>Ga0163162_10008046_pt1 | contig 10282 bp, 10 predicted proteins | sample S55metaG_FD_115310 | JGI IMG/M metagenome (GOLD analysis project Ga0163162, IMG submission 115310) | Switchgrass rhizosphere microbial communities from Kellogg Biological Station, Michigan, USA - S5-5 metaG | ecosystem: Host-associated > Plants > Roots > Rhizosphere > Soil | place: USA...
AGCATCGGCTGGCGCGAATTCTTCAGTATGTCCACGATCTGGCGAGCTGATGTCTCCAGATACAAATTCGTACCGTCGGTGAGCAGGTGATACTCATCCGAACCGGAAACCGTTTCCGCCAGGCTCTTTCCAAACTCTTGATGCAGGAAGCGAATCACCTTGCGCATCCGTTGAAGAGAAAACCCGCGCCGTCGCAAATCACAGACGACCGCCACGGTGGCCAAGTCATCCAACGAATACAGGCGGCGATGGCCTTGACGCGCTGGAATCACTATTTTCCGTTCGTCCCACCACTGCAGCTGTCGCGCGGTAATTCCCGTCAGCGCGATCACCTCAGCGGAACTGAATTTCGCCTGTGTCATAAAATGTTTAAAACATGTTTACCTGGAAATGTTTGAAACATTCTAGGGCCACATTGCCGCGTGTCAACCACGAGTCTTCCACAGAGGGGGTAATCAGGCGTATACCGATCGACCACCCCTTGTCGCCGGTTGATCCGCGCTGTAACCTTGCTCACCGCGGGATCGGGAGGCCGTCGAACCATCATGCGCAAGGATGCATTCCGAAAATCGCGCCCCATCGGGCGCATCGTTGTGACTCTTCTCGCACTCACACTTGGAACCGCCACTTCTTCCAATGCGCAGGATGAAAAACCTACGGCGCGCTCGCTCTATGCATCGGATCGGCAGAAAACGCGCGATGCCTACGAACGAAAGGACGACAAGGCCCTGCGCGAAGCTTTGCTACAGCTGCATAAAGACTTTTCGGGGCGGAGCGCTGTTCCTGAGGAACTTGCCGGTGTCGAAGCCCGACTGGGAAACAATGAGGAGGCCCTCGACTGGTTGCGGCGGACCGCAGATATGGGTCTCGTTCCGCTAGCTGATGGTCCCGCTGCGGAGGCGATGAAGTTAGCCGCCACCGCGAAGGACATTCAGAAGAAGTTCGAAGACAACCGCGCTCATGTGTCGAGTTCGAGCACCGTTTTCAGATTCAAAACTTCTGACCTTCTGACCGAAGACATCGCCTATGACTCCGAATCGAAGAGATTCCTGATCAGCAGCGTCCGGCAACGAAAAATATTGAGCTGTGATATGCAGGGGGACTGTGAGGATTTCGTCAAGGCTGCGGATCCGGCTTTCAAGCCACTTTGGGGCGTGTTTGCCTTGCAAATCGATCCTAGCCGACGCTACCTCTGGGCTACTACGTCAAGCGTTCCGTTCGAGTCAGCACACGACAAAAGCGAAGAGGGGCACTGCGCGCTGCTCAAAATTGACCTTCGGAGCCGCAAGCTGGTGAAGCGCTACGAGTGCGAAACGGGAGACAAACACGAGGCAGGCGACATGACGGTCGCAGCGAATGGTGACGTCTTTGTTTCAGACGGCTCGTCAGGAGATGTATTCGTGCTTCACAACAACTCCGAAAAGCTCGAGCGCCTTGTGCCGGCCGGAACATTTGTTTCCCCGCAAACTCCAACTCTCAGCACGGACCAAAAAATACTTTACGTTCCCGACTACGTCGTTGGCATTGCTGCGGTCCGGCTGTCTGACAGAAATGTTGAATGGTTGACCAGCAAATCGCCAGCAGCCCTGGACGGAATCGATGGGCTATACGCACAGGACGACCGCCTGATCGCGATTCAAAACGGAACGTCGCCCGAGCGGATCGTTGCATTCAAGCTCAGTGCGCCGACGAAAGTGGATGGCTGGGCGGTGCTCGAGGCAAATTGGGCGGACCTTGGAGATCCGACGCATGGAGTGATTGTCGGCGACGACTTTTACTTCATTGCCAATAGCGGGTGGGATCGGGCCGACCGAAACGGAACAATGACCGCCGGAAAACCGGCCGAGATTCGAAAGCACAAGGTCGCCGGGCGTTAGAGTCCTAGTGCTCAGGCTGCTGTTGTGGCGGCGCTTGCTTTGGCGCCGGCTCGCGGATACCGGCAACTAGTTTCTTCATCTTCTGGAACTCTCCACTCTTGTACCCGTAGTTTTGTTGCGGCATTCGGCTTATTTCCTGCTCAATAGCGCGTTCCCGGTTATCAGGATTTGGGTGATCAGAAAGAAACTGGAGCGGCCGGGAACCGCCTTCGCTGTTGAGTTTATTGAAAAAACGGGCCATTTCATGCGGGTCGTAGCCTGCTTCGGCCATAAGGTGCGATCCCATGAGATCGGCCTGACTCTCGGCCGTGCGTGAGAACTTGAGCAACACGCTGTTAGCGCCGAGACCGATTCCGGCCTGTGCTAACTTGCCCATCAACGAGCCACCCGCCATCTGACCACCTAAAAGAGCCGGCAACTGGATCAGATTCTGTTTTGAAGCTTGATTCGTGCCGTGGCGGAGGATCACGTGGGACATTTCGTGGCCCATCACCCCTGCAAGCTGCGCCTCATTGTCGACCGCTTTCAAAAGGCCGGTGTTGATGAACATCGGGCCACCCGGAAGAGCGAAAGCATTGATGGATGGATCAGCAACAACCTCGAACGAGAACGGAAACCCACTCTCCTGCGCCTCCTGGGAATGCGCCAGCCTCCGGCCGACACGATTCACGTATTCCTTTAAAAACGGGTCGTTAACAATCTGAATCTGCTTCCGCACCTGGGCCGCGTTTTCCTGGCCGAGTTGAACGTCTTGCTCCTTTGAAAACAGATTGAAACCGGGACGGAACCGGCTCGGCCCTTGAGCAAAGACCAACGCAGAATGGATAAAAAGAAAGAGGAGCGCGCCGGAGACGATCTGCCGCCTGAAGAGATGAAGCATGACCCACCTGCCAGACAAAATCACTGCTGTTTAACCGCGTTTTTGGAAAAGCATAGCAGCTTTTGAGCGCTTGATCAGGACTGGCCGCCACCGACGAAGTGGACAATTTCTAATTGATCGCCCTCGTTCAATTCCAATCGTGCCCATCGATCGCGCGGTGCGATTTCTCGGTTGAGCTCTATGGCGACGCGATCGGATTTCATGCCCAGTTGCTCAATTAATCCGGCGAGAGTCAGCGACGCGTTGAACTCGCGTTCATCCCCATTGATTCGAATCTTCATCGGCTGACGCTAGGCCTCGACTTTGCGGAGACGGAATTTGCGTGTGGCGGTGCGTCCATTATGCGCGGCCTGAACGAGCACCGAAGAATCCGGCAGACTGTCTTCGTCCATGTCGACGCGCATTTCAGCGATGCCTTTGCCGTCCGTAATGACCTGCGTATAAAAAGGCGCTGTATCCGGGCGGCCAAAGCGGAATGTCAGCCTAGCGCCTGGGACGGGAGCGCCGCCCTCGGTCACGCGAAAGTGCATGAGCAGCGAGCGATCATTGTGCACCGAATTTGCGTTCAACCACTCGACATCGAGTTCTTTAATTTCGGCAAGCACCTCTGGCGTGTCACGCTTGTCGAGCACCCCATCAAGCTTTCCATCGCGAATCGCGTCCAGTACCAACCGATGCTGATCGCGCAGCATCTGTTCCTTGTTTTGATCGTTGAAGACGCCTTGGGAGACTTTTTCGGCGTAGGACAGCGCGCGCTTTCCGATGCAGCGCCCCCGAACGAAGACCTGCGTTTGCAGAGTCAACTCGTTCTCCCGCGCTTCGCTCTGAACGTGGTAGACGGTATCGGCGTGCTTGATGTCGGTGTTGAAGCCAAAAATCATTGGGTTCCGAGTTGTACTCCGTGGAAAAAATGGAACGGAAAGTTACATGAGTGTAAAAGACTGTGCGTCCCTTGACACTACCGGATGCGAACTCTAATCTAGAACGTTTAGTTGTACTTGCCGCGAATTATATATAGCTCCGATTATGCCCGACAATTACTTCGCCCGCTACCTGCCTCTCTTGATACACCTGGTTGTCGTGGGTGTGGTGGCCGGAGCTATTGTGACGCTCTCGTGGATCATTGGGTACCGCCGCCCAACGCGCGCCAAAATGTCACCTTACGAATGCGGAATGACGCCTGTAGGCGACGCCCGAGAACGTTTTTCCGTGAAGTTTTACCTGGTCGCGATGTTGTTCATTCTCTTCGATGTGGAAGCGGTATTCCTCTACCCATGGGCAGTCATTCTCAAGGACCTGAAGATGTTCGGGTTCTGGGAAATGCTGATCTATATCGGCATCGTTCTGGTCGGACTCCTCTACGTATGGAAAAAAGGAGTACTTGACTGGAACCAAGTCTCATTGCGGCGAGAGGACGTGTAATGGCTTTGACTCCGCCCATCACCGATCTTGAGGAACTGGAATCGCATCCGGCGCTCGCGAAGCTGCTCGCCTGGAGAAAAGATGCCGTCACCGGCGCCAAATACGACCGCGAAGAGTTGACGATTTGGATCGATGCGGGAGCGATTCGGGATGTCTGTGCGGTTCTGCGCGACGAAGCAGAGTGCCCGTTCAATTATCTGTGCGACATCACCTGCGTAGATTGGTATCCGGCGGAGCCAAGGTTTGAAGTGGTTTACCACCTTCTGTCACTTCGTGAAAAAGAACGTGTGCGGCTGAAGGTGCGACTGGGCGGCGATAACCCCACCATCCATTCGGCCGTGTCGGTCTGGCCGGCTGCCAACCTTTTCGAGCGTGAGATTTTCGATCTATTCGGAATTCGCTTCACCGGACATCCGAACCTGGAACGTCTTCTGATGCCAGACGACTGGGAAGGCCATCCTTTGCGAAAGGATTACCCTGTTGAGGGGTACCGCTAAGCGATGACCACTATTCCTACTGCCCCAATTGTGGAGTCCGTACAGGACAAGACTCTCGTCCTGAACATGGGCCCCCAGCACCCATCAACTCACGGTGTATTACGACTACTGCTTGAAATCGATGGTGAGACAGTCATCAGCCTGAAACCTGATATCGGGTATCTCCATACCGGAATTGAGAAGACGTGCGAGGCCAAGTTTTACCAGCAGGTCGTACCGCTGACGGATCGGATCGACTATTTGTGCCCGATGATTAACAACCTCGCGTACGTGCTGGCTGTGGAGAAACTCCTGGGATTAGAGATTCCGCCGAAAGCACAGTGGATGCGGGTGCTGCTGAGTGAACTGACTCGAATCAATTCACACCTGGTCTGGCTGGGCACGCACGCGATGGACATCGGCGCAATGACGGTGTTCCTGTATTGCTTTCGCGAGCGCGAAGACGTGCTGCGCATGTTCGAAATGGTCTCCGGGCAGCGGATGATGACATCCTATTTCCGGATTGGCGGTTTAGCGTTAGAGCCTCCACTCGGCTTCTTCGCGCGCGTGAAGGAATTCGCCGACCGCTTCCCTGCCCGCGTGGATGAATACGAGAACCTGCTGACGGGCAACCCGATCTGGCTAATGCGCACAAAGGGAGTGGCCTACCTGAGTTCTGAAGATGCGATCGGGCTCGGGGCGACGGGTCCGACACTTCGCGGCAGCGGCGTCGATATCGACCTGCGGCGCGATATGCCGTACAGCAGTTACGAGAAATTTCAGTTCAAGGTGCCGGTTGCGACCGAAGGCGATGTCTTTGCGCGTTACATATGCCGGGTGCAGGAATTGCGCGAATCAATCGGTATTGTCCAGCAGGCGCTGGCCGGCATGCCCAATGGACCGATCAAGGCAGATGCACCGAAGATTGTCCTGCCAGACCGCGAAAAGATGAAGACGCAGATGGAAGCTCTCATCTATCACTTCAAGATAGTTACCGAAGGGTTCGCCGTGCCCGAAGGCGAAGTTTACAGCGCGGTCGAGTCGCCGCGCGGCGAGATGGGGTACTACATCGTCAGCGACGGAACGGCGAAACCGTATCGCGTGCACATGCGCGCTCCTTCGTTCGCAAACCTGCAAGTCCTGCAAAAAATGTGCGAAGGGCGGTTGATCGCTGACGTGGTTGCGGCAATTGGGAGCATCGACATCGTGTTGGGAGACATCGACCGGTAACCATGAAGTTCTCGGAAGAATTCGAGCAGCGCTTCAACACCATGCTGGAGCACTATCCAACGAAGCGGTCTGTGCTGGTGCCGACTTTGCTGTATGCGCAGGACGAGGTGGGCTTCCTAAGCGATGAGGTGATACTCGAAATCGCTGGCCGCCTCGAGTTGACCGAACTCGATGTCCGCAACGTGATCAGCTACTACTCGATGCTGACCACCAAGCCACGCGGCAAGTTCAACGTGCAGGTTTGCACGAATATCGCGTGCATGGTGCGAGGCGGAGAGGAACTGTTTGAACATTGCAGGAAGCGGCTTGGCGTCGGACATAAAAGCACGACACCGGACGGGATGTTTGCGTTAGAAGAGGTCGAATGCATAGGCGCATGCAGTTGGGCTCCGGCGGTTCAGGTCAACTATGACTTCCACGAAAACCTGACGGCAGAGAAGCTTGATCGGATTTTGGACGAATACGCGAAGAAGATTTCGTAAACAGCATTTGGTGGTTTGGTTGTTTCAATCCGTTAAGAAAAGCACGAAATGGCTGAGCTGGTTTCCCATCCCGATGAGGTAAGAGTCGTATCCCAGCGCTTTGGCAAAGGGGCGGCCAATATTGATCGCTATCTGGAACTCGATGGCTACAAGGCCGTCCAGAAGGCGCTCTCGATGGGACCCGACGCCATCATTAATGAGGTTAAGAACTCAAGCCTGCGCGGGCGTGGCGGGGCAGGCTTTTCGACCGGGATGAAGTGGTCGTTCGTGCCGAAACAGTCGGTCAAACCCAAGTATGTTCTTTGCAACGGGGATGAAAGTGAACCGGGCACCTGCAAAGACCGATTGATTTTCGAGCAGGATCCGCATTCTGTGATCGAAGGCGTCATGATCGCCGCAATTGCGGTCGGATCGAATACCGGCTACATCTACATTCGCGGCGAGTATCGGTATTTGTCGGTGATCATGCAGAAAGCGATCGCTGACGCTTATGCGAAGGGTTTTCTCGGCAAAAACATCTTCGGCAGTGGATACAACCTGGACATTTTCTGGCATGGCGGCGCCGGCGCTTATGAAGTGGGGGAAGAGTCTGCGCTAATGGAGTCGCTTGAAGGCAAGCGAGGCATTCCTCGTATCCGGCCGCCGTTTCCCGCCGTCGTCGGGCTCTGGGGCGGGCCGACTGTCATCAACAATGCCGAGACCCTGGCCAGTGTGCCTCACATTATTCTGGGTGGCGCCGAATGGTATGCGGGGCTGGGCACGCCGAAGAATGGCGGGACACGACTGTTCTGCCTGAGTGGAAATTTAAGCAAACCGGGCGTTTATGAACTGCCGCTTGGATACAACCTGAAGAAGATGCTCTACGAGGTTGGAGGCGGCATTGCGAATGGACGCCAATTGAAAGGCGTTGTGCCAGGAGGATCGTCGGTTCCGGTGCTTCTACCTTCAGAAATCGACGTCGCGATGGATTTTGATTCTGTCGCCAAAGCGGGATCGATGCTGGGGTCGGGCGGCGTGGTGGTATTCGACGACACCACGTGTGTCGTGAAATTTGCGCTTCGAACCATCAAGTTTTATCAGCATGAAAGCTGCGGATGGTGCATTCCGTGCCGCGAAGGAACTGATTGGCTCAAGAAGACGCTGACGCGATTCCATGCCGGCGCTGGCGTGAAGAAAGATATCGATAACATTCAATACCTCGCGGAGAACATGCTTGGACGTACGTTCTGTCCGTTGGGCGATGCGGCGGCAATGCCGATCATTGCATTCGTGAAAAAGTTTCGGCAGGAGTTCGAGGACCATCTCGACGGGAAGCCGTGTCCATTTGAAAAACAGCACTCAACACCACAGGTACCCGTGCTCGCGTAGCGCTAATACGAAATTACCAAATTACGAAATTACCCAATGCCTGACGTAACGCTCACTGTCGATGGAAAGAAAGTCACCGCGCCGGCGGGAACGCTGTTGATTGAGGCTTGCAAGACCGCGGGTATCGAGGTGCCTTCGTTCTGCTATTACCCGAATCTTTCGCTGCAGGGCGCTTGCCGCATGTGCCTGGTGAAGATCGAGAAGATGCCCAAGCTGCAGACGGCGTGCACTACCGTGGTCGGTGAAGGCATGATCGTTATCACCGACAACGACGAAGTGCGGCAGGCTCGAAAGTCGATGGTCGAAATGCTGCTCGGCAACCATCCACTGGATTGCCCGGTATGCGACGCAGGAGGCGAGTGCGAACTGCAAGACATGACCTTCTCCTACGGAGCAGCCGAGTCGAAGTTCATGGAGGCGAAGAACCACAAGGAAGAGCAGCAGTGGTCGCCGGTAGTTTTCTTCGATCGGCCGCGATGCATTCTGTGTTACCGCTGCGTGCGCGTTTGTGGCGAAGGTATGGACGTCTGGGCGCTGGGCGTTCAAAATCGCGGCGTCAGTTCCATCATTGCGCCGAACCAGGAAGACCATCTCGAGTGCGAAGAATGCGGCATGTGCATCGATATCTGCCCGGTAGGTGCGCTGACTTCGGGGGCTTACAGGTATAAAACCCGTCCTTGGGAGATGAAACACGTCGGCACCGTGTGCACGCATTGCGGGGATGGCTGCAAGACAACCCTGGGAGTTCGTCGAGCCGATACCGGAATGGAAATTGTACGGGGAGACAACCGCGACAAGAGCGGCATCAACGACGACTTCCTGTGTGTGAAGGGTCGCTATGCCTTTGACTTCGCGCACAACGATGAGCGTTTGACCCAACCGTTGATGCGCAAGAACGGCAAACTGACGCCATCCACTTGGGAAGAAGCATTTGAGTTGGTCGGCAAGCGATTTTCGGAAGTGCGTGAGAAAGACGGTGGCTCAGCCATTGGCGTGATTGGGTCGAATCGCACCACAAACGAAGAGAACTACCTGCTTTCGAAGTTCGCGCGTGTCGTACTCAGGACCAACAACTTGGACCATCACCGCACAGCCGACTTCCCTGCTATGGCCGCGGCGTTGAGTGGCAAGCCCGATATCACCGCAACGATGCGCGACGTCGCGAAGGCTCCTGCCATCCTTTTGGTCGGAAACGATCCGACCGCGCGACATCCGTTGCTCGCCTGGCAGATTCGGAACAACGTGCGCCTGCATCGCGCGAAGCTCTATGTCATCAACTCCGCACCGATCAAGTTGAGACGACAAGCGACCAGCTTCACGCAAACTAAAGAAGGTGTCGCCAATCAGATCATGGCCTACTTCGCCGGCAAACCCGAGTCGGCCGACTCCCTCGATGGAGTTGCGGAAACGTGGCTTCCCTTGCGCGACAAACTGCAGGCGGAACAAGGGCTGGTAATTATTGCTGGATCAGAGGTCACTGGTGAAGGCATCGCATCGCTGGTGAAATTCGCATCGAGCGTACCTGGCGCGAAAGTGATTTGTCTCGCCGACTATTCAAACTCGCGCGGTGCGGCCGACATGGGTCTTTATCCTGATCTCCTGCCTGGATATCACCGCGTCTCGGAAAGCGGGAAGTTTCACCAGGAATGGGGCGAGATCCCTAAAACCACTGGGCTCACGCTGCCCGAGATGGCGGTAGCCGCAAAGGCCGACAAGATTAAAGCGCTTTACGTCGTCGGATCAAATCCAGTCAGCCGGTATGCAATCGATCCCTTCGCATTCTCGAAGGCGTTTGTCGTAGTGCAGGACATGTTCCTGACAGAAACTGCACAAATTGCCGACGTTGTATTGCCGGCGTCCAATGTGTACGAGAAGTCCGGAACGGTGACGAACACTTGCGGTGATCTACAACTCGTCAAGATGGCCGGCGAAGTTACCGGAACCAAGAGCGATTTCGAAATGATTGTTCGTATCGCGGATGCGATGGGTGCGGACATTCACAAACTGGTCCCCTTTGGAGGCAATGGAACTCGAGCTGATATGGGCCAGTCACGAGGAGCGCAGTCAGGCGAGGCAGACCGTCATGCAGTCTGGCTCAAAGCGCACAATCTCGAATTCAAGATGAGCCCGTTTGATCCAATGGCGATTCTGGATGAAATTCAACGGCTCGTTCCAGGGTATGACGTTTCACGGGTCAATCTGCTTTCCGGTTCCGATCAGCACACGCATTTTTCAAAAAGCGGCCAAGGCGCGGCGCATAAGGCGGAATTGATTGTGCCTGCCGACGATACTCTGTTCACATCCGGCACGCTCGGACGTTATTCGAAGACCCTGAACTCGGTCATGGAAAACAAGAATCCGGCGCCTTCGGAAGTGGCCGCCGACTAACGCTCGACCGCATTAATCGCTCGACTGCTTCACCCGTTGGACTCAAGGACAGGACGAATAGACTTGTTGAGCTTCGAAACATTTCTCATCGCGTCAGTGATCAAGATCGTGATTGCGGTGTTCGTGCTGCTAACCGCAGTGGCGTATACCGTATGGCTC
>Ga0163162_10008047_pt1 | contig 10282 bp, 6 predicted proteins | sample S55metaG_FD_115310 | JGI IMG/M metagenome (GOLD analysis project Ga0163162, IMG submission 115310) | Switchgrass rhizosphere microbial communities from Kellogg Biological Station, Michigan, USA - S5-5 metaG | ecosystem: Host-associated > Plants > Roots > Rhizosphere > Soil | place: USA: Michigan...
AAGGAAAAAGGAATCGATAAAAATACACTCTCCCGGGAAACCTTCCTGGAATACGCTTACGAATGGAAAGAGAAATATGGAAGCATCATTTACGACCAGATTGCCAAACTTGGATGCAGCGTGGATTGGAACCGGGCCACATTTACCATGGATGATCACTTTTACCGCGCGGTTATTAAAGTTTTCATTGAGCTCTATCATAAAAAAATGATCTACCGGGGCGCCCGGATGATCCACTGGGATCCCGCCGCCAAAACCGCACTGAGTGATGAAGAGGTAGAATACAGGGATATCCAGGGAACATTATATTATGTCAAATACCCGGTTGCAGATTCTTCAGAATTCATAACTATTGCCACGCAGAGACCGGAAACCATCATGGGTGACACAGGTGTATGTGTCCACCCGGATGATCCAAAATACCGGCATCTGCACGGAAAAAAAATCATTATTCCGCTGGTAAACCGGAAAGTTCCGCTGATAACGGATGAATATATCGATATGAATTTTGGAACGGGGGCTTTAAAAGTTACCCCGGCACATGATATAAATGATTATAACCTCGGATTAAAGCACGGCCTGCCAATAATTGATACGCTCAATGAGGACGGCACTTTGTCTCCGGCTGCGGAAATATTTGTCGGTATGGACCGGTTTGAAGCCCGGAAAAAAGTAGTGGAACAATTAAAGAACGCAGGTCTTTTGTTAAAAGAGGAATTATACCCTACCCGCCTCGGTTTCTCCCAACGCAGTCATGCGGTAGTTGAACCCCGGATCTCAACACAGTGGTTCCTGAAAATGAAACCTCTGGCGACCCCGGCGTTGGAAGCTGTGGTATCTGGTAAGATCCGGATTCATCCCGGCGATAAATTTCTGGCAACTTATAAATACTGGCTGGAAAATGTAAAAGACTGGTGTATCTCGCGCCAACTCTGGTGGGGCCAGAGAATTCCTGCCTGGTACGACACACAGGGAAATTTCGTGGTCGCCGAAAACGAATCCCTGGCCCTGGAAGCATACCAGCATCGATATGGGCTGCTCGCAGTGCATGATGAATTGACGCAGGATGAAGACGTGCTCGACACCTGGTTCTCATCCTGGCTCTGGCCCATCGAGGTTTTTAAAGGAATTACCGATCCGGGCAATAAAGACTTTAGTTACTATTATCCAGCGGCTGTTTTAGTAACAGGTCAGGATATTATTTTTTTCTGGGTGGCGCGTATGATCATGGCGGGTTTAGCTTTCAAAAATGAAATTCCTTTCCCCGAAGTCTATTTTACCGGTATGGTAAGAGATAAGCAGGGAAGAAAAATGAGCAAGAGCCTGGGTAATTCACCGGATCTGTTGCAACTGATTGACCAGTACGGAGCAGATGCTGTGCGGTTTGGTATCATGATCTCATCACCGGCGGGCAATGATCTTTTATTTGATGAAGCCGGGCTGGAACAGGGCAGGCATTTCAATAACAAACTCTGGAATGCGCTGAAACTCGTTCGCGGTTGGGGAAATAAAAATATAGAGGATTCCCGGAAAAATGAATCAGCGGATCCCGGAACTTTTGCCATACTATGGTTTGAAAACCGGTTCAGTGAAGCGAAAGAGGAAATCAATAAATTATTCTCGGAATTTAAGATCAGTGAAGCCCTGAAAGTCATTTATTCCCTGATCTGGGACGATTTCTGCAGCTGGTATCTGGAATGGGTAAAACCGGGTTTTGAAAAACCGGTCAACCCTTTATTCTATGAGAAAACAATTCGTTTTTTCGAGGACCTCGTCCTCTGGCTACATCCATTCATGCCCTTTGTCACGGAAGAAATCTATCATCTCCTTCGCGATCGTAAACCGGGCGATGACCTGTGCATCAAACAATTTCCAACCGAAACTCCGTTTAGTTCTTCCGTGCTGGCAATAGGGGAAAAACTTCGTATGTTCCTGACCGTTGGCCGGGATTTCCGTCAGCAGCAGCAACTGAAAAATACGGAACCGGTTTCCCGCCTGATTATTCCCGCGGAATTGTTCGGCGATAATGAGAGTATTTATTCCATTATCAGGAAACAGCTCAACTGTACAACTATTGAATTCTCCAAAGGTTCTGTCACCGGCAGTCAGGACCTGCAGGTGATTCCTTTTCAATCTTACCAGATTGGTTTTGAAAGTCCGCAGAAACAGGATGGTACGAAAAGAAAAGAAGATCTGGAGAAAGAACTCATCTACTATAAAGGATTTCTGGACACGCTGAACAAAAAATTATCCAATGAGCGCTTTGTTCAAAACGCAAAACCCGAAGTAGTTGATCTGGAGAAAAAAAAGAAATCGGATACTGAGGAGAAAATAGCGGCCATCCTTCTCACGTTGAACTCATGATATTTTCCGTTCATCGTTTACCGTTGACCGATGATTCGAAATGAAGGCGTGTGTTGATACTTTCTGTTGGCAGGCAGAGCCGGCGCGATATCTTTCACATTCCCTCATTGTCCTTTCCAAATTTCATTTCCACCTTCACTCATATTCACAATTCCATCCCGCACGTGCGGGACCACATAAATGCGACCATCTTCCTCAATGTATTTCCTGCATCACTTCATAATTAATGGGTACTGTAAAACTGAAGCTGCCACGCTTTACGCGTACACTGCCGACTAGCCGAACCTTGATTTTATTATTGTTCATCAGCATGCTGATAGCACTGCCGATGAGTAATCTGGGACTTACTTTCAGATTCAGCGGAACATAAAATGTATCCTTTCGCGGAATATTGATTGTCGAATCCATTACATAATGGTTGGCCAGCTGATTGTCCAGATAAACATTTACATCCCCTCTTTTTAATTCCATGTTAAACGAATTGGGATTAAAAAAGGCAAGTTCCGTATGCAATAAGGAAGAATCCATGCTGAAAGACCGCACGTCAAAATCACGAAAGCCCAGGTATTCCGGCGCTTCCGGCTTGCTACAGGATATCAAACAGGCCAGTGCTGTGATGGCCAGAATACAGGAAATAGTTTTCATCTGGCGCAAGATAAATGTTTTCAATGGCAGCCGGCAGACATTAACTTTGCCCTATCATTTCTTTCTTACTACCCAAATAATATGCTGATTCTTGAAAATGAAGTTTTAAGGGTTGAAGTCGCTCCCAGGGGCGCGGAATTACAAAGTATCGTAAACAAGATTTTCGGAATGGAATATTTGTGGAACGGAAATCCTTTGTTCTGGACCAAGCGGTCGCCGGTTTTATTTCCGATTGTTGGCAGCCTGAAAAATAATACTTATTTCTACCAGGGCAAATCATACGAACTTCCCCGTCATGGATTTGCCCGGGATATGGAATTCGAAGTGGAGAAACAAAATCCCGGGAGCATCACTTTTCTTCTGAGGAGCAACGCAGAAACTAAACTCAAATATCCATTTGATTTTGAATTTCGAATTCGCTATCAGTTAATGGGTGACGAACTCAGTACCGAATATCTGGTTTCAAATATAGGCACCAATATACTTCTGTTTTCCGTGGGAGGTCATCCGGCATTCAAATTGCCCCTGACCGCAGATACCCAATTTGCAGATTATTTTTTAAAATTTGAGGAAATCGAAAACCTTGCCCGCTGGCCTATATCCAAAGAGGGCCTTTTGCAAACCCAGCCTATACCTGTTCTGGAAGAAAAAAACAGGCTCAATCTGCAGAAATCCATTTTTTACCAGGATGCCCTGGTTTTCAAATATCCGGCATCCGGTGAAGTTTCATTGCTTTCCGCCAAAACCCCCCATGGAATACGTTTTCAGATGGGTGAATTCCCTTTCCTCGGAATATGGTCAGCCAAAGAAGCTGATTTTATTTGCATTGAACCCTGGTGCGGTATCGCAGACAGCGTGAACAGTAATCAGCAACTGGAAAGCAAGGAAGGAATAGAAAAATTATCTGCTGGTAAAATCTTCAGTCGACAGTGGCGCGTTCAGGTTTTTTAATTCTCGGACGGGTGAATCGGATGGACGGCGAAGGAATTCGCTAATTTATTACGATATTGGGCATCAAAACCAACCCGCTGTCACGCTACCTCAATATTATCATTACCAGCCTTAAGATGGCGCTGCAGGAATTCCGTTCGAATAAACTGCGGACATTTTTGTCTCTGCTTGGAATCACCTTTGGGATATTCTGTATTATCAGCGTGCTTGCCACCATTAGCAGCATGAAAACAGCTGTTCAAAATGATATTAAGTCCCTTGGAACGAACACAGTTTTTATCGACAAATGGGAATACCGAAACGATAATAACTACCCATGGTGGAGATATTATAAGAGACCTACTCCGAAGTATGAGGAATTGAAACAGTTGAAGGACCGGGTCTCGATTATTGAGAATGCTACATACATGACGCAGGACCAGTCCGTGTTTGAATACCAGAGTGATTTGTTGAATAATGTTAACTATTACGGGGTCACAGAAGATTTCGCCAAAATAGAACATTTTAATATCGGGGACGGTCGTTATCTGCAACAGACTGATTTTGACCAGGCGGCCAATTCCCTGGTAATTGGTCACAATGTGGCAGAAAAAATTTTCTCCAATGCCGAAAAAGCAATCGGGAAAACCGTACGGCTGAAAGGCGGCAAACCGGCCATCGTGATTGGAGTAATAGAAAAACAGGGTCAGAGTATGATGGATATGTGGCAATACGACGATTGCATTATCATGCCTTACAAGTTTCTCAGAACTATAATACGGGATGAAGATGCCCAGCCAAAAATAATTGTCGAGGGAAGAGAAAACATCAGTATCCCTGCCTTGAAGGATGAACTGGAGGGTGCCATGCGATCCATTCATAAATTATCGCCCAGCCAGGAAGACGATTATTCACTGAATGATATTGAATCGTTCAGCAAATTCATGGACAGTATTTTTTCAAATATAAATATCGGAGGCTGGGCCATTGCTGCTTTATCCCTGATCGTAGGCATGTTTGGTGTTGCCAATATCATGTTTGTAACCGTTCGCGAACGCACCGCACAAATCGGATTGAAAAAAGCACTGGGTGCAAAAAAAAGTACTATTGTTTCAGAATTTCTGTTGGAATCATCATTCCTCTGCATCATCGGCGGACTCATTGGTATGATTGCCGTCTTTATCCTGGCCGCCGTACTCTCGCAGGTTTTCAGTTTTAAAGTTTTTATTCCGATGGATATTATCGGTCTTGCTGTTGGCATCTGCCTTTTTGTGGGCATTCTGGCCGGAATTATACCCGCTGTAATTGCGGCAAGGCTTGATCCTGTCGTAGCAATACGCTCAACCAACTAATTCACCTTCCTTGGTATCTTTGCACCATTAATTTTCAGCATTGTCAGTTATCATTTTAGGCATAGAGTCTTCATGTGATGAAACGGCCGCCGCGGTTTGCCGCAATGGAATGATTTTATCCAATATAATCGCCGGGCAGGATATTCATGCCCGTTATGGAGGCGTGGTTCCTGAACTGGCCAGCCGCGCTCATATGCAAAATATCCTCCCTGTAGTGGATCAGGCTTTATTGAGTGCGGGCGTCAGCCTTTCGGAAATAAATGCCATTGCGTTTACTCAGGCACCCGGACTGATCGGCTCATTGCTTGTTGGTGCTGAATTCGCCAAATCTCTTGCTTTCGCTCAAAATATTCCCCTGATAGCAGTGCATCATATGCAGGCACACGTACTGGCAAACCTGATCAGCGGAAAGGATAATCCCGCTGACGCGCAGGCGTATCCCTTTTTATGCCTGACTGTCAGTGGTGGTCATACACAGATTGTTGTATGTAGTTCGCCATCCCGGATGCAGGTTATCGGGGAAACCACCGATGACGCAGCCGGTGAGGCTTTTGACAAATCAGCTAAGATCCTCGGGCTCCCATATCCGGGCGGTCCCCTGATTGACCTCTATGCCGCGAGTGGAAATCCCGACCGGTTTAAATTTCCGGAACCTCAGATTCCCGGCCTGAATTTCAGTTTCAGCGGTTTAAAAACAGCTATATTATATTTTATTCAAAATGAAAAAGCAAAAGACCCGGCCTTTATAGAGAAAAATCTGGTGGATATCTGCGCCTCCATACAGAGCCGCATCGTCTCCATCCTCATCAACAAATTAAAAAAAGCGGCTATTCAAACAGGTATCAAAATGATTTGCCTCGCCGGGGGCGTGGCAGCCAATAAGGGATTGCGAAAGGCCTTTGAAGAAACAGGATTGGCGTTGGGCTGGAAAACCCATATTCCTAAAATGGAATATTGCACTGATAACGCGGCTATGATTGCAATTACCGGATACTACAAATATCTGGATGAATCATTTTCTCCTCTATCCTCCACCGTTAGTGCCCGGGCCGCCTGGTAAAATCTTTCTATGTCCAACAGCTATTTCAGGTTTAAACAATTTATAGTGAGGCAGGATCGCTGTACAATGAAAGTATGTACAGACTCATGTTTACTTGGTGCATGGACGGCCAATCGCTTAGTGGATGCAACTAAAATACTGGATATCGGCACCGGAACCGGCTTGTTACCTCTTATGCTGGCACAAAAATCAAAATGCAGCATCGACAGCATCGAATCAGATCCGGAATCTGCTGCCCAGGCCCGGGAAAATACGGTAGAGAGTCCCTGGCAAAACAGAATTCAAATAATAGAGGGTGATGTGCGCCAGTATCCGTTCCGGAATAAATATGATTTTATCATTACTAATCCACCATTTTACGAATCTGATCTCCGTTCGCCAGATGCAGAAAAAAATAAAGTCAAACACGATGAATCACTAACACTAAATCAATTGCTCCCGGTTATCCTGTCCTGCCTGGATAAAAACGGCGCTTTCAGCATCCTCCTGCCCTTTCACCGCACGGTTTATTTCGAAAACCTGGCCACCAGTTACGGTTTGTATCTGCTGGAGAAATTAACGATCAGGCAATCTTCGGCTCATGCCCCTTTCCGGAGCATCCTTTTATTCAGCTTGGAAAAAAAGCGGGAACCATTTTTATCCGAACTGATAATAAAAAATGAAAGAGGAAAATACAGTCCGGAATTTTCCGAATTGATGAAAGACTATTATGAGTGATCCCGCACGTGCAGGAACGGTTGACGGCTTTGCCCACCGCAGCTTTTTTCAACCACCGAAGCTTTTTTCAACCACCGAAGCTTTAGCGTAGGCGGTAGCGTAGGTGGGTTGGCGGTTTGTAAATAAAAGTAAATTTTTCATTCCCATATTATCATTTGCCATTCAATTTCCACATCTCCACATATTCACAATTCCACATTCAACACATTATTATTATTGTTTTGCATATGCTTTCAAATATTCATACTCTTCCGTGATCAGTCCGTCACGAACCATTGTTGCCCGATGAATAACCGGTGAACCTTCCTTAAAAAGATCTTCCAGCACATATTTGATCAGCTGTTCCCCAAAATACCGGGAAGCATCCCGGGGAAGCTCGTTGGGAAGATTTCCCACTGCCATGATGTCTATGGATTCTTCCAGGTATGGAGCCGTGCGTGCCCGGGTTTTTTTGTTCACACCATAAACCGGTTCTTCCATAGTTCCGTCGCCGAGATTGCAGGGTACTGAACCATCCTTATCATCCGTGATGTCAGCAATGGTCTGAATCCTGAAATCTGGTGACAAGAGGTGTGCCCACTCAAATAATCGCGGCATGCGCGGATCCCAGTAAATTCCATTGAGCAGAATGTCAGAATTATCTGCATAGGGTTTGAACAGACACTCATAAGACGAGGGATCTTTATGAAAATCCTCCCTTTGATAAGTTCTGTTTTCTTTGTGTCGGTAAAGGTTGGCCCCCTTGAGCTGGGTGAAAACAGGATAAGAAAAATTTCTTGCAAGGTATTCATCCGGTTCAACTTCAATAATACCAAGCAGGTTCATGACTTCAAGGAGACCATGAGCCACCCTTCCGGATCCGGTGATCACGACTTTAATATTAGGTAGCCTGATGCCAAAATATCCATGAATGAGCTGACGGAAATTAGGTTGCTTATAAACGCGGGAAAGTTCGTATTTCTTTGTCCGGTTTCCATAGGCCATCATCCCGTTATGCGCACCGACAATTCCCGCAAAAAATCCAAAACCCAGAATACGTTGCCCGTCGTCATGTTCCATACACTCATAATCGATCAGGGTTATTTTTTTCTCCAGGATCTCCCGGAACAGCTTCCGGTTATAAGGTTGCATTTTACGGGTATGCGAGAAAAACAGATATTTCTTACCGGGAATAAGCTTATCCGACTGCACTTCCTTTATGCCAAATAAAAAATCACAACCGCTTAAATCCTCCGTTACTTCTACTCCCGCCATTTCGTATTCCTTATTATTATAACAACGGTCAATGGAAGGCTGGATAAGAATCCTGAGTTCTGCAAAATTTTTCTGGAGCCATTTACATTGTGAGGGTATCAGCGCTACCCGGTTATCCGCCGGAATCTTTGTCTCCCGGATTAAGCCAATACGGATCATGAATGGATGTTTTATGTGGAAAGATATTCAATTTTAAGGTTTTTAATATTTAACCCGACTGGATTAAATCCTTTAATTTGAAGGATAAAGCGGAGGAGGATGATTAAAAACCGGCGCATTTTATATGATTTAGTTTTTACTGTGGTCATCCTTTTCCTGGCAGTAACTTCCATATTCCGGTTTCAGCAGATCATCAGATTGAACAATGCAACCGACCTGGTTGTACATACGAACCTGGTTAAATTAAAACTGGCAGAATTAATTTCCCTGGTCAGGGATGCCGAAAACACGGAACAGGATTCTATCCGGTTAAATACATTCGTGTTTAACACCCTGTTGCAACAGGATTCATCCCAAATGTTTCAGAAATTACATGAACTGGATTCTCTTACCAGCGACAACAAACCCCAAACAGTCAGAATCCGCCAGCTAAATGCTATGTTGGAAAACTGGCTCGATAATATGCACGCTGAAAATGCACAGGCGGTTCAGTCTTCCCCGGATCTGACTGCTTATATACAACAGGGTCAGTCGATATTAACTCATTTCGAAGGCCTGATCATTGAAATGACCGGTGTTGAAGACCAACTCCTTTTGGAAAGAATTCGGGAAAAAGAAACGACAGCTTTTTTTGCACCTCTTTACTCCCTATTGTTTTCCATCCTGGCGATCATTATAGTTGTCGTTACCTATGTTAAACTCCGGAATGAAACCCGATTACGACAGAAAGCTGAAGATGCACGGGAAATCATTCATAATTTTTTTAACCAGGCTCCTGCCATGCTGGCAATCTTAAAAGGGCCACAACACATATTCGAATTTGTCAATCCGCCGTTCCGTGAACTTATCGGGGGGCGTAATCCCATCAACGCTTCAGTAAGAGATGCCATACCGGAAGTTGCGGGACAGGGATACTATGAAATCCTTGATTCAGTATTCCAAACCGGGAAACCATTCATAGGCAGGGAAATGCTGTTCCAGCTTGATCGGGGGGCGGGTATCGAACAAATTTTTATCAACTTCATTTGCCAGGTATTAAAAAATACCGCAGGTGAAACGGATGGTATCCTGGTATTCTGTTATGATGTTTCTGAACAGGTCAGGTCGCGCAATCAACTCGAAGACGCAGAGAGCAGGTCCCGCCTTGCCATTGACGCAGCCCGTATGGGCACTTTCGACTGGGATTTGCAGAATCAGCATTTTATAAGTTCTGAAAGACTGGTGGAAATCTTTGGATATCGGGATGCAGAAAAAGTATCTCATCAGGATCTGATCGACCGCTTTCATCCGCATGACAAACATATCCGGGATGAGGCTGTGAATAATTCATATACGGTGGGTTCACTTAAATATGAAGTAAGGATAGTCTGGCCGGACAATTCCATTCACTGGATAAATGTTTATGGTAAAATATTTGCCGATGAAACAAGGAAAATTCTTCGGATGTATGGAATTGTGGTGGACATCACACCACAGAAAATTGCTTTGGAAGAAATAAGAGAAAGTGAAGCAAAATTCCGCCTCCTGGCTAATGCAATGCCACAGCTGATCTGGACGACCGACAAAAGTGGAAACCTCAGTTATTTTAACCAGGCCGTTTATGATTATTCCGGTTTGGGTTTTGAAGAATTAAAAAACAAAGGTTGGGTGGCCATCGTTCATCAGGATGAATTGAAAGAAAATATCAGGAAGTGGTTTGAATCAATCCATTCAGGCAATGAATTTATTTTTGAACATCGCTTCAGAGATTTCAAAGGAGAATACCGCTGGCAACTGAGTCGTGCGATTCCTCAGAAAGACG
>Ga0163162_10008048_pt1 | contig 10282 bp, 6 predicted proteins | sample S55metaG_FD_115310 | JGI IMG/M metagenome (GOLD analysis project Ga0163162, IMG submission 115310) | Switchgrass rhizosphere microbial communities from Kellogg Biological Station, Michigan, USA - S5-5 metaG | ecosystem: Host-associated > Plants > Roots > Rhizosphere > Soil | place: USA: Michigan...
CTGGATCCTGAAACCGAGGCGGAACTCTACACGGATCACTTTGCCCGGTTCAATCTGGTCGACAGTGTACTCCATGGTGTAAGGCTCGTCGGTGCGTTCAATATGTACAAACCAATAGGTGTCGGCACGTTTGGGGCGACGGCTCATGATAGAGTAAATGATTTTTTCCTCTATCTGCTTGCTGTTATTGGCTTTGGTTAAATAAATAAGGTGAGTAGCATATTTATTTACAGCGGTATCGTTGCTCAGCGCATTAAGTAAGGGCAGTTTTTCCTTAATGTCGATGAAATTAAGGAAGCGGTTGTTGATCTTACGGGCCCTGAACCATGTATACATAGTAAAGATCAGGCCGACCTCAAATCCTACAAAGAACAAACGTTTTAATATTTTAACCGCGTTGGCTACAAAGAAAGAGAACTCAACAGTTACAAATACGCACAGAATAATGGTAACCAGCCATACCGGCCAGTGCTTTACATAGCGCATAAAGTAATACATTAAAATAGTGGTACTAAGCATGGCAATGGTAATACTGAAACCATAAGCCGCTGTCATGGCGCTTGAGGTACGGAAGTATAGCGATACCAGGATACAGCCGATACACAACATCCAGTTAATGCTGGGGATATAGATCTGTCCGCGGATGTTTGAGGGGTATTTAATGGTGATCCGTGGCCAGAAGTTCATACTTACTGCCTCGCTGATCAGTGTAAATGAACCGCTGATCAAAGCCTGGCTGGCAATGATGGTTGCCAGTGTCGCCAAAGCTACGGCAGGTAAAAGGAAGGTATGCGGTACAATTTCAAAGAAAGGGTTAACACCTGTGAAATCCTTGCCTGGTGCTTGTGACAGTACCCATGCACCCTGACCAAGATAGTTTAATATCAGGGTTGTTTTTACAAAGATCCAGCTTACTTGTATATTGCGGCGACCGCAATGGCCAAGATCGGAGTAAAGGGCTTCGGCGCCGGTGGTACATAAAAATACCGCGCCTAACAGCCAGAAACCTTTAGGGTGGTCCATCAATAAGCGGGCACCATAATAAGGGTTAAGGGCTTTAAAAATAGATGGAAAGTGCGCTATCTGCATGGTGCCCAATACGCCAAGCATAATAAACCACAGCAGCATAACCGGACCGAAAGCGGAGCCAACTACCTTGGTGCCAAATTGCTGAAAAAAGAATAACAACAAAATGATGGTAATTACAATAATGAGGATGAGATTATTACCGGGTACTATCACAGTTGAAAATGCCGGTACAAGGTTCAAACCCTCAATGGCTGATGTTACGGAAATAGGCGGGGTGATGATACCATCGGCAAGCAAAGTGCCTGCACCTATAATGGCCGGGATAGCCAGCCATTTACCATAACGCCTTACCAACGCGTATAATGAAAAAATGCCGCCTTCTCCTTTATTATCCGCCTGTAGGGTAATAACAATGTATTTGAAAGTGGTTTGGAGTGTGAGCGTCCAGAAGATACAGGAAATAGAGCCCAATACCAGCGCGGTATTTACCTTGCCACCTTCAACCAGTAAGGTTTGAAAAACGTAAAGGGGAGAAGTACCGATATCGCCAAAAATAATACCGAGGGTAACGATCATACCCGCGAAAGTGAGTTGCTTAACGTGCGAATTCATGAATTGTATAAATTGTTAGGGGAAAAAGAAGGGATGCTACCAAAGCAAGGGAGGAGTTTATGGTCCGTTTTGAAAATTTTGCTGTCGCAGTGGTAAACAATGCCATCGTAAGTTATATTTTGTACTATGGATGCGCATAGCCAATAAGCATGCCAGTAGAATTTATTTTTATTTAGATGTTTGTTTTACAGTTGTTTATCAAAATGAGAAAGATTTTCTCAATATGAGGAAAAGCTATCAAAATGATAGGTTTTATCATATTGAGAGCAAAGCGGACTACGCGTTTTTATCGTAGTATACTGATATTTGAGCATGGACCTATTGAATAATGATCAGCTAAACCTATTTGGTACGCCAAAAAACTTATTGCCTTTTGATGGTGAGGTTTTACTTTACCCTCATTTTTTTAAGGAGGATGTGTTTACCCGGCTGGTTGATGAAACACCATGGAAACAGGATAAGATGAAGATCTATGGTAAGGAGATCAACTTTCCGAGGCTTACAGCATGGTATGGGGAGAGCAACGAGGTGTATGTGTACTCAGGAGTGGTGAATGTGCCGGTTAAATTTAGTCCGCTGCTTGAGGGGATTAAGCAGGCGGCAGAACAGCAATGCGGTCACCGGTTCAATACTGCCCTGCTTAATTATTACCGGGATGGCAGTGATAGTATGGGCTGGCATAGCGATGATGAAACTGAGCTTGGCGGAAATCTGGTCATAGCTTCGGCATCATTTGGTGCTTCGCGGATTTTTCAGTTTAAGCATAAGCAGCAAAAGAATGCCAAAGTTTCCATCAACCTCAATAATGGCGACCTGCTGATCATGCAGGGGCAAACACAACACCATTGGCTTCACCAGGTACCCAAAACAAGCAGAATGCAGGGCGCAAGGATTAATATTACGTTCAGGTATATCGGGTAGATTGTTTGTATTTACCATGTTGATTTGCTTGCCAGAAAGATTCATTGCCGTCGGTTTTAACTGACAATCAATAGTGGATCCAATAAGGGCTTTAGCCAAAATCTCGCAAGCGGCTTTGTAACATCCCAAACAAACTACTATCTTACATTAACATTACTGACCTTATGAAAAGACCTATATTATTATTTGCCGCCCTTTCGGCCTTGATAACAAACGCCCGGGCACAAACAGATTTACCAACCGACAGCGGGACCTTCTTCCTGCATAAGTTTGAACAACATATAGGCAAAGAGACTTACTATGTGCGCAAGTATAAAGATGCTGTTCATTATAACATCGATTTTAAATTTGTTGATCGCGGTTCACCCGTGCCCCTTACTGCTGAACTGAAGGTAAATCCTGTGTCAGACCCGCTGGAGCTGATCATAAAAGGTAATACTTCAAGGTTTTCGACTATTGATGACAAGGTGACCATTCGCGGGGGAGAAGTAGCTATCAGGGTTAATAATTCGTCGTATACGCAAAAAATATTGCCGCTTAGTTTCCCGGTAGCTGGCTATTCGCCGGGCACCGTGCAGCAGGTGCTCATCCAGTATTGGAATAAGCATAAGCAACCTGCAAGCATCCATACGCTGCCATTTGGCGATGTTCAGATCAAAAAATTAGGCACCGATCAGCTTACCTTCAATGGTAAGCCGCTTACTTTAAACCGGCTTACCATAAGCGGATTGGTTTGGGGTAATGAATTGGTTTGGACAGATAATGAGGGTAAACTCATCTGTTTGATCACGAATGATGCTGAAGGCGACAAGCTGGAAATGATGCGCGTGCCTTATGAAGAACTGTTGCCGCAACTTATCAGCAAGGCTGCTACCTATGGTATGGAGCTGTTTGCCAAAGCAGCTGCTCCAACAGGTGCGGTTGATAAATTGATAGCCGTTACCGGAGGTAATCTGGTAGATGTAAATACAGGTACAAGCATAGCAAATGCCGTTGTTTTAGTGGAGAATGGCATTATCAAACAAACAGGTAAGGTTGGTGAAGTGAAAATTCCGGCAGGGGCTAAGATCATTGATGCTAAAGGAAAAACAATTTTACCCGGCCTTTGGGATATGCACGCGCATTTTGAACAGGCCGAATGGGGGCCCGCCTATCTTGCGGCAGGTGTAACTACCGTTCGCGATTGCGGTAATGAATTTGGATATATTAATGCAATAAAAGCCGCTATTGACGGTGGCAAAGGTGTTGGGCCAAATATCATCAAAGCAGGTATCATCGATGGCAAAGGGCCGTATGCACTGGGTATTATCCAGGCTGATACTAAGGAGGAGGCTATAAAGGCGGTCGACCGTTATAAAGAAAATGGCTTTCAGCAGATCAAGATCTACAGTTCGGTAAAGCCGGCCATAGTTAAAGTAATTTGCGATGAGGCACACCGTTTGGGTTTAACCGTAACGGGACACATTCCCAACGGTATGACCTTGCAGCAGGGTGTTGATTCGGGGATGAATATGGTTAACCATGTTCAGTACGTGTATTCTATCATGAAACGGGATAAGAATAGGGCAACTATTTTTGATGATTCGATAAGCGTGGCGGCAATCAAGTTCATAAAAGATCATCATGTGGTAATTGACCCAACTATTGGTGTTTTCGAGCTGGCTTTCCGTAACGTTAAGGATGATATCACCAAGCTTGAACCTAACTATTATAACCTGCCGCTGCCGCTTCAGGCGCTGTTTAAAAATATGGGCGAAGAGCCTGCACGGGCTGCTGAGCTGAAGCCCTTATATGAAAGCATGAAGAAAACGGTGAAGGTATTGTATGATGCGGGGATACCTATAGTTGCCGGTACAGATATGGGCTTCCCGGGCTACAGCCTTGACAGGGAACTGGAATTATATGTAGAAGCAGGCCTAACCCCGGCACAGGCTATCAAAACAGCAACTATTACGCCTGCTACAGTAATGAGCCTTGATAAAACAACAGGCACAATAGAGGTGGGCAAACAAGCTGACCTGGTTATTATCGACGGTGACCCGCTGAACAATATCAGGGATATCCGCAAGGTATCAGTAGTGATAAAAGAGGGCAGGATTTATGACCCGGTTAAGCTACACCAGATGGTTGGGTTTAAAAAATAGGTATGTAATTTGTTATGTTGATTGGGTGAATGGTTGGTTTTCAGTGTAATTACAGTTCATTTAATCGGCGATTTATCCAATCAGCAAAACAATTAACAAACTACTAATTAATGACAATTGAATGTACCCATACTTCATTTTAAAATGATACCTTTGCAGCCTCATTCCGAATCATGAGCGATCAGATTAAACATGAATGCGGTGTGGCATTTATCCGCTTACTAAAGCCACTATCTTATTATCAGAAAAAGTACGGAACTGCACTGTACGGCCTGAACAAACTTTACCTTTTAATGGAAAAACAGCACAACCGCGGCCAGGATGGCGCAGGTGTTGCTACCATTAAACTGGATATTGCTCCGGGCAAACGCTACATCAGCAGGCACCGCTCCATGGCCTCAAATGCCGTTGCTGATATTTTTGAATACATCCAGAAGAAATTCGCGGAAATTCAAAAAGAGACCCCCGAAAAGATGCTTGATGCCGATTGGCTAAAGGAGCATGTTAGCTTTACAGGCGAAGTTTTATTGGGGCACCTGCGTTATGGTACCCATGGTAAAAACAGCATTGAAAGCTGCCATCCATTTTTGAGGCAAAACAACTGGCAAACGCGTAATTTGGTTATAGCAGGCAACTTCAACATGACCAATGTTGATGAGCTGTTACAACAACTTTATGACCTTGGCCAGCACCCAAAAGAGCAAGCTGATACCATCACTGTACTTGAAAAAATAGGCCACTTTATTGATACCGAAAATCAAGGCTTGTTTGATCAGTATAAACGCGAAGGATTGGACGATAACGTGGAGATCAGCAAACTGATAGCTAACGATATGGACGTAGCTAAGATCCTCCGTAAATCGGCCAAGAACTGGGATGGTGGTTATACCATTGCCGGGATCCTGGGCCATGGCGATGCCTTTGTAATGCGCGACCCGGTTGGTATCCGTCCGGCGTTTTACTATTACAATGATGAGATCGTGGTTGCAGCTTCAGAGCGTCCTGCTATCCAAACAGCATTTAATATACCGATGGAAGAGATCAGGGAAATTCGCCCGGGTCATGCTTTGATCGTTAAAAAGAACGGCAAGATCTCTGAAGATATGTTCAGCGAGCCAAAAGAAAAGAAAGCCTGTTCATTTGAGCGGATCTACTTTTCGCGCGGCAGCGACTCGGCTATTTACCGCGAGCGTAAACAATTAGGCCGTTTGCTTTGTCCGCAGATATTGGATTTTGTTGATCATGATATCAAAAACACAGTTTTCTCCTACATACCAAATACTGCCGAAGTTGCCTTTTACGGTATGGTTGAAGGCATGCACAAGTATGTAAAAAAATATCAGCACGAAAAGTTGCTTGAACTGGGAAGCGATATCACTGAAAAAGATATTGCTGAAATATTACAGGTAGCACCAAGGGTTGAAAAAATAGCTATTAAGGACGTTAAGCTACGTACCTTTATCACTCAGGATGCTGATCGTAGCGAAATGGTAGCGCACGTATATGATACTACTTACGGTCTTATCAAAAAAGGTACTGATACATTAGTCGTGTTGGATGATTCGATTGTTCGCGGTACTACATTAAAGCAAAGTATCCTGAAAATTTTGGACAGGCTTGGTCCTAAAAAGGTGGTTGTGGTTTCATCTGCTCCGCAGATCCGTTACCCAGACTGCTACGGCATTGATATGTCGCGCATGGGCGAATTTGTTGCTTTTGAAGCAGCTATCAGTCTTTTAAAGGAGATGGATAGGGAAGATGTAATACTGGACGTTTACCAGAAATGTAAAGACAGCCAGAAACTGCCGAAAGAAGATGTTAAAAACTATGTTAAAGAGATCTATGCCATGTTTACCGACCAGCAGATCTCTGACCGTATAGCTAAGATCATCACTCCTAAAAACGTGAACTGTGAAGTACAGGTAATTTACCAGACATTGGATAACCTGCACATAGCTTGTCCTGATAATCTTGGCGACTGGTACTTCAGCGGTGATTACCCAACTCCTGGTGGTAACAAGGTTGTTAACCGCGCCTTTGTTAACTGGATGGAAGGTAAAAACCAAAGAGCTTACATGTAAAGCCTCCTAACCCCCTGAAGGGAGAATGATATACAAGGCGATGATTTTTCATCGCCTTTTTTGTTAATTTATATTTTTTATATCGATGAAATCCAAATTCAAATATCCGGCCTATTTATTGGCTACAGGCGCCATTTTAATTTTAGGTATATCTGTTTTCATTTTCATAGAAGATATATCAAAACGCTCGGGTTTTGTATTGCCTTTCGTTCATATTTCGCCTTTTGTATTTGCGTGGATTTTTATATTCTTTGGTGAGTTGAGGACAAAGACGGTAACTGTAATTGTTAAAGATGATCAAATTACTATAAGAAGATTTGCTGGTGCCGGAATCGCAAGAACTTACGCGATAAATGATATATCAGGGTTTAAAACTTCGGTTTTGATCTCAAAAGGTAAAGAATACGAGTATTTGTATCTAATGAACGGCAATAGAAAGATCGCTAAACTCTCTGAGTTTTACCACAGTAATTACAAGGAATTAAAAAGGTGCTTTGTGGCTAATGGTATAAAAAATATTGGATTTGAAAGTTTTAGCACCCGGCAGGAGTTTAGAGATATTTTTAGCAGATAAGATCCTTTGATTATTTACGATCCCGCCGGAGCCGCAAAAACAAAATGAGTAACCAGCTTATCAATAAGTACCAATGAAGCTATAATAAGTGCTATGCCGGCAACTTCGTTTAAACGATGAATGAATTTAACCGAAATGCGGTCGCGTAGTTTATTGGCGTAAAAAGCTTTGAGGGTATCCATACCAAACTGAATGATGAGTATGGTTAAAAACATAACGGCTATATGAAAGGAGCGATGAGGCGTGCCTACCAGGAAAGTTGTACTGGCTGCGCCGATCACTACCGTCCAATGGAAAAGGAGGGTAGGGTTAAAAATACACATCAGGAAGCCTTTAAGTACGTAACCAAAGCGGTCGGCACTTGAGGGTACCTTATTTTCATAGTTGATCTCGCTTTTCTTGAACATATAATATAATCCAAGCGCAAATAAGATGGCGCTGCCCACAACACCGGCTATAACTTTGGTATGATCAGATACATCGATATATTGCGAACCGAACAGGATTGCCCCCACGAAAACCACATCGCTGCAAACCACCCCCAGGGCAAGCGAAATACCGGCATGAAACCCCTTTTCGATGCTGGTTTTAATAAGCGCAAAAAAAACCGGGCCGGTAATAAATGTAAGTACTAATCCAAACCCGATACCCGAAACAATGGCTTTTATCATTAAGTTAAGCTTTGTTCTTTTTTGAACATTGCGAATATGCAATTTTATCTCATAAACAACGAAAGTTAAAATTGTGATTTAATTTATTTAAAAAAGAGACGAGAGTTTTAGCAAAATTGAATTATGTTTAGAGATTCAAAAATCAAATCTGTACAACCTACTTTAAAATGGAACAAAACAATGCTAAGAACTACGGTACAGCGCTGTATACGCTGATTACCGTGTTTTTTTTCTGGGGCTTTTTAGCAGCCTCCAATGGTATTTTCATACCTTTCTGTAAAGAGCACTTTCACCTTACCCAATTCGAGTCCCAATTAATTGACTTTACATTTTATGGCGGGTATTTTATTGGCTCACTGATACTTTACTTTGCTTCACAAGCCAGCAAGGTTGATATCATGAACAAGTTAGGTTATAAAAATGGTATCATTTTAGGCCTTGTTGTTTCGGCGGTGGGCGCATTAGCTATGATCCCTGCGGTAGCTTCAGGCGCTTTTGGTTTTATTCTGGCTGTATTCTTTATTATTGCGGTTGGTTTTTCATTACAACAAACAGCTGCAAACCCTTTTGTTGTTGCGTTAGGCCCGCCCGAAACCGGTTCAAACCGTTTAAACTTTGCGGGCAGTATCAATAACATAGGTGCTTTATTAGGCCCGGTTGTAGTGAGCGTGGTATTATTTGGTTCGGCAACCGCTAAGACTGCAGCTGCCGATGTTAAAATTTCATCTATCAATAACCTGTATTATTTGTTGGCCGGCCTGTTCATTGCTGTTGCTTTATTCTTTTGGTTCTCGAACCTGCCAAAAGTTACCAGCGACGAAAAGATCGAATCGAGCTCAAAAGCAAATACCCCGCTATTCATCATGTTTGTGGCATTTTTGTTAGTACTTGCGGCCGATCCTTTAAGCGCTTATGTCAATAAATTACTGGCTTCAGATCCGAAGAATATTGTTGAGATAGTAAAAAGCCAGTATTTTGTATATGCTTCATTGGGTATAATAGTGTTTACACTGGTGGGTACTATTTTTGCCGCCAAAAGGAGTAAAGAAGGCTGGGGTGCTATGCAGTATCCACAGTTAATACTGGGTATGCTTGCCATATTTACTTATGTAGGCACCGAGGTAACTATTCAAAGTAACATGGGCTCGTTATTGAAAACTCCTGCGTTTGGCTCTTTTGCCGAATCAGACATCGCTCCTTATATTTCGCTATACTGGGGTAGTTTGATGATAGGTCGTTTTGCGGGTTCGATCGATGCGTTCAACCTTTCAAAATCTGTTAAATATATTTTATATATCTTGATTCCTTTCCTGGCATTTGGTATCGTGTTATTGGTAAATGCTGTTACTGGTGTTAATGTGAGTAACTTGTATACTTATGCAATTTGTGTGGCTATCCTTATTGCAGCTTTCTTTATCGGTCAGCAAAAACCAACCCGCACTTTATCGGTACTTGGTTTATTGGGTATAGCATTCATGCTTACAGGTTTATTTACTACAGGGAAGGTAGCAACCTTCGCTTTCATCAGCGGTGGTTTATGCTGCTCTATCATGTGGCCATCAATCTTCTCGCTGGCTATTACCGGTTTGGGTAAATACACTAGTCAGGGTTCGGCATTTTTAATTATGATGATCCTGGGTGGTTCTATTATACCACCGCTGCAGGGCAAAATTGCCGATGGCAGTAACAACGTTGTGGCAGGTATGAGTGGTATCCACTTCTCATATATAGTACCTGTATTGGGCTTTGCATACCTTGCTTATTTTGCATGGAAAGTAAGCCGTGAACTTCGCAGCCAGGGTATCGACCTTGATCACGTTGAAGTTAAAGGCGGACATTAATATTTAATCAGTCATTAGTTCATTGGGTCATTAAGTCATTTTAAATGAAGTAATGACCCAATGACGTTTAATGACATAATGACTTTAAACTATGAAACCCAGCTTCGATCATATTTTCATGAACCTGGCCACTGATCTTTCGCAGCGGTCGCATTGCGTTAAGGCGCATGTTGGAGCGGTTTTAACCCGCGATACCAGGATCATATCTATAGGTTATAACGGGCCTCCCGCAGGTACGCATAACTGCGATGAGGAATGGCCCGGGGTTGGTTGCGCACGCGATTCAAAAGGCAGCTGCTCGCTTGCCCTGCATGCGGAAGAAAACGCGATACTTTGTGCGGTAAAAAATGGTGCACGGCTTGAAGGTGCTACACTTTATACAACGCTATCACCGTGTTTGCCTTGCGCA
>Ga0163162_10008050_pt1 | contig 10281 bp, 9 predicted proteins | sample S55metaG_FD_115310 | JGI IMG/M metagenome (GOLD analysis project Ga0163162, IMG submission 115310) | Switchgrass rhizosphere microbial communities from Kellogg Biological Station, Michigan, USA - S5-5 metaG | ecosystem: Host-associated > Plants > Roots > Rhizosphere > Soil | place: USA: Michigan...
AATTGTGCACGATAGCATTGAGATTTATTTCCAAAACGGTCTGATGAACTTTCTCTTCAAGTGCATGGGCAATTTTCTCGAATTCAAATACCCTGGCCCCTTTGATTAAAATAGTTTCATCCTTGAACTGTGAGGAGCGAAATTGCTGGAGAAAATCCTCCGTGGAATTATAAAACTGGTAAGTCACCTTATTGTCGGTCTTTAAAAAAGCGGAGATATTTTTTCCGATCCCAACGACTTTGCTTGTCTGATGCAAGCGCAACAAGGAAGCAATTTCATCATACAATTTTTCTTCTGTCAGTCCTGTCTGTAAAAAATCTGACAGGATCACTGTTCGTTTGCTACCGGCGGCCTGCTTATCAAGAAAATTCAGAGCGATCGTTAGCGAGCTGAGATCGGCACTGTAGCTATCGTTTATTATAGAACATTGATTAATGGCTTTCTTCAACTCCAGTCGCATACTGACGGGCTGCAGTTGCCGCATTCTGTCCTGGATGATGGACCGATCCAGGCCCGCCAGCAACATGAAGCTGCAACAGGTAATTGCATTCTCAACAGACCCTTCATCCATAAAAGGAATTGAAAACTGGAAAGTTTCATATTTATAGTTAACGAATATTTCAGTTTGGAAATCCTGCCGACCAACAGACACAACCTGCAGATCAGACGTCATGTTGCGGCCCCAAAAGAAATTGTTTTCTTCGAGTCGCATCATTTGCCTGGTGATCCAGGCATCGTCACCTTTTGAGATCACTTTGCTCGCATGAGCGAACAGCTTAAGCTTTTCTTTCAATTTCTCTTCCCTGTTTGGAAAGTTCTCGCTGTGTGCTTCACCAATATTTGTAAGAATTCCGATGGTAGGTTGAATGATCTTTTCGAGTTTTTCCATTTCCCCGGGCTTTGAAATTCCCGCTTCAAAAATTGCAAGCTCATGGTGCGAATTCATTTGCCATATGCTTAGCGGAACTCCTATCTGGGAATTGTAGCTCTTTGGACTGCGGACAATATTGAAATTTTCATGAAGTAACTGGTATAACCATTCTTTTACGATCGTTTTTCCATTACTGCCGGTAACGCCAATAACGGGTATATTGAATTGCTTTCTATGAAATCCGGCTAACCGTTGTAATGCCTCAAGAGCATCCGCGACTAAAATAAAGTTGGCTTCCGGGTAATCGTCAACATGCAATACTTCACTAATGACGAAATTCTGAACGCCTCTTTTGTACAATTCAGGAATAAATTGATGACCATCGCGACGGGAACCTTTTAAAGCAAAGAACAGTGATGTCGGGGAAGAATACACTTTGCGACTATCGATCAGCAGGTGTTCGATTATCGACTCATGGTGAAGTTGGAGGATCTTGCCATCAATAATCGCTGCAATATTTTTTGTGTTGTACTTCATTACTCTTTTTCATTTTCGGCATTCTGTACGGAATATAAAATTGATCCGAAAAGGCAGACGACGATAACCATTAATGAAACCCACACCGGGGTATAAATATGCACGGCTTCAGCGAGCATTTTAAGCCCTATAAAGATGAGCACAATTGCGATTCCCTGCTGAAGATATTCGAACTGGTTAACTGCTCCCTGCAAAAGAAAAAACAATGAACGTAATCCCAGGACCGCGAAAATATTACTGCTGTAAATTACCAGCCTGTCTTGTGAGATCGCAAACACCGCCGGAATACTGTCCAGGGCAAAAACAATATCGGTGGTCGCAAGCAGAACGATTACAACAAAGATCGCAGTAAAGAAGCGTTTTCCATTTTCAACGACAATGAACTTCCCGCTTACATCAAGATCATGAATGGGCAAAATTCGTTTTAGGAACCGATAAACAATATTGCGTTTCGGATCATATTCGGTCTCCTTTTTTGCTGTAAAAATTTTTAAGCCCGTTATGACAAGTATGCCGCCGAAAATGTATAGGATCCACTCAAACCGTGCCACAAGAGCAACACCTATCGTGATAAACAAAATGCGAAAGACAATGGCAAGTAAGATGCCAATGAGCAGCACTCTTGCATAATCTTTTTGTTGTACGTTAAAAAAGGTAAAAATGAGAATAAAAATGAAAATATTGTCAACGCTCAGGCTCCATTCCATTAGATAAGCGCTAATATATTCCAGTGCCCGGGTATGGCCTTTAACCATCCAGATAAATCCAAAAAATGCAAACGCAAGCGTTACCCAGAAAACGGTTTGCCATAAAGCCTTCCGGATCGTTATGGTCGAGCCTTTTTTGCTGAGCAGTCCTAAGTCAAAGCCAATTGCCAGTAATAAAACAACTCCAAAAACAAGATAGCTGATCTCGGTAGTATTCATCAATGCCGCTTAAGTAAGCAAAGATAGTCTGTGTTGTGCGTCTGGATTGTTCATGGATCTTTTTTAGAATCTAGGTTTAATGTTCAGGCCGCATATTTTTTCCTTCGAACCTGCTGGTAAATAACTCCGAACAAAACAACGAGTAGAACCGGCAAAGCGATATTGATGAATTGCCAGGTAGTTTTTTGTTCTTTCACTTTTTTAAGGTCCAGCAAACGAAGGGTAAAATCTTTGGCTCTCGTTTCGAGGATGCCTGATGGGTTGACAAGGTATTCTAAACAATTAGTGAAAAATTCCTTGTTTGAGAATGTATAGTTTGTATAAAAATTAAATCCCATGGGCAAGGGTCCATATTGCTGACTTACGGCATTCCATGCAATATCTCCGTCAGCCACCACGATCATTTTTGTTGCAGAATCACAAATATCCTTCACAGGAATATGGTATGAATTCATTGAATCTACAAATGACTTTGGAATTCGACCAGAATAAAGTGACCTGAACTTTCCTTCTAACAGCGCAGCTACCGCTGTATCATGAACCGTGAATTCTTTTATATCTGGTGCTATCTGGAAGAATTGGAAATCGATCTTAGCAGGAGCAGTTAGCACTCTTGAATTTGCAGATGATCTGAGTAAAAAGGTTTTTTTAATTCCATCTGCCTTTACAGTATCAAGTGTATTTGGAAACATGGCTCGCACTCCATCCAGGTTTTTGCTGATTGGATTACTTGTGCCATTTAATATTGGGAAGAAAGGCCAATCCACCAGCCGCGTTTGCTGCGTATTTGGATCGATTTGTCCCATTTTATCACACTGCATGTCCTGCAAAAGATTTTCATTGAGGCGAACACCATAACGAAAAAGAATATCTTCTAAATTAAGTCCTCTGTCGAATGCGATAAACCCGTGAGATTTATAAAGACTGTCAAATTCCGCATACATATTGTCAATCATCCAAAAAATTTTTCCTCCTCTCATTGCGTATTGATCGATCTTTAACTTATCCTCATCAGAAAACGTTGCTGTCGGTTTCAAGATCACTAGTGCATTAAAGGCAGATGGTATGTACGGTATTTGTTTCAGGTTAACGGTATCAAACCGGTAATCATGGATCATTGCGCGCACAGCATCGTCCACATTTGGTCCCCATATTTCACCATTCCCCAGGGCATACCCTATTAATGGCTTTGATGTGCTTGTAATTTTCTGAATGGCGCTTGCAAATTTGTATTCCAGCGTTGATTCCACGTCATTGTACAAGGCAGCCAGTTGCTCTTGTTCGGTCCCATAATTTTTTATCCCCTTAAATAAATTGACACCGATGGCGGTATCCCTGTAATGTATCACCGCGCCGGGAAGCACTTGTTTAATATTCAATTCGTCTCCAACTTTTGAAGGCGCCTGTATCGTATAAGGCCTTAATCCAAAAAAATAATCCATCGAATCGGCAAAACGAGCCGCCAGGGAATCATTCGCGAGACCCTTGAGAGGATCTGTGTACCTGACCGTTATATTTCCATGTGCGTACTCACGGGTTTCCTGCAGAAATTCCTGAACACTGTTTACGATCTTTTTAAACCCAGCAGGATAATTTCCTTTGAAAAAAACATCTATTCTTACGGGCTGTTTAAGGTTCCTAAAAAGTTGTTTTGTCGCTTTGCTGAGCGTGTACCTTTTTTCTTTTGTGAGATCAACGCGGGAATGAAAAACAGATGCAAGCAAATTAATACCGACTAAGATCAGTAATAAAACAAGCAGATTAAAATTTGAAGAGAGATTTTTTTTCATCTGCAGGTTATCGCTTTAGTAGGTTACGGTTGGTTATTGAAAGGAATAAAATAACAACGGTGATGAAATAAATGACGTCTCTTGTGTCTATCACACCCCGGCTTATGCTGTGATAATGGAAATCAATTCCGACCATCTCAAGATAATAGTCGGCGCCGCCACTTAATCCTGGTAAGTGGCTAATAGCACCAAATCCATAATACAACAATGCGCATCCAATAACGCTTGCAATAAAAGCTACAACGGAATTATTAGTGAAGCTGCTGGAACAAATTCCTACCGCAGTAAAAACCGACGCCAAAAAAACCAATCCTATATATGACCCGACCGTTGCCCCGACATCAATCCCTTCATTCGATGACAATTTTTGAATAGAAAAAATATAAATGACGGTTGGCAGCAGTGCGATCAGCACAACTATTAAACTGCCAAAATATTTTCCGGCAATGACCTCTTTACGCGTAAGCGGTCGGGTCTGAAGGATCTCGTAAGTACCCGCCTTAAACTCCTCGGCAAAACTGCGCATAGTAATGGCGGGGATCAATAGCAACAATATCCAAGGCGAAAGTTGAAAGAAGCGATCCAGTGTGGCGTATCCAAAATCGAATATATTATTCTCAAAAACAAAAAGCATTAATCCATTGACAAGCAAAAAAACAATGATCGCTATATAACCTGTGAGACTGCTGAAGAATTGCCTGAGCTCCTTTTTACAAACTGACCACATGCGGATGAAGATTGGTGCAAAATAAGGTAAACTAATAATATTTGATCCCTTTCTTTAATGCTTACATCAAATCGTTTTTTTTGAAAAAAAATTGTGGAAACCTGGTTTGAGCGCATCTCAATGAAAATTTTTTTATGAGAAAGTTATTTTTTAGCCTGTCCACCTTTGCAGTTGCTCTTTTGATTTCAGCGTCAGTCTTCTCTCAAAAGACAAAAATACCGCCGCCACCACCGCCAAAAATTATTTCAACGATTGAAGACACTCTTGTACCACCACCCCCGCCTCCGCCACCCTCCGCGAAGGTTTCGACTAATAAACCCGACTTGCCATCACCTCCGCCTGCACCACCTCCGCCGCTTCCTAAAAAGAAGAGTCAACTCACTTAAAACATAGTGTCTTAAAAATCATTTATCGTCGCGAGGGAGGGATGACCGGAGTGATCGTAATGAAGGAGCATTGAATTTTTAGATTGTTGCGCGATAGCTCTACAGTACGGTCGAAACAACCTAAAACCTTGAGAAAGTTTAGACAGCGAAACTTTCGCCACATCCACAGGTACGGCTCGCATTAGGATTTACAAACTGAAATCCTTTCCCATTCAAACCGTCAGAAAAATCGAGTGTGGTATTTACGAGGTACAAAAAACTTTTCAGGTCAGTCACGATCCTGACACCGTTGTTTTCAAACACCTGGTCAGTGGGCTTTTGCTCATTGTCAAAATCGAGTTTATAACTCAAGCCGGAACAACCGCCGCCTACGACTCCTACGCGGAGAAAATAAGAAGAAGGATCAATACCAGCTTGATGCATTAGCTCTTCGACTTTGCTTTTTGCCTTATCACTTATATAAATTCCGTTTTCAGTCGCTACGTTCATATTCAAAATTTTATTTTTCAAAATAACTACTCATTTCTCTTAAATCATTCACTGCGTTTGTAACTTTTTCAATTGTGTAATCTATTTCATCATTGGTTGTGTATCGCCCCAAACTAAAGCGTAGGGAACTGCGAGCCATATCGTCTTCCAACCCCAAAGCCTTTAAAACATACGATGGTTCGAGAGAAGCGGACATACAGGCAGATCCCGATGATACGGCAATATCCTTGTTGAACGCAGTCATCAGCACTTCGCTCTCTGCATACTTGAAACACATATTCGTAACATGCGGCAAGCGATATTGTTTACTTCCATTTACGCTCGTTCCCTTAAGATTTAACAGGGCCCCCTCAAGTTTATCTCTAAGCATTTTAATTCTCTCGGTATTCCCACCCATTTCATTCAAACAAATTTCGCAAGCCTCCCCAAAACCCACAATTCCGGGCACATTTAATGTTCCACTCCTCATGCCTCGTTCATGCCCGCCGCCATCCATTTGGGCTGAAAGTTTTACTCTTGGACTTTTTCTTCGCACATATAAAGCACCTATACCTTTCGGTCCATATATCTTATGCGCATTAAAAGCCATCAGGTCAATTCCATCGTCGGTAACATTGACTGGTATTTTTCCAACGGCTTGTGTTGCATCGGTAAAACAAAATACCCCTCTTTTCCTGGCCATTGCACTGATCTCTTTTATTGGCATTATAGTTCCAATCTCATTATTAGCATACATGATCGCTACAAGAATGGTCGTTGGTTGAAAAGATCTTTCTAATTCGTCGAGATCAATTAAACCACCGTTTGTTACTTTCAAATAAGTTATTTCAGCGCCCATTCTTTCGAGGTGACGGCAAGCATCAAGAACTGCCCGATGCTCGACGTTGCAGGTAATGATATGATTGCCTTTCCCGGAATAGGTCTCAAACACACCTTTTAATGCGAGATTGTCGGCCTCCGTAGCTCCTGAAGTAAAAATGATTTCTTCTGGTTCAGCTCCGACCAGTTTTGCCACCTGCTCGCGCCCATTTTTCGCTGCTTCTTCAGCTTGCCATCCGTAAGCATGATTCCTGCTGGCCGCGTTGCCAAAGATCTCTGTAAAATAAGGCAGCATGGCTTCCAGAACCCTTGGGTCGCATGGCGTCGTGGCATTGTAATCAAGGTAAACAGGGAGCCTTAGCATAGCGTGATTCTTTGTTGGCTTTTAATAACGCAAATTTAAACAAAAGGTTCTGCATGGATTGTTGACCAGGTTATTGGGCAATTGTATATTTTCACAGTTACCATGCAAAAAGTTGAACACATAGGAATTGCTGTGAAATCATTGTCCGCGGCTATTCCACTGTTTGAAAGGCTACTGGACAGTTCTTGTTATAAAATAGAGCGCGTAGAAAGTGAGATGGTAAATACGGCTTTTTTTCAAATAGGCGAGGTAAAAATAGAATTGTTGGAAAGCCAGGAACCAGATGGAGTGATCGCCAAATTCGTTGACGGCAAAGGGGAAGGAATGCATCACATTGCCTTCGAAGTAAGTGATCTCGCGTCAGAGGTGAATCGTTTAAAGAAAGAGGGATTTATTATTCTGAATGAAATTCCAAAAAAAGGGGCTGACAATAAGCTCATTTGTTTTGTGCATCCCAAGAGCAGCAACGGAGTTCTGATCGAGCTGTGCCAGACTATCAGTTAGGTAAAACAAAAAACCCGGTATAAAACCAGGTTGTTACGTCCGTCCACTAATATGTTTACTTATTTAGATCGATGAGTGTTTTCTCTTACAGGCGAGGACAAAGCTAATAGCCACTCTCCGTAGATGCAAGTGATTTCCCTAATATATTTCAGGCTTTTACGTGGTGATTCTACCAAAACGCGTATTTTATTGACTATAAATAATTTAGACCGGTTTAACAATTGTCAAATTCTCTTTTCGAATGTAAGACTCGTTGGAATTGCCTACAAAAGCGCAAGAAGTCGATGGTAGAATTACTATTTGGTTTAGAAGTGGGATCCGATTATGAAGATGAGTTATATAGGTAGTCGAAAGTGCTATTCTGTTTCTTCGGTTTCCTTCCCAATACTTAATTTTTCGACGGCAAGTTGTGCGGCGATCTGGCTTGCATCCTTCTTATTGAAGGCTTTCCCTTCGGCGACTGCCTGCCCATCTACTACTGCGGCAATTGTAAAAAGCCTTCTTCCATTTTCAATGTTTTCATTGATCGTTTCAAATTCGAGAATCTTGCCATTCTTGTTGGCCCAACCATACAACTTGTTTTTATGATTGATCTCCAGCAGTTCAAGATCTTCCATATACATGTGTGGAAGGATGATCCGCTCCGCCACCCATTTGCTCGTTTTCTTGTATCCCTTGTCAAGATAGATGGCACCTACTAAAGCCTCAAGCGTATTCCCAAATATCTGGCTCACTTTTAAGGAGCCATCTGACTTATTATAAAGTGTGATCTTCTTAATTCCCATTCGCAAGGCAATCTCGTTCAACTGCTGGCGATTCACCATTTTACTTCGCATTTCTGTTAAAAATCCTTCTTCTTTGTAGGGGTAGCGTTTAAATAAATAATCCGCTATCAGAGCGCTGAGAATAGCGTCGCCTAAATATTCAAGCCGTTCATTATTTTCATCGGATGCCTCTCTTACCGAGCGGTGAGTTAAAGCAGTTTTATATAAAGCAATGTTACCGGGAGCAAAACCCAGTATGTTTTTTAAATGTTTCTTAAAAGAAGAAGCTGATTCCTTCGGAAAAAACTGTTTAAAAATATCCACAATGCTTAAGCTACAAAATTTTTATTCATCAGAAAAAATAATTCCTGATCAAACATATTTTTTCACAATCACGCAAGCATTGTGTCCACCAAAACCAAATGTGTTACTTAGTGCAGCCTTGACACTGCGTTGCTGTGATTTGTTAAAAGTAAAATTAAGGCGGGTATCCAACTCCGGATCATCCGTAAAATGATTAATGGTGGGTGGTATGCAGTCAGATTTTACACTCATTACGCAGGCTATTGCTTCGATCACGCCTGCTGCACCAAGGCAATGACCTGTCATTGATTTGGTTGAACTAATATTCAAGCCGTACGCGTGTTCGCCGAAAACATCGGTAATTGCCTTTACTTCGGCTATATCACCAAGCGGCGTCGAAGTACCATGAGTATTTATATAATCAATGTCACCAGGCTGCATTCCTGCATCTTCCAGAGCAGCCAGCATTACATTTTTTGCGCCCAGGCCTTCAGGATGCGGAGCCGTGATATGGTGAGCGTCGGCTGTAGCGCCAGCACCGGCGATCTCGCAATAGATCTTAGCACTTCTTTTGACGGCGTGATCAAGATCTTCCAATATGATCACACCTGAAGCTTCCCCCATCACGAAGCCATCACGATCCCTATCATAAGGACGACTTGCCGTTTTAGGGTCTTCATTTCTTTCGCTCAAAGCCTTCATTGCATTAAACCCTCCCACGCCCGCTTCGCTTATCACGCTTTCGGTGCCGCCCGCTAAAATGATGTCTGCTTTCCCAAGGCGAATTAAATTGTATGCTTCCATGATCGCATTCGTAGAGGAAGCACAGGCACTCACTACTGCAAAATTTGGCCCGCGAAAACCATGGCGCATGGAAATATGCCCGGCGGCAATGTCAAGGATCATTTTCGGAATGAAGAAAGGATTGAAGCGAGGGGTACCGTCGCCTTTTGCAAAATTCATTACTTCCTCCTGGAACGTGATCAGGCCTCCAATACCGCTGGCAAACACAACACCGACCCGATTGGTATTAACATTGTCCCTTGAAATTCCTGCATCTGACACCGCCTGGTCGCTTGCCACTAGTGCAATTTGTGCAAAGCGATCGATTTTCCTTGATTCTTTACGATCGAGAAAATTGGTCGGTTCAAATCCCTTTATTTCGCACGCAAAACGAGTTTTGAATTTGGAGGCATCAAAAAGGGTGATCAAATCTGCGCCTGACACCCCATCAACCAAACGATCCCAATAGTCCTTTACATTATTGCCAAGCGGTGTAAGAGCGCCCATGCCAGTTACAACAACCCGTTTTAATTCCATAGCAACAAGTGAATTTTGTTAAAGATACTATTTCACAAAAACAACTATTGTCAGCAAAGCTATGCAGTATAAGTAAAACCGCCTTCGCTGTGATTAAACAGTAGAAGGCGGAGTAGTTTATTCCCTGCCTACCGGCAGGCAGGCCTGCCTGCAATAACAGGCATCCCGGTCTATAGCCGAATAATCAAGGGATTACTTTGCATGTTCATCCAGGTACGCAATAGCCTGGCCAACAGTAGTAATGGTTTCAGCCTGCTCATCAGGAATGGAAATGTTGAATTCTTTCTCGAATTCCATGATCAGTTCAACAGTGTCTAATGAATCGGCACCTAAATCATTAGTGAAAGAAGCTTCATTAGTAACTTCAGCTTCGTCAACACCTAGTTTGTCTACAATGATCTTTTTTACTCTTGATGCAATGTCTGACATGTCGTAAAAGTTTAGTGGCTGCAAAAATATGTTTTTTGAATTAATCACAGCA
>Ga0163162_10008051_pt1 | contig 10281 bp, 9 predicted proteins | sample S55metaG_FD_115310 | JGI IMG/M metagenome (GOLD analysis project Ga0163162, IMG submission 115310) | Switchgrass rhizosphere microbial communities from Kellogg Biological Station, Michigan, USA - S5-5 metaG | ecosystem: Host-associated > Plants > Roots > Rhizosphere > Soil | place: USA: Michigan...
CCCCGCACGTCGCTTGGAACGCCGACGGCCTTGTTGCTCAACGTCGGCCACGCTCTGGATCACCTCTTCCTGCTGATCTTCGCCACCGCGGTCGCGGCCATCGCCGCCGACTGGCGGATGGTGTGGACGGATCTGATGCCCTACACGGCCGGGGCCTTCGTCATGTTCGGCCTCGGCTCGCTGCCGGCCGGACGTCTGGGCGACCTGTGGGGCCGGCGGGCCATGATGATCGTGTTCTTCCTGGGCATGGGTGTGGCCGCGATGCTGATCGCGCTGACCGGCGGCGTGTGGTCGCTGGCGGCCGCGCTCACGCTGATGGGCGTGTTCGCTTCCATCTACCATCCCGTCGGCATCCCCATGCTGGTGCAGCAGTCGAAGAATCCCGGGTTCACGATCGGCGTCAACGGCCTGGCCGGCAACCTGGGCATCGCGGGCGCGGCGATCCTGACCGGCCTGCTGGTCAAGTACGCCGGCTGGCGCACGGCCTTTGCGGTGCCGGGTATCCTCGCCCTGGTGTGCGGCCTGGTCTTCGTCCTCGTCGCGCCGCGCGAGGAGATGGCGCCGGCCAAGCGAGCGAAGAAGCAGGTGGACCTGCCGCGCGCGCTGATGGCGCGCATTCTCCTGGTGATGACGCTGGCCGCCATCTCCAGCAGCCTGATCTTCAACTTCACCACCAACGGCAACGGCCGGCTGCTGGCCGAACGGCTGAGCGGGCTGGTGGACGATCCTGCGCGGATCGGGATCCTGCTCGCCCTGGTCTATACGATCGCGTCGTTCGCGCAGCTCGTGGTGGGCAAGCTCATCGACCGGTATCCGCTCAAGTGGATCTACCTGCCCATCGTGGCCTGCCAGGTGCCACTGTTCGCGATCGCGGCGCAGACCAGCGGCTGGGCGCTCTACGTCACCGTGCTCCTGTTCATGATCTTCGTGTTCGGCGCGATCCCCTTCGTGGACGCCATGATCGTGCAGTACGTGGACGATCGGAATCGCTCGCGGGTATCGGGGATGCGGCTGGCGGTGTCGTTCGGTGTGAGCTCGCTAGCTGTCTACGTGCTGGGACCGACGGTCAAGGCCGCCGGGTTCACGACGCTGCTGACGGTGATGGCCCTGATCTCGGCGTTGACCACGCTCTTCGTCTCGATGCTGCCGGGTCGCATCCCGATGGCCGCGCCGGTTCCGGCGCCGGCGCCGCGGGCGGCCGGCTAGTTTCATGGGGGGCCTCGAACGGGCCCCCCAAGCCCCAGGGCGGCTCGGGACGCCCCGGCAAAGCCGTGGCGCCCCTCGATACTCCGACAGACTTCTAGCGAGTCGAGGCCTGCAGGCTGTGGGCTTCCAGGCGATGCTGCGCGGCAGTCGCTGAGGCCTCGTTCGGGAACGGACCGACCTGCACGCGCAGCAAGCGCGGCTGGCCGGGCTGGCCGGCAACCGTGTCGAGCGACACGGTGTACTTCTGCTGGAGCAGTCGCGCCACGAGCGCATCCGCCGAATCCGCCTCGGAGAAGACACCCGCCTCGACCCAGTATGCATAGGCCGCCGCCGACTCGCTCGGTCGCGCGGCCGTGTCCAGGGTGCTGGCGTGTGCGGTGCCGGCGGCCTCGAGCAGCTCGATGGACGTCGCCAGCCGCATGGTGTCGCGAATCTCGTAGACCACGTGCACCGGCATGTACTGGTTGAGGTTCTCGAAGGTGCCGCGCTTGTCGCGAATCTGGATCAGGGTGTCCTCGCTCACCGTCACCGGCACCGCGCCGAAGCCGAGCAGGCTCGAGCTGACGCGCAGGGTGCCCGTCCGCGGGTCGACGTCGCGCACGTACCCCGTGGTGTGGCCGACGAGCCGCCCGTTCTCGACCGTCACGGAGGCGTCGGGGTTCACCGGCCGGACGAGCGGGGCGAACATCATGCCCACTCCCACCGTCGTCACGGCGCCCGCGAACATCGTGAGGTACCGGAGGTAGCGGAGGACTGCTTTGCGCATGTCCCTGTTACGAGGCAATCGGAGTACCAGGTTCGAGGTGCCCGCCAAGTGACCGTCGCTACAGTCTTCGTGGGGTCGGCCCAGGCGCCGGCGGTCGATTCACGTCCGGCTCGTTTCTGACCACCTGCACCGTCCGCCGTCGCCGGTGTACGCTCTCGCCTGGCAGGGAGGAGCCAGCCATGCTGAATCGGGAAGACAACGAGCTGCTGACGCTGACCGGACCCGGGACGGCGATGGGCGATCTGCTCCGTCGCTACTGGACCCCGGTCGTGCTGTCCAGCGAGCTGACGCCGGGTGGGCGGGTCAAGCGGGTGAAGCTCCTGGGCGAGCGCCTCATCGCCTACCGGACCCCGAGCGGCCGGCCCGGGCTCATCGGCGAGTTCTGTCCGCACCGGAGCGCCTCGCTCTACTTCGGCCGGGTCGAAGAGGCTGGCATGCGGTGCGTCTATCACGGCTGGAAATTCGGTCACGACGGCCGCTGCATGGAGATGCCGAGCGAGCCCGCGGAGTCCAGCTTCGCCGCCAAGGTCACGACACCGGCCTATCCCTGCACCGAGCGCGGCGGCGTGGTGTGGGCCTACATGGGCCCGGCCGAACCGCCGCTGCTACCCGATCTGGAGTGGACGCTGCTCCCGGCGGATCACGTGTTCGCCTCCAAGCGCATCCAGGACTGCAACTGGTTCCAGGCGATGGAAGGCGGCATCGACTCCAGCCACATCTCGTTCCTGCACGCGCCGCTCGATCACGCCGCGCGCGACATCACCGAGGACATGGATCGCGTGAGCTTCGGCGTGGGCGCCGCCGTGCAGACCGGCGACCGCGCGCCGCGCTTCGACGTGATCGACACCGACTACGGAAGCCTCATCGGCGCCCGCCGCACGCAGCCCGACGGCAGCTGGTACTGGCGGGTCACGCAGTTCCTGCTGCCGTTCTACACGATGCCGCCGGTGGGCATCGGCGAGAAGGTCGTGCAGTCCCACATCTGGGTGCCGATGGACGACACCCACGTCGTCAACTGGATGGTGACCTGGCACCTCGACCGGCCGCTCACGCGGGAAGAGATCGCGCTGCACATCGAGGGCAAGGGCGCCCACGTGTGCGACTTCGCCCCGGCGACCTCGGAGCCCTACGGCGACATCCGCACCGCGGCCAACCGCGACAACGACTACTTCATGGACTGGGACGCACACCGCACCCGGATGTTCTGCGGCATCCCGGGCTTCGGCGTGCAGGACCAGGCCATCCAGGAGAGCCAGGGCCCGATCGTCGATCGTGGCATCGAGCGGCTGGGCACGAGCGACACGGCGATCATCCAGGTGCGCCGGCGTCTCATGGCAGCGGCGCGCGCGCTGCGTGAGGGGGGGACGCCGCCGCCCGGCCGGGATCCGCGCTCGTTCCTGGTACGCTCGGCCTCCATCGCGCTGGCAGCGGGCGAGGACTGGGTGGACGCGGTCAAGCCGCTGGTGCTGGTGCGGCCGGAGCAGACGCTGACGCTGGCCTGAGCCCCCTACGGCCGCGGCGGCGTGTGCTCGAACGGCAGCTTGGTGTACCGCACCTTGTCGAGCTCGATCACCAGCGCCACGCGGCCCTCGTAGCTGCGCATCGGAAACGGCTTGCCGATGTACTTGTGCGAGATGGGGTCCATGACCTTGAGGTCCGGATCGGGACGCCGCTCCACGACGCGGCCGCGGAGCTGCACCTCTTCGTAGGGATTGTGGAAGTCCACGATGGACAGCGCGACCCGGGCGTCGCGGCGGGTGTTGCGCCCCTTCAGCGATCCTTCACTCGTGCACACCACGAGGCGGTCGCCCTCGCGCCCCACCCAGACGGGCACGCTCTGCGGTGAGCCGTCGGGCATCAGGGTGGCGAGATGCGCGAAGTTCGGGCGGTCGATGAGGGCCTTGGCCTCGGCCGATAGTGGTACGGACATGGATGTCCTCCTGTTCGGAAGTCACGACGTTCGCAGCGCAACCGTCACCGGCAAGCGCGCCGCCTGCACCGCCGGCAGCAGGCCACCGACGGCGCCGATGAGCAAGGCCCACACGAAGCCCTGGGCGAGCAGGCGCGGCGTCACGCGGAAGTCGAAGGCCACCTGCGAGAACGTGTTGAAGTTGAGGGTGGAGAGCGTGGCGCCGTCGCAGTAGACGTAGGCGAGCGTGCCGCCGACGGCGCCGCCCAGGAGGGCGAGCACCAGCGCTTCGATCATCACCGAGACCACCACCGGCGCGCCGCCGAAGCCGATCGCGCGGAGCGTGGCGATCTCGACCTGACGGCTGGCGATCGCCGAGTACATGCAGTTGAGCGCGCCGAAGGTGGCGCCGACGGCCATGAAGGCGGCCACCGTGTAGCCGAGCACGCTGATGAGGCGGGACAGCACGCCGGCCTGCTTGGCGTAGTACGCGGGCTCACGCAGGATGGCCAGCGAGAAGCGGCGGTCGCGCTTCACGGAGGCCTCCAGCGCGGCGAGGCCCGCGTCGCTGCCGTCGGCGAGGGTCGCGGTCACCGACTGGAAGCCCAGACGGCGGAACGCCGACTGCGCGACCTCGACGTCGGCCCAGATCTCGGACTCGTGGACGTCGCCGCCACTGGTGAAGATCCCCACGACCTGCCAGTCGCTGTCGCGGAACGCGATCCGCGAGCCGACCTCGAGCCCCTCGAACTGCTGCGCGGCCTTGCGGCCGACGATCACCTCACGCACGCCGCGCGCGAACGGACGACCGTTCACGATGCGGACCTCGTCGCGGATCGACAGCGCCGAGGGCTGGATACCGCGGAAGGGAACGTTGTTGGGATCGGTCTGGCCGCGCCGGGGCAGATCCACCATCACCACGAGCTCGGCAGACGCCAGCGGCCGGTCGCTGGCATCGCGCGCGATGGCGGGCAGGCTGGCGATCAAGGGGATCTGATCGCGCCCGATGCCGCTCGACATCTCCGCGTCCGAGCCCGCGCGCAGCAGGATGACGCGGTTGGGGCGTCCCGTGCTGGCCAGCGTGTGGCGAAATCCCTCGGCCATGGCCAGGACCGAGACCAGCACCCCGACCACGCCGGCAATGCCGATGACCACGACCAGCGAGGTGCCCATGCGCTGGGGCACGTTGCGCAGGTTGATGAGCGTGATCTGCGCGACCTGGTTCAGCCAGCGCATCGGCCACCCCCGCCGGGCATCAGCGATGCCCCGCCAGCGCGTCCACGATCCGCAGGCGGCGCGCTCGCCACGCCGGCGGCAGGCCGACCGCCAGCGCGACGAACAGCGCCAGCACGAGCGCCCACATCCACGTCTCGGCGCCGACGAACAGCGGCGGGAAGCGCCCGCCGGTGCCGCCGTTGACGACCGGCAACAGCGCGGTGGCCGCGGCCATGCCGATCGCGCCGCCGAGGACCAGCATCAGCACCGCCTCGGCCACCACCAGCGCGGTGACCTTGCCGTCCGAGAAGCCCAGCGTCTTGAGGATGGCCAGCTCGGGAATGCGCTCGCGGATCGACTGGGCCAGCGTGTTGCCGGTGAGGATCAGGATGGTGAAGAACACGGCGATCAGGATGCGCGTCACCAGCGCGCCGATGTCACCGATCTGCTTGGCGAAGCCGACGGCGAACTCCTTCTCCGGCTGGGTTCTGGTCTCGTCGGGCGAGTTCGCGAAGCGCTCGTCGATGGCCGCCGAGATGGCCTTGGCCTGGCTGGAGTCCGCGACGCGCTCGACGTACCAGCCCGTCTTGCCGCGGTTGTTCTGGCGCGCCTCGTCGAAGTAGGCGACGTTGATGAGGACGATGTCGGTGTTGCCGCGGACGGCCGGGTCCTCGGCGTCGAGCACGCCCACCAGGTCGAACTGCCAGTTCAGGTCGCCGTCGGTCTTGGGGTGGATCTCCGAGCTGATCGGCAGCGTCTGCCCGATCTTCCAGCCGAAGCGCTCGACGAGGCGCACACCGGCCACCGCGCCGGTGCGCGTCCGCGCGAAGGCCTCGCGCTGCGCGGGCGCGATGGTGAACTCTGGGTACATCGCCAGATAGCGCTCGGGATCCACCGCAAAGACGGGAAAGGCGTTGCTCTCGTTCTGGTACTTGGCGCCGAACCACTCGGCGTAGGAGACGCCCACCACGCCCGGCACCCGCTCGATCTGCTTGAGGTGCGCGATGGGCAAGAGCTCGATGAACGAGTAGCGCGAGATGGTGAGCAGCCGCTTGGCGTCGGCGGCGTCGGCGCCGGCTTCGAACGCGGCCTGCACCGCCTGCAGCAGGCCGAAGAGCAGGAAGGCGATCACGATCGAGGCGAGCGTGAGCAGCGTGCGCGTCTTCTTGCGGAACAGCCCGGCCCAGAGCAGCGGCAGATACTTCACGACAGCGACCTCACGGCTCGGGCGACGCGGTGGCCAGCGTGCCCTTGTCGAGATGCAGCTGGTGATTGGCGTACTCGGCCGCCTTGGGGTCGTGGGTGACCATGACGATCGTCTTGCCGTGCTCCTCGTTCAGCATGCGCAGCAGCAGCAGGATCTCCGCCGCGGTCGTGCGGTCGAGGTCGCCGGTCGGCTCGTCGCAGACCAGCAGCGTCGGATCGGACACGATGGCCCGCGCGATGGCCACGCGCTGCTCCTGGCCGCCGGAGAGCTCCTTGGGCCGGTGCCCGCGGCGATCCTCCAGGCCGACCAGGGACAGCGCGATGGCGGCGTGCCGCTTGCGCTGGGCCGCGGTCAGCGACGTCAGCAGCAGCGGAAGCTCCACGTTCTTCTGGGCCGACAGCGTGGGCAGCAGGTTGTAGAACTGGAACACGAACCCGACGTTGGCGGCCCGCCAGCGCGAGAGCTCGCCGCTCGAGAGGCGATCGATGCGCCCGCCGTCCACCACCAGCGTGCCCGCGCTCGGGCTGTCGAGGCCGCCGATCAGGTTGAGCAGCGTGGTCTTGCCCGACCCGGACGGGCCCATGAGAGCCACGAAGTCCCCGCGGGGAATGTCGAGGTCGATGCCGTGGAGCACCTCGATCTTCTCGCTGCCACGCCGGTAGGTCTTGGTGACGCCGCGAATCTGGATCAGCGCGTCGGTCGGCGGCGGCCCCATCAGCTCTTCTCGGCCAGCCGGATGGCGTCACCGTCCTTGAGCGATTCGGGCGGCGCCAGCACCACGCGCTCGCCGTCGCGCACGCCGCTGAGCACCTGGCGATTGGGGCCCACCGTGCGCCCCAGCGTGACGCTGCGGCGCTCGACCTTCTCGCCGGCGACGACGAACACCACGGCGGACGCGGCATCGCCCCGCACCGCCTCGGCCGGCACCAGCACGCCCGGCTCGGGCGTGGTGGGCTTGGTCCCGGCGGCGCCCTGGAATGCCACGCGCACGCCCATGTCGGGCACGATGCGCGAATCCTTCGAGCCCAGCGCGATGCGCACCTTCACGGTGGCCTTGCTGCGGTCGGCCGTGGGGATGATGGCGATGACCGAGCCGGGGATCTTCCAGTCCGGATAGGCGTTCAGGGTGGCCTCGACGGGTTGCCCGGCGGTGACCAGGTTGATGAAGGACTCGTTGACGTCCACCTGGATCTCGAGCGAGTCCATGTCGACGATCGTGCCGATGCCTGTGCGTGTGAACCCGCCGCCCGCGGAGATGGGCGAGATCATCTCGCCGGGCTGCGCCGACTTGGCCACCACGACGCCCGCGAACGGCGCGCGGATCACCGTGTTGTCCATCTGCACGTCGGCGACGCGCACGGACTCCTGCGCCACGCGGACCCCTTCCTCCGCGCTGCCGAGCTTGGCGCGGAGCGCGTCACGCTGCGCCAGTGCGGCGTCCATCGACTGCTCGCTGACCAGCTGACGCCGCAGCAGCTCCTGTTGTCGGGTGTAGTCGCGCTCGGCCTGGGCCAGCATGGCGCGGATCTCGACCAGTTGCGAGCGCGCCGCGGCGAGCTGAGCGCGGGCCAGCGCGAGCGCGGCGCTGGCCTCGGTGTCGTCGAGCCGGGCCAGGATCTCGCCGTCCTTGACCCGCATGCCCTCTTCGATCGTGACCTCGGTGACCTTGCCGGTGATCTTCGCGGAGACCGTGGCCTGACGTCGGGCCGTCACGTAGCCGCTGGCATCCAGCACCGAGCCCGCCCCCGGTCCCTGGCTCGCCGCCCGGGCCACCGCCGTCCGCACCGCCGGCTTCGCCTGCCGGCCCACGTAGAACCACAGTCCGGCCGCGACCAGGACGAGCACGACGACCCCGGCCGCGAGCAGACGTCCGCGTGACCGCGCGGGGGCCTCGTCGCGGTCGATCCGCAACTGCTTGAGGAGCTCTGACCGTTCTACTGACATGGGTCGTCGGCAGGCAATCCCTCTCAGTGTGCCACAGCCTCGCGGGACGACTCAGGACTGCCCGGCTACAGCCAACGGCAATGCGACGGTCAGGGAGGAGGGCCGGTCAGACGGCCCGTTGAAGAAAGTCTTCTGTCTACTGGTCTGAACTACCTCGCCAGCTCAGCCCCGGTGATACGCACCTTACCTTCGGCGGCCATCATGGACAGCAGCGACGTCACCGCGGTGGGCGACATGCCAAGTTTCCAGGCGAGATCCTGGGTTGACTGCGGACCGCTGCGAAGACACGCGATGATCTGCTCGTCGATCTCGCTCCACCAGCCGGCCTCGATCGTCGTCGCATCGTGCATCTGGCACCTCCTGTCGCGGCGCTGACCGTGGCAACCACGATGCCAACAGGGCGAGCGCGCCGCGCCACCCGAATGGCGCGGCATTCATCATCTTCTATAGCGCGCGATCATGACGTGAGTGTGGCGGTTGTGAGACGACTGGGGTCGCACCATGCGTAGCGAATCAGCATACGAAGACCGGATGCCTCACGTAATAGCACCGTGCGAGCTAGCCGGCCAGCTCCTTGCGGACGATCCGCGCGCCCTGCACCAGTGAGGCCAGCTTGTGCTTGACGACCCAGCGTGGCGTTTCCCAGAAGCCGCAGTCGGGGTTGAGCCAGAGCCGCTCGGCCGGGATGTGGCGCAGCAGCGCGCGGATCCGCTCGGCGACCTCCTCGGCCGTCTCGGCCTTGAACGCCTTGACGTCGATCACGCCGGCGCCCAGCTCGAGATGCTTCGGCCAGTCCTGCCAGCGGGCGGTGTCCTCGAGCCCCTTGTTGGCGAACTCCAGGACCACCTGGGACGCCGCGAGGTCGCCGAGCACGGGGAAGAGATTGCGATAGTCGCGCACGGCGCTGAAGGGACGGCCGTACAGGTTGCCGAAGCAGACGTGGACGGCGATCTTGGCCCTGACACCGCTCACCGCCTCGTTGATGCCGTGGGTGACGTCGTGCACGGTGCCGGCGTACATGCCGTGGTGCGGCTCGTCGATCTGGATGAAGTCCGCGCCGGCCGCGGCGAGCGCGCGACACTCGGCGTTGACGATGGCGACGAGGTCGGCCAGCAGCGAGCCCTTGTCCTTGTATCCCCCCGCGAGCTTGAGCGGCACCATCAGCGTGTACGGCCCCGGCACCGTGGCCTTCAACGGCTGATCCGTGAGCCGACGCGCCAGCGCAAACTCCTCGACGATCCCCAACCCCTGCGGCGCGCTCAGCTTCTCGACCACCTCGAACGGCGTATTGGTATCCCACAACGGCTGCCCCAGCTTCCGCGGCGCCTCCAACGCCCGAACCCCCGTGAACCGACTATAAAACCCAATGATGAACCGCACCCGCGTCATCTCACCCGTCGTCAACACATCGATGCCAGCGCGCTCCTGATCGAGCAGAGCGACCTGCGTCGCATCCTCCGTCAGTTCCCGCACATCGAGCGCGCCAAGGCGACCAGCTTCCAGCGCCTCCCGAGCCAACCAGACCCAGCCCGGCAGGCCGTGACTGCCCACCACCGACGTCGGAAGAAGATGAGACGGCACGCTAGGAGCCCTCCACGCCAACCACCATCGTGGACTCTGGTGACGCCGGGTGTCGGACGCGTGAGGCCGCGGGCGCGCCATCACGGCGAGCCGTCGTCGCCGTTCGAGCGCAGGGGTCGGCTCGCGAGCCGCCAACAACTCGAAGAGCCCTCGCCCCAACCCCCTCTGGGGGATGGGGGGCCCGAGCGAGCCGACCCCGGAGCGAGTTACGGCGACAGGCGAGCCGTGCTGGCGCGCCCGCGGCCTCACGCGTCCGGCGCCCGACGGCACCAGAGTCCACGAGCCTCACGGGTCCGCCCGCAAGATGCGCTTGAGGATCTTGCCGGTCGCGCTCTTCGGGAACTCCTTGACGAACTCGACGGTGGCCGGCGCCTTGTACACGGCCATGTGATCGCGACAGAAGCCGATGATCTCCTCGGCGGTGGCCGCCGAGCCCTCGCGCAGTACGATGGC
>Ga0163162_10008052_pt1 | contig 10281 bp, 8 predicted proteins | sample S55metaG_FD_115310 | JGI IMG/M metagenome (GOLD analysis project Ga0163162, IMG submission 115310) | Switchgrass rhizosphere microbial communities from Kellogg Biological Station, Michigan, USA - S5-5 metaG | ecosystem: Host-associated > Plants > Roots > Rhizosphere > Soil | place: USA: Michigan...
AAAACAGTTGTAACGCAATAACGCATGTCTGTTATCTTCAGGTCAGATGGTGCAGAGTTCCGATTTACTTTTTGAGTGCTTTGCGCCAACAGCTCTTCGACTGGTGAGAACATAAATGCGCTGCCTAGTACAACACCACCAAGCGCCGATCTTTTAAAAAAGGAACGCCGCGTACTTTCAGTTACATCAATTTTATTTTCTTGAATGGAATCATTGACACCAGGTTCCTTCAAACCAAACTTGTTTAATATTTTTTGTACAGGGGTCATCTTGCAATTGTATTTATGTTTATACAAATAGAATGAATAATCAATAGTGAGCAATGAGCGTGTAGTGAATCGTGAACCGTCAGTCGTGACATCACCAATTTCTGTCCTTCATATATCCGTCCAGTTCTTCCTTTGTCATCGGCAGATTTTTTTGTGAATTGATCCATTGTAAAAAGTCTTTTTTTATGTCATCGGCCCATTGTTGGTCAATTTGTCCCGGTGTATACTTGCCCTCGCGTAATCGCTGGTGACCGAATGCATCGCGCAACTCTACGAACTCGGAATTCAAAACAAGATCTTCAAGATACTGTGCGGGAATAAAAACCACGCCGCCTTTTTTTGCCAACACAACATCACCCGGCAACACAGTTGCACGTCCAATTCTTATCGGCAGATTGATACCCGCAAGCATCATTTGTTGGATGTAGGAAGGATCATACCCTTTGACCCAGCCGTTGAAACCATTGATGTCTTCAAGTCCTTCAATGTCACGCACAGAGCCATAAAATATCACGCCCCGGTGCGAATGTGCATAAATAGCGTTGCCAAGGTTATCGCCGATCAATGTGCCATCGACTATTTTTCCATAGCTGTCGGCAACGTATACATCACCGTTTTGCAGTACATCTATTGGCCATGAGTTGGTGTTACCGATACGCTTTTCACCTTTGCCTTTCGCCTTTATAAGACTGTCATAGTCTGGTCGCATCGGCATATACTGTGCTGTTACCACGCGGCCGGTCATAACAGAATCAGGACGAATGATCGTCCAGTCGCCCTCAAACTGGTTTTGATACCCTTTGTTGCGCAGATAGCCCCATGCTTCTTCAAGCGATATATTTCTTAAACGTTCCAAAAGACGGTCTGAAGCTTTTGGCCGGCCATCAGCAAGGCGTTCACCTTTCCATCCAGGTGTCATTGCTTTTATCTGATCCGGAGTTGGCGTGACCTGTACTTGCTGGGCATGCAGAAATGATGCGATGCAGATAAGCATTAACACGCATCTCGATTTTTTCATCATATGGCGTTGGTTAAATAAGTGTTGGTTTTAGTACAATAAAGTAAAAGAATTTTTGAATAGGAGCGGAGATGTTTTTGGTTTGGCCCTTTTTTAGGATTCGCATTGTGTTTTTATGGTACCGGCCGCATAACTACTTTTAAGCTACTGTTGCGTCGCACTCTTCGACTGCAGTAGTTCCCTGTACAGAAAAGCAACGAAGGCACGTCTCATTCGTTGGTAGTTCTGTTCCGCTACTCTACTGTCTTTTGCTTCTGCAAGAGAAAGTAGCAAACGTGCCTGCGCTAAGCAGGGATGCGGAATATTTGCGCTATTGACCACTACCTGGCCAATCCCGATAGTTATCGGGACGGCGATAGATCTTACTCCCTCGAACATTTTGCATGCTAATCAAGCAAGGCGGCATGAATTGTTTCAGTTGAACACCCAATGAGAAGAAGGTTTACACATGGATAAACAAGCAAACTTTAACCGTCCACGGAAACAATATTCACTATCATTGTGAACAAATAGAAAACTCATTTTTCCTAAAAAATCAACAATGAACAAAGCCAAATTACTTGCAGTCTTAGTAAGCGTTACTTTATCTTTTACCATCATTTCCTGTAAACCTGGTTTTTCCATCAGGACGACACAACTCTGGATCAATAAAGAGAAACTACCACCTGAGCCCCTTAGAAGTATTTTCATCATTGCCTTTACCGACAACCTGGACGTGAGAGCGACTTTGGAAAAAGACCTGGCCACCGCGGCTCAGAAGAGAGGACTGAAGGCTTATAAAAGCCTCGATATCGTTGGACCGGTCGAGATCAAAGCCATGGCACCGGTTAAAGACGTGTTCATAAAAAAATTACAGGACCTCGGTTGCGAAGCTATTTTGACTACTGCACTTGTGCATGCAACTTCCGAAACAAAGTATACACCGGCATCGTCCATGACATATTCCCCCTATGCTTATGGTTCATATGCCGGTTATGGAGGATTCACACCATACGGCGTATATGGAGGCTTCGGTGGGTATTATGGCTACGCGGTAAATACGATGACGACTCCGGGATACTATACCACCACGTCAAAATATTTTGTCGAAGCCAAGGTTTTTGATCTGAAAACAGATGAGACATTAATGTCCATGCAAACCAAGGTCGAAAATCCTGAAACAATTGAAAAGACAAGCAAGGCCTATACCGATCTGTTTGTAGAGGAGATCAAAGACATCCGAAAGAAATAATCCTTCCCGACCCTTGTAATAATCCTCGCGGGGCGGATCGAGGAGAGCAATAACCCGCGTTCGTCATTCCGATCGCTCCCATAACTATCGTGGTGCCTCGAGAGGCATCTCAGGTCGCCAAAGGGTCAATTTCATTTCAAAAGCTTGAAGACATGTTTAATGTAGCCGGAGTCAGTGCCGTTGAAAACGGTTGCGAACGTCTTACTGAAAGTGAATACAGAATTGGTCAATGAAATAATCTTGCATGGTTCATCTTTTTTGGCCGGAACGGCATCCGGGTAAACTAAATCAAATGTGCTATCTGACGTATAACTATAAGTCCCTTTCGAAACAATGCTGGTATCCACGCGTACGATCAATGCCTCCGACCAGCTATAGTCATCATTGAATTTAAAGTACAGTGGATAGTATATACCCGGAATTGAGAGAGGATAAGAAACCTCGCTGCTGTCAAGCAAACCTGTGGCATTATAAAAATACGTGGTCACACTATCCACATTCCATTTGCCGGTAATAGATATACCCCCCGGTGACATAGCACGGTTGCCGCCGCTCTTACTGCAGGAGGCAAAAAAAATAACGGGGAGGAAGAGGCCGATCATTGCTTTTTTCATGAATACTTTCCTTTATAGAAGGAGTATATCGGCCTATGAATGCAAAAGGTTGTTTACAGTGAGTTAAGAGATCGGGACATTTACTTAGACATTAATGCCGGGCAATGAATGGCAATTTTAAAAGGATTAGCGGCTAAGTGGGTGGCCTGGCGCGAAAGGATCTCAACCCGCAGGGTATCATTCCGATCGCTCCCGATATCATCGGGATTGTCGGGAGAAGAATCGATAAAAATTGAAGGCGCTAAGCACTTCTCGCTACACTTCGTTACGATTGAAATAACCAATAAGTGTTTATTGCAACCAAACAGCGTCGAAGAATACTTCATTAAAAATATTTTCCGTCGCTCGCACAATAAAAAACCCAACATGGGACACTTGACAGCGTCATTATAATTATATACGTTTACGTTCTTCCTTCCCTACCTGAAAACTACACATATTATCCCGAACGTATCGGGACGATCCAAATCCTATTTTTTACTTGAAAAACTTTTCTATGAAAAAGATTCACTCAATGTTGGCTAACGAAGATGTACAGAGTACTCTGGTCATTCTGTCTATATTCCTGATTACGGGATTCGTTATCCTGGTATCAAAACATCCATAAGCCCATTCTAACTCTTAGGGTAACCGCCCCTCTTTATGAGGCTGATGTGGGTATGCTGTGCCTTCGCATCGCTTGTTTCCAATCATCGCGTCCTTGTCTGGCCTGGCAGCAATTTATACGTCAATACCGGAAAAAGAGCGTTACTCATTGCCGCGTAGCAAACCTGACAATACTGAATTGATAAAAGGAGCAAAACCTTGAGGGCCTGTTTCCGGGTCTTTCATGTGGACAGTTGTCGTATTGCTCGAATTGAATACATACCTGGCAACTTCCAACCTTTTCTCAAGTTCTATGCCTGCACCCATTATGACAATGTCGATGGCATTGTCATTTCTTTCAAACACCTGTTGTGCAGTGTCCAGGTCAGGCGCAGCAAAGTACTGAACATTTTTTATGTTTAATCCGGGTGGAACCTCTGTGAGTTGCTTCCCGACGAGTAATATTTTTTTCATGGACTCAAATAATGAATACAAAAATAGAAGCATTGTTAACTGCAAGATGTGGAGTGCTGGCGAATTTTCTTCCAGAGAAAAGGTGGTATATTTTCTTTCATTCCGCAATAGCATTTACATTTGAACTTCAATTGATCTTACTCCGGCCTTTTTTAATGGGGAAATTCCGTCCAAAGGCCGAAACCTACACTACCGCAAAATTGTTTAATAAAGCATTTATTAAATGAAGAGTCGTCTATTCAGGGTAGTAAAAAAGTGGATCAAGGTAATTGTTATCTCGATTGTTTCGGTACTACTTATTTTATTCTTACTTCCGTACATAATGCCCGGTACGATCTCTAGGAAGATCAAAAGTTTTGTGAACAGGTCGATTGATGGCAAAATAGAATTTTCAAAAGCACGACTTTCATTTTTCAATCACTTCCCTTCGCTTACTCTCACATTATATGATTTTTCCTCGACCGGATCAGCCCCCTTTCAAAACGAAAGGCTGCTTTCAGCCGGCGAAATAGCGATGGGCATCAGCATCCCGGCTTTAGTACGAGGAGAGATTAACATCAATGAATTTTATGTAACGGGCGCAGACATAAATGTGCATGTTAATGAAAAAGGCGAGGCGAACTATAACGTTTATAAATCCACATCATCCTCATCCTCTTCAAACTCTTCTGCTGATACAACGACGGCTTTGAAACTGGAAAAGATCGTGATCGAAAAAAGTAACCTCGTTTATAACGACCTGTCGTCGGATATTTTGATAAACGCCCGCGAGTTGAATTATTCAGGCAAAGGAGATTTGAGCAAAGCCATCTTTGGCCTTACCAGTCACCTGGCTATCGACTCCTTCGATTTTTATTATGCCAAAGAACCGTATATTCTCAGGCGGAAAGTGCAGGCAGATCTTATCACCAATGTCAATACAAACTCTCTTGCACTCGAGTTCCGAAACAATAGACTAAAGATCAATAAACTTCCGCTCGAATTTTCGGGTACTTATGAATTTCTCGAGAGAGGTTACAAGATGGACTTTGCATTGAAGAGTGCCGGCGCAGAATTTGCAGATGTCTTTACGGCTTTGCCGCCTTCATACCAGCACTGGTTGGATAAAACGAGGATCGAGGGGAGCGCGGCATTGCAGGCTGCTCTATCAGGCAGATACATTGCAGGAACAGATACAATGCCGGACTTGAGTTTTACCATGAAGGTTCGAAACGGGTTTGTTGCATATGACAAAACACCTGTGCCGCTTAGCAATCTTTACCTTGACTTTAATTCAAGCCTGCCTGCGCTGAATACGGATAGTTTGTCATTGAATATTGATTCAATTTTTTTCAATGTTGAAAAAGATTACCTGGGCGCGGTGTTGAAAATAAGAGGATATCAGGCGCCCGAAATTTTGGCTCGCTTGAAGGGTGAACTGGACCTTGAAAAACTGGACAGGGCGATGGGCTTCGCTGATTATGACATGAAAGGGAAGATGTCGATCAGCCTTAACGCAAACGGGCGCTATGCCACTGGTCAAAACCCGCGGCAGTTTCGAAAAGAAATTGTCATTACAAGCATCCCATCATTCAATATTCAATCCTCTTTGAAAGGTGGCTACCTGCATTTCGCTTCCTTGCCACAACCCATTCAACAAATCAACTTCAATGCTCATGCTGAGTGCCCGGATCATAACTACCGGCACATCAGTGCCGCAGTCGAGGATATCGACATAAAGGCAATGAGCAATTACCTGAAAGGATTTATGCGTCTGAAGAAGGCGGACAATTTCCCGGTAGATGCGAACCTTGATGCAGTTTTTCATTTAGCGGACATTCAACAATTCTACCCGCTGGATAGTACAGCCATCAGCGGCAGCATGGTGATGAACATACGATCCAATGGCAATTACCAGCCAGAAAGGAAAGTATTCCCTAAAACGGAGGCGACACTAAAAATTGAAAATGCATCTCTTCGCACAAAATATTATCCGGCACCAATCGAAAAAATTGCGGTGGATGTCAGCATAAAAAATAAAGAAGGGACATTGCGTGATTTACAAGTAGACCTGCAGCCGGTTTCATTTGAATTTGAAGGAAAACCATTTTTGGTGAAGGCTGATCTGCAGAACTTTGATGACATCCGTTATAATATTTTGTCCAAAGGAGATCTTGACCTTGGGAAAATTTACAAAGTGTTTTCACAGGAAGGTTTGGACGTACGGGGTACGATTTCAACTGATCTTGCATTGAGCGGCAGCCAGTCCGACGCAACCGCTGGCCGGTACTCAAAGTTACAGAACCGCGGAACCTTGAAAGTAAACAAGCTACTTGTTGTTTCTTATCTCTACCCACTTCCTTTTTTTATTGATAATGGTGTCTTTCGCTTTAACCAGGATCAAATGAGTTTTGATCAATTCAGAACAACATATGGCAGATCTACCGTTGTTCTCAGCGGCTCCTGTTCAAACCTGTTTAACTACATTTCCGGCAATGGACCATTAAGAGGTGCTCTTCATCTTCGTTCTGATTATTTGCTGCTTGATGAACTAATGGCGTATCATTCCGACACAGTTTCTGCGCGGCCTGATTCGCTTGGTGCAGGAAGCAATGGAGTCATCATGGTACCCAACGATCTTGATCTGAAATTTAGTGCAGATGTAAAGAGGGTGGACTATAATAAGATGAATATAGATTCAGTGAAGGGTGAAATGTTACTCAAAGCGGGCGAGATAAAGATGAACCAGGCTGGTTTCAAATTCGCAGGTGCAGCAACAACAATCGATGCGAGCTACCAGAGTCTGTCGCCGGCAAGAGCTCTATTTAATTGTCATTTGAAGATGGATGATTTCGATGTGCAGAAAATGTATAAGGAAGCAGAATTGTTTCGCCAGCTGGCACCGGCTGCCGAGAAGGCGCATGGTATCATTGCCGTCGATTACAATTTGGAGGGAAAACTGAATGGTGATATGTATCCCATCATGCCATCATTAAAAGGAGGCGGTGTTGTCTCTGTAAGAAATGTAAAACTGAAGGGGTTAAAGTTTTTTTCAGCGATGAGTAAAGAAACAGGCAAGGAAGACATCAATGATCCCGACCTGAGCAAGATCAATTTCAAGACATCAGTAAAGAACAATGTCGTCACCCTGGAAAAAACCAAAATAAAAGTATCAGGCTTCCGCCTTCGCTTACAAGGCCAATCTGATTTTGATGGCCGCATCAAATTCAATTGCCGTGTGGGACTTCCGCCATTCGGAATCATTGGTGTTCCGGTTAGAGTTACTGGCACCGGAGAACAACCTATAGTAAAAGTCGGAAAGACTGATAGCCTGCCGTTAGAGGAACAAAAGGAGGAAGAAACGGAACAATGATTGTTTGTCATTCCGGGCGCAGCGAGGTACCGCTGGTTTAAATGGAACGCAATTCCAGTCTGCTGACAGGCATCCTGGCTACGATCTTTTGTAGAAGCAAAGAATAGTAGAGAGCTTTAAAGCAGGTAACCAATTATCTATCCCAGTAGTCATATACTGATTCAAATGTCGCACGAACAGCCTATATTCAGTTGCTTCAAACCACCAAGACCAACGTTATGAAAATAAAAACAAGAACTCTACTACTGTTTCTGGTCTCGAATTTCCTGATTGTCGCCAACGCAGCTGCTCAATCATTGCCCGATTCTACAGTGACAAAAATCAACAAAATTTTTGCTCAGTGGGATAAGAACAATAGTCCTGGTTGTGCAGTTGCTATTGTGAGAAATGACTCGGTCCTTTTTGCCAAAGGTTACGGCATGGCGAACCTTGAATATGATATACCGATCGATCCTGAAACGATTTTTCACATGGCATCGATATCAAAACAATTTACGGCCTTTTCCATTGTGCTCCTGGCTAAACACGGTAAACTTCAAATGGATGACGACATCCATAAATATCTCTCGTGGTTTCCTGATCTTAAAGAAAAAATTACAATACGAAACCTTTTAAATCATACTAGTGGTATAAGGGATCAATGGCAACTACTGGCCATATCAGGCACAAGACTGGATGATGTGATCACGCAGGAACATATCATCAAGATCTTAAGCAAACAGCGGGCACTCAATTTTAAACCGGGAGAACAATACAGCTATTCCAACAGCGGCTTCACCATGCTCGCAGAAATAGTGCGGAGCGTTACAGGTCAGTCACTAAGACAATTTACAGACTCGGCCATTTTTAAGCCGTTAGGAATGACCAATACCCACTTTCATGATGATTACGAGGAGATCGTTAAAAACCGTTCTTACTCCTATTCTCGCACCGATAGTATTCATTTTGCAAACAGTATTCTAAGTTATTCCGTGGCGGGTGCAACAAGTCTTTTTACCAACTTAGACGATATGAGCAAATGGATTATGAATTTCTATTCCCATAAAGTAGGCGATCAAAAAGACATCGAGCAGTTAACACAGAAGGGCAGGCTGAATAATGGTAAAGAACTCAATTATGCACTGGGTATTGCATCGGACACATACAATGGCTGGAGACAATTTACGCATGGAGGAGCTGATGCAGGTTACCGAACATACCTGGCGGTGTTTCCGGATCTAAGAATGGGTTTTGCGGTTTTTAGTAACCTGGGCGATGTTAATACGGGCGGAAGAGTTTACGAGGTCGCCAACTTGTTTATCGCTGACACTACAAAACATAAGCTTACTGATGTATCTATGGACAGCAGCACAGCCGTATTAAAAGATACAAGTATAATAAAGAAATTTACAGGAACCTATATCTCGGACGATGGAATTCAAATGAATTTCCGGGTAAACAACAAAAAACTTTACGTCGATGCGTTTGGCCGGACATTTCTTTTAACGAAAGGGGAGCGAGACAGCTTTTCTTTAGTAATGGATCCTGGCGTGAAATTTTTATTTAGTGGCCATGCAGCTGGTGACACCACCGTGTTCGCAGCTTTTTCCCGCGATGAAAAACATTTGCTTACAAAATATATTGCGGACACATCGCAACCCGACCACGTGTTGCGGGCTTACGCGGGTACCTATTACTCTCCGGAATTGGATTGCAAATATTCTATCGAATTAAAAGGTCATCATCTCGTATTGACGAATAATAAGTACTCCGATGCCAGGTTGAATTTGGTTGGCCGTGATCACCTGGTAAATGATTTTTGGTGGATGAATCATTTAATGGTCATTCGAAACAACAAAAAGGAAATAGTTGGATTTGAAGTAAACAGCGGCAGGATAATGCATTTGCGGTTTAATAGGGTGGAATGAGATCCTTGAGCAACCGTTGCACAGGTAAAGAATGTTGGGCTATTCAAAAACAATCGTCTTATTGTTATAAACAAACACCCTGTCTTCAAAAAGCATTTTTAATGCCTTTGCCAAAACAGCTTTTTCTATTTCTTTCCCCGCCCTGATCATGTCATCAATGCTGTAGTTGTGATCAACGGGTATGATCTGCTGCTCAATGATAGGACCTTCATCAAGGTCGTTTGTAACAAAATGCGCCGTGGCACCAATTATCTTTACACCTCTTTTATAGGCCTGCATATATGGTTTGGCACCCGCAAAGGCTGGTAAAAATGAATGATGGATGTTCACGATCTGCATTGGAAATAGTTCAACGAAAGCAGGGGAGAGTATACGCATGAATTTGGCGAGTACTAAATAATCAGTAGGGTATTGTTTTACCGCAGCCAGCAATTCTGATTCAAATTTTTCTTTGCCTTTGCCCTCATGACTTATGCAAAGAAATGGAATACCGAATCTTTCGCAAATATCCGCCAGTACCTCGTGATTGCCAATGACGCATTGCACCTGCGCACCCAATGTCTTGAAAAGATTCCTTACCAGTATGTCGCTGAGACAATGATATTCTTTTGTTACAAGTACAGTGATCTTCTTCTCTGGTTCCGGGTTTATTTTTATCAAAGCATTGTCTGGTAAAACCAAATGCAGATCCTTCATGAGGATTTCCGGATCATGATCCTGCTCACAAACCAGCCTGGCAAAAAATTGTTTGGCTTCAATATCAACAAACTCGCGCATTGACACGATGTTGATATTCTTTTGCGCCATCAATCCCGAAATAGCGGCAACTAA
>Ga0163162_10008053_pt1 | contig 10281 bp, 13 predicted proteins | sample S55metaG_FD_115310 | JGI IMG/M metagenome (GOLD analysis project Ga0163162, IMG submission 115310) | Switchgrass rhizosphere microbial communities from Kellogg Biological Station, Michigan, USA - S5-5 metaG | ecosystem: Host-associated > Plants > Roots > Rhizosphere > Soil | place: USA...
AAGCTTCCCCCATCGCGGCTTCGCTGTATAAACTGGTGCCCGGAGACGTAAAACAGTTCGCTCTCTACAGGACATTAACGGGTGAAGCGATCAAAATGCTGAAAGAAGGAATGGAAGCGGCCGCTATTACAGAATCCCTACAGAAAAAATATATAGACCCGCTCCTGGATGCACCGAAAAACAACTCCGAAAATATAACGGTTAAGAAACCCGTGACAAGAGATCGCGTAAGAGCCATGACTGATTTCACTTCATATCCTCAAATGCCTTCAGGAGTCAGAAAAATTACAAGAACACGCCGCTCCCTTTTGCTTCAAAAAATCACAGAAGGCCAGTCAGCAGTCGAATTTTTTTCATCCGCCGGTTCAGAACTTCTGCCACGAACCAGCAGAAATATATCAGATTCTCCTTGTAGTGAACCGGCACTACCCGAAAAACAGAAACCCCGTACCAAAACCACCAGTGGCCTGGTATATCTTGGTCGCCTTCCGGAATGTAAAAAACTCAAAATCTGGTTGCGGCCAGTCGATTCTTCAGTCTTAGGCCCAATAATCTAGCGCCATTTCACCCGAGCTTTTTTTGTTATCTTAATAGGACTTTATTTCACGGGAATGAAACCTAAAATTCTTTTGAGAATTGCATCAGGAATTATCCTTTTGCATGCAATTGGCCACTTCTTTGGTGTGGCCAGTTTGACGAAAGACGGGACAGACGAACAAAATCTGGTGATACAAGCGATGACCGGTCACCGCTTTCCGGTTTTGGGTACGGTCCACAGCTATGCTGATTTCTTAAATGGATTTGGATGGATCGGCGAGATTTCATTGCTGCTGACTGCTTATTTACTTTGGCTCACAGGATCTGTTGCAGACAGTCAGCCGGGGATAAGCAGGAAACTATCGGCCGCTCTTTTTATCGGCCTGCTGGCACAGTCTGTATTAGAATTTATTTATTTTTTTCCTGTCGCGTATGTCATGACAATAATCGCCACCATGTTGACGGGACTATCCTTTGTTTTGACTAAAAGCAAAGAACACTATTGATACATGCGACGGATCCGGTTCTTTGAAATCGGAAAATCCCTCTTATTAGTGGTATATTCGATCAAATCGACTCCATGCCACACCCGATTCTACTAGAAGATTGGAATTCTTACGACAACCGCAAGACCAAGGATGAAAAAGACAAATCAAAGTTTGCCTGTTCAGAACACTGGGAAGTGGAATATCTGGCAGATAAGCTGAAAAAATATTATCCGTTAAAAACCCGTCAGGCAATAATGCAGTCTATTACCCACTGTTGCTCAAAAATATCTGAACCTCATCAGAGAGAAAGATTTGTTGAATGTGTAATTCGTCGTTTTGTTAGTGAAACTTAGGGATAAGTTGATCAAATGGCGATTGAGGGATCATCTGATTACTCATCATTTAATCCTTTCCCTTTGAGGATTGGCTGCATACTTTTTTCAACCCTGGATTCCCGCGTCTTGGATTGTTTGGGTGCAGAAAAATAGAGAATGTACGCTCTTTGCCGTCCCGGTGTCAAAGCCTTAAAAGCAGTTTTCAAAGCAGGGACCTTGTCCAGTTTTTTTTGAAATTCTTCCGGAATTGAATATTCTGTAGTCTTTTTTAATTTCACTTTCAATCCGGCTTTTTTCACTTCGATCGCTTCATAGATGTATGCTTTCAGGATGGTTTTCATCTTAACGATTTCCTGAACATTGGTGAACCGGATCTGGCGCGCCGCCTGCACATTCTCTGTTTGCTGGATTAAAATGCCACTTGCATCATTTAACAAGGCACCTTTGAAAAACAAAAGCGCACAGTATTCTTTAAATACATGTATTAATACAATATTGGTGTTTTGAAACGTGTAACAGGGGCAGCCCCATTTTAATTCTTCGGTCAGCCCGCAGTCAAGTACAATCTTTCTCAATTGTTCCAGTTCTTTCTGCCAGGTTTTGGCTTTACTGAAGTAAAAATCAACCTTGGGATTCATGTTATTCATTTATTAAAATTAACTGAAATGATCCTCCTGTCTGCGGGTCTGAAATACCAGGACAAAATTATAAAAACAGTCTGCATGAATGGTCCGATAAGCGCTTTTATACTGTCGTCACCGCTTGCCAAATGCGAAATAAAGGCTCCCGTCATTAAAAAGAAGAAACCTGCATAAGCCCACTCCTTAAGAAGTGTAAATCGGGGAATCAGGATGGCCACTACGCCAAGTATTTTCCAGGTCCCAATAATGTACATGAAATATAAAGGATATCCCAAAGGAACGATGATGTCAACCATGTATTTTGCATGAGTTATTTGGGCCAGGCCGCTTGAGAACATGCCAAAGGCCAATAACCCTGTTGAAACCCAATAGATAATTTTATTTCTCTTTTCCATGAACTGCTCTTTTATTTTAGTTTGATTTCTTGTACCTGGTGATCTCCCTATTCACGTCCCGGTCCAAGCCGGCCGGGTAACTTCGATGCCTGCCTGATCCAACCCGCCACAAGCTTCTGGTCGGGCTGGTCGTTCTCATGAATGTCCAGGTATCGCGTTTCCCCGCTCTTGGATTCACCGGGAGGTAATGGACTCAACAACCTGCCACGGAAGAACGCCACTTTAATGTAATTCGTGAAGCAGTGGAAGCTGAGGAACCAGCCCTGGCCTTCGATGCCATAGAAGGGTGAGTTCCACTTCACGGCTTTGGTTACTTTGGGGATAGTGCGTACAATCAGCGCGTCGAGGTTGCGCGCTATCTCGCGTTTCCATCCTGGTATGGCTGCGATATAAGCCTGCACAGGGGCGTTACCGTCTGCTTTCGCAATCTGAGGATTGCCGCCCGCGAGAAGTGCCGGCTTCCCCGCCACCGAACGGGCTTTGCTCCTGGTTCCGTTAGATCTCAGGGGTTTGTCTGCAGGACTAACCTTTGAATTTATTTTTCGTTTTGTCATAACTGGTTATTTTAATTTACTCACTATATCCTGCAATCGGTTATGTGCCATATTTATGCCCGCAGCAAAGGGTAACTGCAGCATTTGGTCTCTGAGCGCGACAGATTTATATACTACATGCATATTGAGTTTGCTGGTATCATCAGTAAGTTTTTCAAATTCCCAGAATTCAAGCTGGACATCAAAAGGGGCATTTTCCATTTCAAATGTCCTTGTGATTTTCCGGTTCGGGATAAATTCATGGAAAACCCCATTTGCACCGAACACCTTGTTTCCTTTGTTATCGGTCGTTTCAAATTGCCAGCTGCCATGCTTTTTATTGTCAAGTTTCAACACTTTCGTTCCCATCCATTGCTCAACAATTTCAGGCTCTGAAAACGCTTTAAAAAGCAATTCCAATGGCAAATCAAATTCCCTGGTAATCACCAGGTACTGTTTGCCTTCTTCGGCATTAATTTTAGTTTTTTGTTCCATTTTATTTGCTTTTATATTTTTTCATTATCGTTTCCAGTTTGTTGAACCGGTCTTCCCAGACTTTGCGAAATTGTTCAATGAAGTCGGCTACCTCTTTCATTTTTTTTGCATTAATATGATAGTATATCTCTCTGCCGGTCTGCTCCTGTTTAAGCAATTCGCATTCCGTTAATATTTGCAGGTGTTTTGAAACGGTCGGTCTCGCGGTATCAAAGTTTGAAGCAATTGCTCCGGCAGTCATAGTATGTGATGCAAGCAATAGAAGAATAGCCCTTCTTGTCGGGTCTGCTATGGCTTGAAATGGGTCTCGTCTCAAATTCATTATGTAGCTATTTGACTACAAATATATGTGTAGTTATTTAACTACGCAAATATTTTTTTTAGGCACGGAGAAGAGTAAGGCCGGGGAGAGATTTTTATTTCAAAAATTTCCGGAAAGTCCTGATTTGAGCGGAACCTGCATGGTCACTGAAAAACTATCAGCGGTATTTTCCAATTGGAGGGAATGGGCAGAGCCATAAATCAGTTGAAGCCTTTTTGCCACGTTTGCCAGGCCAATACCCCGCTTATGAGAAGGGACTTCATGTTCTGTGGGCTTTCCATTGATTAGCTTAAAGAATAATTTATTTTCCAATACCTGGATGGTAAGTTTTATCCAGGGATCCGTTAACGTCTTACTGGTGCCATGTTTAAAACTATTCTCTAGAAAGGGGATCATTAGCAGCGGCGCGATGGTCATGTCCGGTGAATTACCGGAAATATCCAGCTCCAGCTGTAGCCGGCTGCCATACCGGATTCTTTCCAAATCAGAATAACTTTTCAGAATATGAATTTCTTTATTCAGGGAAACGAAAGGCTCGTTACATTCATTCACCATATAATTCATCATCCCGTATAGCTGATTAACGAGTTCGCCAGCCTGGGGTGAGCGACTGATAGTAAATGAATAAATATTATTCAGGGTATTGAAAAGAAAATGTGGATGAATCTGCGCTTTGAGCATCTGGATTTCAGCACTCGCATTTTCCCGCTGGAGTGCGATATAATCTTTTTGTTTTTGCTGCCTGTCTTTGAATAGCTTCAGAGCAATAAACAGGCCGCCCAGGAATGCGGGCCCTGAAATGGTTTGTCGTATACTAAATAATAAAATAACATTGGGATCATTTGTGTGGTAATGAAAATACAGCATAACCGGGTTATAGATATAGGTATAAACCAAATACCTGAAAACTGCCGTAATGAGCCATATTATAAAAACCCCGGCGATAAATTTTACATACTTTTTTTTCCTCAGATAATAGGGAACCAGGATGTAAAGGAATAAATAGGCAAATAATATCTGTGCCAGGATCATCAGAAAGGTTCTGATTAATACCATCCGGTAGAAAACAAGAAAACCATCCATGCCCCGACCATACAGTGTGCCACTGCCTTTCGGCGGATAAGTGCATATAGCGAAAATGTAAAGCAAAAGCCATGCGGTCAGATGGCGTAAAATCCTTGTTTTCCGCTGCCTGGAATATATGAAATCCTCGAGGGTCATAAAACCTGGTGGTTGTTATGGTTATGCAATACAGGGTGATTATTTAAATTGAGTTTAAGATAAATGCTAAACCCAATTTCTGTTTCTTCTATTTTCATCGTGTGCCTGTCCGGGTAATTGATCAGGAGGTTTTGGCGCGCATTTTCCAAAATCGGGCTATCGAGCTGCTCTTTTACGCCCGGGAAATTCATATTTGTATGAACCCTGAATTGAAATTCACTTTCATGGATTTGAATATTTATTTCCGGACAGAAATATTCCAGGTTGTCTTCGCTTTCTTTGGGAAATGATAATTCCAGGAAGGGTAACAGTACCAGCGGAGTAATAGTCTGATGGTCGAAGTCACCTGAAATTTGAAACGTTGGTTCCAGCCGGTTTCCAAATATGAGTTCCTTCAGGCCGCTGTAATCATGTAGCATATTGATTTCTTTTTTTAGTGGTACATGCCTTGCATCTGATTCATATAGGATATAACTCAGGAGGTCTGAAAGTTTTAATATCATTCTCGGTGCATACTGACCACCGGATTGGATATCTGAATGAATATTTTTAAGTACCCCAAGCAAAATGGCCGGCTCCATTTTCATTTTCATAATATCGAGCTGATGATAAATCCGTTGAACCATCAGTTTCTTATATTCTTCATCCCTCAGATAATAATCCTTAAGGGCCTTAATACTGATCGCGGTCCCGGTAATCATAATTTGTTCACCGATTCCCTTGATTATAGTTATGGTTAATATGTCCTGATTGTCCGCATTTGAATCGGCTACAAAATAATGCCGGGTAATATAGTTGCTTCCATAGTAAGTGATCAGCAATAACAGCAGGAGGGAAGCCGCCAGAAACAGGAAGTTTTTGGATCCGAGAAATTTCGGATAGATGAAATAAAGCGAATAATAGACGGAGAAAACATAAACCGGTAAATAATAAAGAGCTTCCAGAGAGGCCGATCTATATAATTCCGGATCAGTAAGAATTTTTGAATTAATTGCCGGCAGACTGATAAGTATCGTATAAATGTAATAAAACAGCCAGAACGCCAGGTGTCTGGATATACGGGAAGCCAGTCGGTTCGAGATGACGAATTGATAGGTTGTCACGGGTTCTGTATGATAATGAAGTTAGCAATTCAATTTGTGCGATCAATCACCTTGCGCTTGTAATTCTGTAAATTGCCATTCATTTTTGATGATTTGTATCAATTTCGATGGGCGGACTGCTGAATCAGGATATTATGTAGAAGGAATGCAGGGAGCAGTCTATCAGAAGGATGACAGATGACCGTTGATCGAAAATCGCGTATCGTTTAATGAATAGGCGCTAAAGGATTTGAAGTAAGAATCAGAGACGTTAGTAAATCAATTTCCAAATTTCCAAATTTTCAAATTAATCTTATGCCCGAAATTCCGGATATAGCGGTCTTCTCAAAAAATCTGCACGCAGTTTTTGCCGGTAAAAAATTATTGAAGATTAAGGTGGTCAATGGAAAAAAACTACCGGACACCGCGCGCATGCTGTCAAAAAAACTCGAGGGGATTCGGCTTAAAAGAATTTACCGGTCGGGAAAGGAATTGCGATTTGAATTTGCTGACGGCACCCTGCTCGGATTACACCTGATGCTGACCGGCGATATGTTTATTTTTGAAAAGATAAACGATCATCATTCAACCATTGTAGAACTTTATTTTGAGGGCGGTAAAAACCTGTCGTTGACTGACCGGATGAAGAACGCGCATATTAAACTCGATCCGGTAGATAAGCAGGGCGTGGATGCAATGGAGTTGGATTTCGACCAATTAAAAAACATTTTAAACCGGAAAACGACCGTCAAGAATATTTTGCTGGATCAGGATTTGATCCGGGGTATTGGGAATGGTTATTCTGATGAGATCCTCTGGGAAACCAGGATTTCTCCTTATTCCATTGCGGCTGCGATACCTGATGCAAAAATAAAAGAGCTCGTAAAAGCCATACCGAAAATTTTGAACGAAGCCACCCATAAAATAGACAAAGCCTATCCGGGAAAAATTAATGATGAAGTGAAGGAGTTTCTAAAAATTCACCGTAGAACGGGTGATAGTCCCACAGGCCGACCCATTCAGATAGATACGAAGGGCAGCAGGAAAACTTACTATACGGATGAACAGGTGCTATATACCTAGCCTGTTATTATAAAGTCCAGTTCACAATGCTGTTCACCCATTCTTCATGATAAGGAGCTGTGACCTTGATATAATTATCCGTAAATCCCTCCATCATCGCCTTGTCGCGACTGCGTTCGAAAAGTACCTTGCGGGTTTGTCCGGCATGTGAGGCGATAAAATATTGCATTTTCTGATAGGAAAGGTTGCGTAGAATTTTGTTTCTCTCATTCCGTACGGAAACCGGAACCACTGGTTTCATATCGATGGCGCGGGTGTTCTCTCTTTCAGAATAAGTAAAAACATGGAGGTAAGAGATGTCGAGGCTATGCAGGAAATCCCTCGTTTCCCTGAAATCTTCCTCCGTTTCTCCCGGGAAACCCACGATCACATCAACTCCTATCGCTGCATGAGGCATCAGGCTTTTTATGAGGGCAACACGTTCTGCATACAGCTCACGCTTGTATCTTCTGCGCATCAGGGCAAGGATTTTGTTGCTGCCGCTTTGCAGGGGAATATGAAAATGCGGCATGAAACGGTCACTGTTTGCCACAAGGCCGATGATATCATTAGTGAGGAGGTTAGGTTCGATAGAAGAAATCCGAAAACGCGGCATTTCCTTAATCTGATCCAAAGCACTCGTTAGATCAAAAAAGTCCAGTTGTTTTTTTTCTCCCCCGGGTTCAGTATTTCTGAAATCACCGAGGTTGACACCGGTTAGTACAATTTCCTGAATTCCCTGACCGGCCAGCTTGCGCACATTTTCCAGGACATTCCCCAGCCGGTCACTGCGGCTCTGACCACGTGCCAGAGGGATGGTGCAGAAACTACACTGGTAATCACATCCGTCCTGAACTTTCAAAAATGCCCGGGTTCTGTCATTGAAAGAATAGCCTTCATGAAAGTCCTGAACCTGGTCAATATCGCAGCTGCAGATTTTTGCCGGGTCGCCCTTTACAAGTTCCCGGATATGGCTGGCTATATTAAATTTTTCTGCTGCACCCAATACGAGATCCACGCCGGGAATTTCAGCAATTTCTTTTGGTTTCAGCTGGGCATAACAGCCGGTAATAACCACAAAGCTTTCCGGTGATTTTCTCCTGATCTGTCTCAGGAGATAGCGGCATTCCTTATCGGCATTTTCTGTTACGGAACAGGTGTTGATCACATAAACATCCGCCACCTCATCGAATAATCTTTTTTCAAATCCTTCCTTCTCCATAAGCCGGGAAATGGAAGAAGTTTCCGAAAAATTAAGCTTACAGCCCAGGGTGTGAAAAGCGACGGTTTTTGCTGCTGTCATGGGGCGCAAAGATAATATCATTCAGGAATTATGCCCTTAACTTTAACGGATGCGCAGGATATTAGGCTGTATACTGATTTTTTCATTATTAACAGCGGATCTTTCATGCAGGAGAGGCCATTCGGGGAACAATCCTTCTCCCGGTATTTCTAAAGAAGAACCCTTTAATCGCCATGGTGAACTGGTGCTTACCAGGCATGCCCGATGCCGGATGGACTGCAGGCATATTACGGTCAGGGAGATCAGGGAAATTTTGGATTCAGGAATCATCAATTATTCGAAAAGTGAACCCGAAGCCCATCCGGACCCCAAATATGCGCTGGAAGGATTTACCGCTGAGCAACAACATTTACGCATCATCGTGGCGCCGGAAGCCAATAAACTAATCATTATTACCTGTATTGAACTGGATGTTGAGTGGACATGCCATTGCAATTAGGGAAGATCACTTATTTTCGGTTCAGACCTGGCAAATATTATGACCCGTTTCTTCAGCAAGATATACACGATTTACGCACTTTTCTGGTTCGCATTTTTCACATTGCTTGCATTTCCTTTTGTTATCATCTTTTCTTTTTTTGGCAAACGAAGGGGAGGCAATCTGATCTGCAGTATGGCTAAGATATGGGCAGACTGCTGGTACTTTCTACTGGGCATCCGCCATGAAAATATTTTTGAATCACCCTATGATCCGGCGAGGAATTATATTTTTCTCTTTAATCATTCTTCATATATGGATATTCCGAGTCTTTTCAAGGCAATCCGAAAACAACCATTCAGGATATTGGGAAAGGAAGAAATTAAAAAAATACCGGTATTTGGTTTTATTTACAGCCGGGGAGCGGTGATGGTCGACCGCGGCAGTACAGCCCGCAGGGCAAAAAGTGTCAGGGCGTTGAAATCCCTGCTAAAACACCATATTTCTATTGGAATATTTCCCGAAGGAACTTTTAACGAAACAGGAAAACCACTCAAATCTTTTTTCGACGGAGCTTTTCGCATAGCCGTAGAAACACAAACGCCGGTTAAACCGGTGCTCTTTCTGGATAATTACAACCTCCTTAACCATCATGAATTGCTCAGTTTAAAACACGGTAAATCCAGGGCTGTTTTCCTTGAAGAAATCAGTCCGGAAGGCTATAGCTTGCAACAGATTTCGCTTTTCAAAAAGAAAGTTTATGAAGTCATGGAATCGAAACTGAAAGCATATCAGGCAAGTTGGATAAAGCCGGATAAATCCTGAACTTCCGGCCTTCGGGATTGTTTTACTAAGAATACCACATATAAAATATTGTTCGCAGAAATCATCATACCACTGGCACTCCCGAAAAACTACACCTGGTGGATCCCCGATCATTTGATGGAAGGTCTTCAACCGGGCTGCCGGGTGGAAGTGACCCTCCGGAATAAAAAATATGCGGGAATCATCAAAAAATTCCACGCTGCGAAACCGGAAGCCTTTGATCCCCGCCCAATAGAGAGTGTGCTGGATAATGAACCGTTGATTTATGCTGAACAGCTCAGGCTCTGGGAATGGATTGCAAATTATTATATGTGTTCGGAAGGAGAGGTGATGGCTGCTTCCCTGCCTGCCCATTTCAAGTTAAGCAGCGAGAGCATACTGGTATTCAATGAAAATTTCGGGGATGATTTTTCTTCCCTGGATCATGATGAATACCTGGTGGCGGAAGCCTTGCTGTTAAAAAAGGAATTGAAAATCCCGGAGGTCCAGCAAATTCTCCATGGTGGCACAACTTACCCCGTTGTAAAGCGTCTGATCGATAAATCGGTTTGTTATGTGTATGAATCCCTGAAAGAATTGTATAAACCAAAAACAGAAATTTTTATTTCACTGCATCCCGATTAT
>Ga0163162_10008054_pt1 | contig 10281 bp, 10 predicted proteins | sample S55metaG_FD_115310 | JGI IMG/M metagenome (GOLD analysis project Ga0163162, IMG submission 115310) | Switchgrass rhizosphere microbial communities from Kellogg Biological Station, Michigan, USA - S5-5 metaG | ecosystem: Host-associated > Plants > Roots > Rhizosphere > Soil | place: USA...
ACTGGGCCGCGTCCACGGTCGAGTTTGGCTTCGAGCACTACGCCGGTTGCCGGGTGGTCCGGTACGGCCTTCAAATCTTGCAGGTCCGCGACAAGGCAGATCATCTCCATCAGTAGATTCAAGTTGGTTTTCTGCTTGGCGGAAACGTCGACGAAAACCGTAGTACCACCCCACGCTTCCGGCATCAGGCCACGATCTGCTAACTGCTTCTTCACGCGATCCGGCAGGGCATCGGGCTTATCAATTTTGTTGACCGCGACGATGATCGGAACTTCCGCAGCGTGCGCATGGTCGATAGCTTCCAGCGTCTGCGGCATCACGCCGTCATCGGCAGCCACAACCAGCACGACGATGTCTGTGGCCTTTGCGCCGCGGGCACGCATGCGGGTAAATGCTTCGTGACCCGGCGTATCGAGGAACACGATTTGACGACCATAGGCAGGAGACTGCGTGTCCTGAATCGCAACTTTGTACGCACCAATGTGCTGCGTGATTCCACCTGCTTCGCCTTCGGCAACGTTGGTGGAACGAATCGCGTCTAGCAAGGTTGTTTTACCGTGATCGACGTGGCCCATAATAGTGACCACGGGCGGACGCGCAACCGACTCGCCGCCTCCCTCGTCCGACGCGGAAGCTTCAGCAACATCTTTTGCCGCCTGCTCTTCGAAGGTGATGACGTTAGTCTCCGCTCCGAAGAAGCGCGCCATCTCACTGGCCAGTTCGGCGTCGAGCGTCTGATTGATCGTGGCAAATACTCCGCGCAATAACAGGCGCGCGATTAGATCTTTCGCGCGGATCTCAAGCTTCTCGGCGAGATCCTTAACGCTAATACCTTCGGTGATGGTGATGCTGCGGGTAATCGGCAGCGGCTCGTTCGACACCGTCACGCGTGGCGGCGGAACATAGCCCTTCATGGGGCCTTCTTTTACTCCCCGCGGTACGTATCGCTGTCCGGGCCTGCGCGAGGGGCCGCCGGGACGCGCACCTGGGCGCGTAGGCGCTCCGGGGGGCGGCAAACCTGGCCCGACGCCAAGCGGACGCGCACCCGAAGGCGAAGTACGCGTAGGGTGCATCGGCCGGCGCTCGCCGGGGCGTAGTGGAGGCCGCGCACCTCCACCAGGAGCCATCGGACGCGGACGTTGAAAAATTGGTTGACCTGGCACTGGGCGTCCCGGAGCAGGTCGTCCTGCAATCGGACGGGGTGGTCCGCCGGCAGCAGGCGCAGTAGGCGCTGGGCGAACTGGTGCTTGATATACGGGGCGCGGCCCAGTCTGCGGAACAATCATGCGCGGCTGCGGAGGCCTGGGTGCAATCGGGGCCGAAGGCCGCGCAGCGATCGGCGTCGGTGCTGCAGGAGCAGCTGGTGCCGGCGTCTGCGCCGCAGGTGGCATTGCAACCGGCGGACGCGGCGGTACTGCAGCCGGAGGCTGCGCAGCTGGCGGCGGTGGCGCAGCCGGAGGCGTAAATGACGGACGAACCGGCGTCTGCGGAACAATCAATCTTGGAGCTGGCGGCTCAGCTGGCTTCGGAGGCACTGCCACCGGGACGTGCGCGGCTGGCGGCGCAGCTGGAGCCACCGGCTTCGCTTCTACTGGAGGCGCTGGCGGCTTCGGTGGCGCTACAGGCACGGCCGGAGCCTGTTTGCTGATGATGGCCTTCAGCACATCTCCAGGTTTGGAGATGTTCGACAGATCAATTTTGGTTTTGATTTCATCCGGCTCGGAACGGCTGGTACGGAACGCAGGTTTAGCGGCAGCTTGAGACTCTCCGGAGGCGCGGAGCTTGGCGCGGACTCTGTCAGCTTCGTGTTCTTCCAAAGAACTGGAGTGGGTCTTCTTTTCCGTGACCCCTACTTCTGTCAAGACGTCAAGAATCGCCTTGCTCTTGACTTCCAGTTCCCTGGCCAAATCGTTGATTCGAACCTTACTCATCCGCCGTATTTTCCTCCGAACTGTTGCCGCTAGGTCTTCATATCAACCTCGCGAACTCAGCTTCAGTTCTAAATTCCGTTTCATAAAAACTTAACTCTGCTCTTCCGCCGCGCCATCGGGAGTGACTTGCGCCTCGGTTTCGTTGGTGGGAGTTTCTTCCGACGCAGTTTCCACTTGCTCCGCAGCAGCTTCTTCAGCCGGAGCTTCAACGGCTTCGGGAGTGGCAACAGCCTCCCCACCTTCCAGGCTGGCGAAGTAATTATTGACCGCCAAACTGATTTTTTCCACTGTTTTAGGGCCGATTCCTTCGATGGCCTCAAGCTGCTCGGGTGTCATGTCCGCCAAAGCTTCGACCGTGGTCACACCCGCGGCGGTCAGGCGTTCGATGACACCCTCTCCCATTCCGGGGACGCTCTCCAATGGCGTGCTCGGCGCAGGGATCATGGCAGACATCTGCTGCTCGACTTCCTGGCGCTTCTCTTCCTCGCTCTTGATGTCGATCTTCCATCCTAAGAGCTTGGCTGCAAGGCGGACGTTCTGGCCCTTCTTGCCGATGGCAAGGGAAAGCTGGCTGTCATCTACCACGACTTCCAGGTGTTTCTCGCCAGAATCAAGAATCGTGACGCGGCTTACCTTCGCCGGCTGCAAAGCCTTCTCAGCAAAGGTCTGCGCGTCTTCGTGATACTCGATGATGTCGATCTTCTCGCCGCGCAACTCGCGGATGATGGACTGCACACGCATGCCCTTCATGCCGACACAGGCGCCGACAGCGTCGACGTCTTTGTCCTTCGACATGACCGCGATCTTGGTGCGTTCTCCCGCTTCGCGTGCGATGGCGCGAATTACAACTGTTCCGTCGTAAATTTCCGGCACTTCAGTCTGGAACAAGTTCTGCACTAGTTCCGGTGCGGCCCGTGAAACCACGACGGCCGGGCCTTTTGAAGCTTTTTCAACGCGCGCGATAACCACGCGAACGCGCTCGCCCATCGCGAACGACTCAAGCCGCGACTGCTCTTTGCGCGGCATGCGGGCTTCCGCTTTGCCGATGTCAAAGATCACATCCGGGCCTTCGATCCGCTTCACCATCGCGTTGACGATTTCGCCCACGCGTCCGATGTACTCGTTGTAAACCGTGTCGCGCTCCGCTTCGCGCACCTTCTGAAAAATCACTTGCTTTGCAAGTTGCGCAGCGATGCGTCCGAGAATTCCTTCGGTGGCTTTCGGGATGCGCAGCTCTCCGCCTATTTCCAGATTCGCATCAACCTTGCGGGCATCTTCGAGCGAGATCTGCAGCAGCGGATCTTCCACCTGCCCCGGAGTCTCCACTACAGTCCGCACCGCGTACGCATTGATCTTGCCGGTGTCTTTATCCAATTCTGCGCGCAAGTTTTCCTGCGTCTTGTAGTACTTGCGGGTAGCGACAACGATGGCGTCTTCCACCGCGCTGACTACGATCTGCGGATCAATGCCCTTTTCCCGGCTCAGGGCGTCAATTGTGTTGTAGAGCTCACTTGCCATAAATAGTCCGTTATAACTTCTATACCGCTTAGATCAATTGCACATGGAGCCGATGCGACTAAATCTCTGGGACTAGATTCGCCTTCTCGATATTCCCCAATTCGATCTCCAATTTCTGGGGCGCCCCGTCATTCACTTTTGCCTTCTTGCGAACCGGCGTCACATCAAGCATCAAACGTCCATCGTGAAAACTTTCCAGCTTTCCTTCGAAGTGACGGTTGCCGTTGACTGGCTGGCGCGTCATCAGCTTCACCCGGCTGCCGGCGAAGCGTTCATAATCCGCCGCCTTTAACAACTTTCGATCTAACCCAGGAGATGAAACTTCCAAGGTGTACGATCCGCCCGGCACCGCGTCCTCAACATCGAGGATCGTTCCCACCTCCCGGCTGAGGTTCGCGCAATCTTCGTGCGTCACCCCGCTGGGCTTATCGATGACAATCCGCAACATGCGGGCCTTGCCACCCCCGCGAAGATCAATCTCGACAATCTCCAGGCCCGAGGAGGTAGCGACCCGTTCCGCAATCTCCCGCACCTTATCGATTCCAAATCCCATGAAATCAATGAGTTATGCAGTTCCAAATTGGGCACAAACTAAAATGTGGGCTTGCGCCCACTGGTGTGTTTCGCCAATTACTCGGTACTACACAACAGTTTCCAAACATCAATATACGCCCCGGTTGCGCAAAAGACAAACCGGGACAGGGCTCGATTTAGGTAAGAAATAGCGCCATCTGGCACGTGCAAACGCATTTGGGTAAAGCAAAAACACCCAATTGATCCTTGCAGACACACAGAGCAAAGCTCCTCTATCCTTACTCCCAATTAAAGTAAATAGAGACTTCGCGCATGGACCGAATCATCGAGCGCTCCAAAGCGTAAGTCTTTATTCCATCCTGAGTCTTGGCCGTATCGGATTTCACGTCAGTTTTCTGGAGTCTGTTAACTTGGCGGCGAAGTATGGCTTTGAAGGGTTGGATCCTGATGCGAATTATTTTGGTTCGACAAGTACATGGGTTCTGCCTGCAAGCAACGGATCTCACGTACCCGGAAAATTTCCACCAGCACACACTGACGATTCAGGCAGAGCCATTCAAGGCTGCGTTGCGGGCCAGGCCCATCGATCAGGCTTGCGCCGCCACGGCTGCCGCCATGAAAAAATCTTTCAGCCTGATGCGAGCTCAACATCTCACCTGGAGAGCCGGATTTGCCTAGTGCTCCGGTGCTCTCTAGAATAGATATTTAGATTCGCCCCCGAGAAAATTATGATTCATTTCCCCGTCCCTGAGGCGCTTACCTTCGATGACGTGTTGCTGATGCCAGCCCGCTCCGATGTTGTCCCGGCGCTGGCCAACACCCAGACCCATCTGACCCGCGGAATTCGCCTGAATATTCCCATCATTAGCGCCGCCATGGATACCGTAACCGAATCGCATATGGCGATTGGCATGGCGCAGCAGGGTGGATTGGGCATCATTCACCGCAACCTGTCGATCGAGCAGCAGGCGGAAGAGGTCGATAAAGTAAAGCGTTCCGAGAGCGGCATGATTGTGGACCCGGTGACGATGCCGCCGGATGCCAAGGTTTCCGACGCGCTTGAAGTGATGCGCAAGTACAAAATTTCCGGCGTGCCGATTACCAAAAACGGCAAGCTTGTCGGCATTCTGACCAATCGCGATCTGCGATTTGAATCGCGTTTCGATGTTCCCATCGAGAGCGTGATGACCAAAGAAAAACTGATTACAGTCGCCGTTGGCACTACGCTGGAAGATGCTGAAAAAATCCTCCACGAACACCGTGTCGAAAAACTTCTGGTTGTGGATGACAACTACAACTTGAAGGGCTTGATCACGGTCAAAGACATCCAGAAAAAACTAAAGTATCCCAATGCGGCCAAAGACTCACAGGGCCGACTACGTGCCGGCGCTGCCATTGGCGCCACTGGTGACTTCCTGGAACGTGCCCAGGAGATGGTCAAGGCCAAAGTAGATTTACTGGCCATCGACAGCGCGCACGGACACTCCACTCGGGTACTGGAGGCCATCCAGACAGTAAAATCCAAGTTCCCTGAAGTAAGTTTGATTGCAGGTAACGTAGGAACTTTTGACGGTGCGTGCGAGTTGGCGAAGGCAGGAGCCGATGCGATCAAAGTCGGAATTGGTCCTGGCTCTATCTGCACCACTCGCGTTGTAACCGGCGCGGGCGTGCCGCAGATCACAGCGATTGCTGAGGCCTACCGTGCTGTGCGTGACGCAGGCATTCCGGTGATTGCCGATGGCGGTATCAAGTACTCCGGGGATGTCACCAAAGCGCTGGCTGCTGGCGCGAGTGTAGTCATGATCGGCTCGATGTTTGCCGGAACGGACGAAAGCCCGGGCGAGTTGATCCTCTATCAAGGCAGGACTTTCAAGTCGTATCGCGGCATGGGATCGCTCAGTGCTATGGCTGCTGGCTCAAGCGAACGCTACTTCCAATCCGTCGAAGGCGAGTCGTCGGCCTCAGTTTCTGCAAAAGATGACAGCAACCGTCTCGCAAAACTGGTTCCGGAAGGAATTGAAGGGCGTGTCCCCTATCGTGGATCCGTTTCAATGATTGTCCATCAGATGGTGGGTGGACTCAAATCTGGCATGGGATATTGCGGATGCTCGACGATTCCGGAACTGCTGCAGAAGACACGCTTCATCCGCATCAGTTCTGCCGGTTTACGCGAGAGCCATGTACATGACGTGGTGATTACGCGTGAAGCGCCGAATTACGCGGTCGAGTAAAACTTAATCCCGCAAAGATCGCGAAGAATGCGCAAAGGACGCAAAAAAACTTCTTTTGACTCGTTCAAAGAATGAAGTTGTAAAAGTCTGGATTGCCGCCGGGCTTTGGCTGGGAATCATCACGATCGAATCCAGCAAGATTGGCGTCGCCCACAATACCGGCCGTATCCTCTTTCCGGTATTTCATTTCCTGTTTGGCGTGGACGCGGCGCACTTCGAACCCTGGCATTTTTTCATGCGAAAGACCGGGCACGTCGTCGGTTATTTCATTTTGAGCCTGCTGTTTTTTCGCGCCTGGCGGGTGACTCTGGCCTCTCCCAATTTTCCTGCCTGGGCATTTCGATGGGCAGCAATAGCGTGGATTTTTACTACGGTGGTTGCGTCTCTGGACGAATGGCACCAGGCATACGTTCCGACCCGCGGAAGTAGCGTGCATGACGTATTGCTGGACAGTTCTGCCGCGCTCGTAGCGCAGATCCTGATCTGGCTCTGGTTACGCAACAGCAGTACGGCAAGACGAACTCCCCGACCCATCCCGGTTCAATCCATCGAATGAGGCCTACGACGTGTGAACGCTTTAAGAATTGGCGTATATCGGATCTGTCTATTGAATGTCTGCTTGTTGCTCACAGGCTGTGGACCGCAACGTCCCGCTCATCCGAACCCGCCCAGCATTGGTGAACTCGGATATCTTGATTTGAAGGCTGGCTGGAGATTGCGCGTGGTTGTACCGATCGTGCGCACCGGCGGATATATCGTTCCGATGATAACGAAGCTGGAAGGGCATACCATTTCAGTTACCGCAGGTAAGGACTTCCTTGGTTATGAGACGGATTACTACGACGTTCAATCGTCAATCGGCTCTGCCGTAACCATCAAATTTAGGCATGCCGAGGCGGTTGTCCAGGGGAAGAAATCAAAACCCAAACAGCCGGCTTTGGCCTTGTTTGACCTGCCTCCGCACGATGGATTCATTAGGATCGTCTATCTAATTCGTGCAAGCCGACACGATCACGATATGGTTGTATTGACTTCGACCGATGAAAATGTTTTGCGTGATTTGACGGTAAAAACTATGTCAAACGGTCGAGATGCGTGCCAAACATCCAACCGGACAACCTGTGTACAAATCCCAGCTGGAGTCGCAGTTATACCGGAAGAAAAAGTGCGAGAAGCCGGTAAGGACCAATGGAAAGCGATTATCTGAGCCTAGGGAACTAGTACATCGCGTCGTATTTTGTAACCGTCCAATCGCCTGACCTTTGATCGAGAGTCACCGAAAACAACTCATCATAGGTGTCTGCTTGGCTAGGATTGTCCAGGCGTGTGCCGCGATAGTGCAAAATCCGCAGCGGCGGCGTGTCTTCCCACTCCACCAGCTCCCACTTGCGCAGCGGGTGTTTCGCTTCTGACTCGCATATAAATTTTGCGTACTTCTTACGGTAGTCCTTCTCCCAGTCAGCCAACTGCTTGTTGCAGTCTCCATCGCGCATCGAGCGGATGAACTTGCTGGCTGCCCGTTCGGAAGAGCGGTCGCGCAAGGGATTCAACGAAATCGAATTGGGAATCCCAGAGAGCGGATCTTTATCTTCAGAGCGAGACAACACCGGCGGCTGATTATTCAGCCACATCAGGTAGCCGAAGAAAACCAGTAGCAGCAGTACGCCTGCACTGACCGCAATAATGATCTGTGTCCGGGAAAATTCCATGTTTCGGCCAAGTTTAGCCACTAGCAGGGAAAGACGCGAGATTACTGCCGTTAGCACCGGAAGGCCATGTACTGCCGGGGAAGTCGCTGAGAAAACAAAACGCACCCTTGCGGGTGCGTCTGATTGTTTAGGCCGAAAATGAAGTTTTACTCTTTGTCTTCCTTCTTTTCGGCTGCGGCAGACTCAGCCTCGGCAGCTTGCTGTGCCTCGGCCTCTTCCATAGCCTTCTTGGTTTCGGCAGCACGCTTGGCACGGGCTTCGGCGCGTTTCTCTTTCTTTTCTTCGATTAGCTTCTCACTGCCGATGAATTCGATGAACGCCTTCTCGGCGCCATCGCCTTTTTGCCAGCCGGCGCGAGTGATGCGGGTAAAACCGCCCTCGCGGTCCCCAAAACGCGGCCCAATGGTCTCAAACAGCTTGTCTACCGCCGCGTCCGTCATCAGGTAAGAATGGGCCTTGCGGCGTGCCGCGAGGTCACCTTGCTTGCCCAGAGTGACCATCTTTTCGACGATCGGACGCAGGGCCTTCGCCTTGGGGACAGTGGTCTCAATGCGCTCTTCGGTGATGAGCGACGTCGCCATGTTCCGCAGCAGCGAGCGGCGGTGGCTGGTGGTTCGTCCTAATTTGTAGCCTGCAACTTTGTGACGCATATTTTCCTCTGTTCAAACAGACAAAAATTATGGGAACTGAAAACTTGGTTTTCAGTTCCCTGGTTTTTATAGATCGTTGTCCCCGTACGCCGAGGCCGGCAGCACCTGGTTCGAAGTCGGTCCGGGCACCGCGTTGCCGTGCTCGTCGATCTTCATTCCCAGGCTCAGGCCCATGGAGGTCAGGATCTCTTTAATTTCGTTCAGCGACTTGCGGCCGAAGTTCTTGGTCTTCAGCATTTCAGCTTCAGTCTTTTGTACCAGTTCACCGATGGTCTGAATGTTGGCATTCTTCAGGCAGTTGTAGCTACGAACTGAGAGCTCCAGTTCCTCGACTGACCGGTTCAGGTTTTCGTTCTTGATCTCCGGCTTGCGGTCGTCGGTGGTGGTCGCGGTCTCGATATCTTCTTCGAAGTTGATGAAGATGTTCATGTGGTCTTTCAGCAGCTTCGCCGCCAGGCCGATGGAGTCAGCCGGGGTGATGGAGCCGTTGGTCCAGACTTCCAGGGTCAACTTATCGTAGTCGGTGATCTGTCCGAGACGCGCTGCTTCGACCGTGTAGTTGCATTTGCGAACCGGCGAGTGGACCGAGTCGATCGGAATGAACCCGATGCCGAGATCGTCATCGAAGTTCTTGTCGGCGGAAACATATCCGCGGCCGCGCTTTAAGCGCATTTCCATGTCGAGCTTGCCGCCTTCGCTGACAGTCGCGATGTAGACATCCTTATCAAGGACTTCAACGTCGGCATCGGCTTCTATCATTCCGGAGGTCACGACACCCGGCTGGTCCGCGCGGAGATAGATCGCCTTCGGAGCATCGCCGCTCAACTTAAAAGGAATCTGCTTCAGGTTGAGGATGATGTCGGTTGCGTCTTCTACGACTCCGGGGATCGACTGGAACTCGTGCAGCACGCCTTCGACTTTCACCGCGGTGATGGCTGCGCCTTCGATCGAAGACAGCAGCACGCGCCGGAGCGCATTGCCGATGGTGGTGCCGAAGCCGCGTTCAAACGGCTGCGCCCAGAAGATGCCGTACTTGTCGGTTAGGGTTGAAGTGTCAACTGCAAGGCGTTTTGGTTTTTGAAAACCCTTCCAAAGCATTTGTTTCTCCTTCGGCCGTTTGGCTCAGAGCCGGCTCCCTGAACGGTCCAGTTCAGGTCAAGCGCCAGCACAGGCTGATCTGGCTCGAAAAGTGGACCTTACTCAGTTTCAGGTCTCTTGTTTCAAGTTTCAAATAAAAACTCGAAACCTAAAACTTCGAAACTTACTTGCTGTACAACTCGACGATCAACTGCTCATTGACCGGCTGCTGGATGTCTTCACGCTTCGGCAGCGAGAGGACTTTTCCTTTGAAGTTGTCGCGGTCAATCTCCAGCCAAGTCGGCGAATTCTGGTGGCTGGCGAATTCCTTCGCCGCTTCCAGAACGGTCAGCGTACGGCTGGATTCTTTGATCGAGATCTCTTCGCCAACGTTTACCTGGTACGACGGGATGTTCACTTTCTTTCCGTTCACCAGGACATGTCCGTGACGTACCAGCTGGCGCGCCTGTCGGCGGGCGGTCCCGAAACCAAGCCGGAAGACAACGCTGTCGAGACGACGTTCGAGCTGCTGCAAGAGCAATTCGCCGGTGACGCCAGGCTTACGCGCGGCCTTCTCGAAGTAGTTGCGGAACTGGCCTTCCTGGGTGAAATAAATGCGCTTTGCTTTCTG
>Ga0163162_10008057_pt1 | contig 10279 bp, 8 predicted proteins | sample S55metaG_FD_115310 | JGI IMG/M metagenome (GOLD analysis project Ga0163162, IMG submission 115310) | Switchgrass rhizosphere microbial communities from Kellogg Biological Station, Michigan, USA - S5-5 metaG | ecosystem: Host-associated > Plants > Roots > Rhizosphere > Soil | place: USA: Michigan...
TATCGTATCCATCGTCCCAGCATGTGGTTCTTGCGAGAAATACGGAAGAGGTTAACCGCCGGTGGTGCTGTTGCGATCGCCAATTGTATTTCTTCTCGAAGCCCTTCTTCCAGAACCTCATCACAGTCTATTTGGAGTACCCATTCATATTTACATCGAGTCACCGCCCAGTTTTTCTGTTTGGCAGAGTTAATGTATTTATGCTGAAAGATTAGGGCGCCAAACTCGCGGCAAATCTCGAGAGTCGTGTCGTTACTATAAGAGTCCACGACAACGATTTCATCTGCCCACTTAACCGCCTCTAACGTAGCGCGCACGATCGTCCCGCAATTGTAGGTTGGCAATAGCACCGATAGTGGAGTATGTGTCGTCATTTCTAATTGGCCTCGTGACACGTGTTTGCCGCAGCCAGATTTCTACGCAGGCCCAAGTGAACCAGATTGGTAGAATTAGCTGCGGCAATACCAGAGCAGCTTCAGTGGCCAGAATCATTCCGGCCGACATGAAGGAGAGCAATAGTGCTGTACCTGAAATTCTTTGCGCTTCCAAAGGTGATACAGCGCGAAGGCGGAACCAGAGTCGTTGGAGCGTGAAGATGAAGGAACCAAGAAACAGGACACCTGCCGCTAGTCCCAGATTCTCGGCCACCTGCAGATAATCATTATGAACCCATCCGGCTGCGGCCCATCCTCTGCCGAGAGGTTCTTCTAATGAATCGTTGAGTGCAGTAAGTGCCCTATCCCAGCGTTTTTGACCACTTGTGTCATATCTCAGTGGTTGCCCTGATAGGAGTTCAGCCCCTGAATAGATTCGATCTTTGGCAGCGCTCGGAAGAAATTGGAAAGCTAAGAGGAAAACTATTAAGATCGCCCCGCACATCAGATATTGCTTCTTTATTAATAGCAGAGTGAAAAATTGAACGGTGATCATAAGCCAGGCATTTCTGTGCCCGCTGATATAAACTCCGCCTAACATCATCACCACGAGCAACAAGTTAAGTACCCTGGTCCAGGATGCGGACCACCAATGCCAAAAAGCCACACTCATCGGCAATGCAAGAACGCAAACGTACACAGCATCTGAAGTTCCCCAGAAGGAAAAGGCGGCCCGTTCAAATCCTTCCCCGGTTTGACGAGGTACCGGATCACTTACGAAACCGGGGAGTAATGCTTTGACCTCTGGAAATATGTATTCCACCAGGCCCATCGCGGCAACCCACACCCCCACTAAGTAAAAGGCGAGCAATACCGACCGCCACGCCCTCTTTTCCCCTAGCGCGACGCTGGCAACCAGCAATAGCGGAACAAACATGAGGAAGTTTTTGAACTCCAGGAACATAAACTCCCATCTAACGTTTCCCGAAAATAACGTTCTCCAACCTAGTAAACAGAATGGTGCTAGAAGGATGAGCCATGTGGGTAACCAGACAACGAATTTAAATTCTCTATCTATCGCTTGCTGCACGATCAGCAATCCGAAAAGCGCCACCACTACTAACTCAGATGGGTGTAGTGGCACGCTGGGCGTGATGGACATCGTTCGGTATCCGAGTCCAAAAGTTGCCACCAGAAAAAGCAAGCCAAGCTTCAACCCTTGTCTTCCAGCCAACGCGACGCGCAGTCCGGCGAGAAGGCACAAGCCGACGATGACCTCGCGATAAGATATACCGTTGTTAATAAGGTAAACGCTGGTGAGGACCGCAACGAGCAGCGTCATCAGTATTAGTACAGCGTACGGGAAAAACACTCTTGAGGTAATTCTGGCAAACATCTTCGAGAAAACTTGGCCTGGAGCTCTGCCAATTATGAGAACCTATCAATGCATCATCACAGCCTCATACTCATCCACTACCCGTTCCCAGGAGTAGTTCGCCACGAGTGATTTGGTATCGCAATCACAATGCGGATTCGAACATAACACTCTAGTTAAGCCACTCGCCAAAGCAGATGCCGTAGGTTCAACAAGCGTCATAAACTGATCCAACGGTTTGTCACCAGCGTCCGAAGTTGAGGAGAGGCGATCTTCGACTTGATGTCGAACACTCATCAAGAGCTCGGGTAAGCCTCCTACTCGCGAAGCAAGAATAGGTTTCCCCGCTGCCAGTGCTTCCAATGCCACGATGCCGAAGGATTCGAAACGAGAAGGGATAACAACCAATAAAGAGCCGTTCAGCAATGACACTATTTGTTCTGGGGTTGCGGCACCGAAGAAATGAATTCGACGTTCGAGGCCCAACTGCCGCGCCTGATTCTCCAGGACTTCTCGTTCCTCACCCTCACCCGCAATGATCAGTTTGACATTAGAGTTGATTCTGGCAAAAGCGTCCAACAGCATGTCGAAGCCCTTGGAGTGAACAAGCCGCCCGATTGCTAGAAAGTATGGTCTACCAAATTCATATGAAGCTTTGTTTTCAAATCGCTTCGGATCGATACCATTATGAATAACTCGCCCCTTGTCCGAGATCGACGGCTCAACTCCTATGGCCTTGGTTAGTAGATACTGAGAACATGCTGTCACGGTGTCGGCTTCATTTAGAATTGATCGCAACCGATTGATAGATGAGCGCTGATAAGACGAATCCCGCAATCCGTTTCCATTCAAGCACGATTCGTCCGCGGTGACTGCCTCAATGTCGTAACCATGCAGCGAAACAACAAGGCGGACATCGAATTCCCGGCGCAATGCCATTACAAATGGGATCTGATGATCGGGAAAGTGCACGTTTATTACGTCAGGCCTGAAGCGACGCATGATGCTGCGCAAACGCCAATGCGCAGATGGACAGAAGTAGAATGAGGCAAGAAACAGATCGAAACGCTTTCTTTTGAGAGCACTAACATTAGGGGTTAGGAACAGTATTCTCTCGACGGATACTCCATCTAATCTCTCTCTGATTGGCAGAGATCTGGGATAGTGGTTCGTTACTACCTGGACCTGATGGCCGTTCTTGATCAAGTGTCTGGCCAAATTATGAGTAAGAGTTTGAACACCCCCAAGACGGGGAGGATAAGCGCTGGGAATCAAGAGCACGCGCATAATAAAGAATCCATCAACCGTTAGATTGCGTTTCCCGACAGGCCTCCATCAGCATCCCGCCTTTCCACACAAATTCCGCCAGGAAGATCATTGGCAGCATCCTCAATTGCCCTCCTAAACTCGACACTTTACGGCTGGCTCTGAGAGGTTCATACACTAAGCCTGCCAAACAATTTCCAACCTTCAAAACGTCTCTGAAGCAGCTGATTGTATGTGGATATACGCAATACATATCAGGCCATTTACGACGTACGAGATAGTACGCACGCCCGTACATGTAATGTTGATTTAGAAATGCCTTAATTGTCGGACGGTGATGGTGATGGACTTTGATTCGCGGATCAAAATAGATCTTGTATCCGAGGTGCTGGACTCTCCAATTATAGTCGACATCTTCTCCACGAAAAAGTTCCTCGTCCTGAAGACCAACCTGCTCGACAACGTGTCGCTTGTAAGAAATATTCACACCCGGCAGGGTGCGGACGTACTGAGGTTCTTGCCAGGATGGAAACGTGATCAAGTCGGCTACTTCTCCGACGAGCGAGTCTGTATTTGTTCCGATCACTATTCCACCGACAGCGCCAGCCTCTGGATGCTCCTGGTGCGCCCGCTTCATAAAGGTCACCCAATCTGGAAATACTTCAGCATCGTCATCGGTCGTGGCAACTACGTCACCCGAGCAATAAGGGAGACCGATGTTCCGGCTGTTTGCGAGATTCTTGTTAACCGTCTTAACAAGTTTGATTTCAATCTTCCGACGACTTGCAGTGTGACATCGGTTTTCAACTACTTTGTCTGCCAACTCGTCCCCACCATTAACGATCACTATCTCGTCTGGTGCCTCATCAGCTAAATCGATCAGAGAGTTCAGTGAACGATCGAGGAGTTCAGGACGGTTGTATGTGCAGATCAGGACGGAGAACTTCATTGCACTGTTTGCAGAAACCGCTCAGCAATTTTGTCCCAGGAATAATTCTGCAGGATATGACTGCGGCCGCTCTGACCACATACTGAACGGACGAGTGGATCTGCTATTACGCGACTTAGTTCAGTATCAATCTGTTCTATGTTATCTGGATTCACGAGCATGCCCGCAGCTGGCGGAACACTTTCAACGAATCCTCCCGTATTCGATACGATGACAGGTAACTGGCAGCTCATTGCTTCATGGCACGCAATTGAGTTCCCTTCGGCATCAGGCAACATGACAAACACATCGGCCATGTTATAGAAGGACTCCAGCTGCTGTGTAGTACCACCAAAGATCACAACGTCATCCAACTGCAGTTCGTCAACCAACTTACGCAATTCCCGCTCGTCCTGACCTTCTCCAAGAATGAAATATCGCAAGTGGGGAAACTTCGGCCGAAGCCGCGCCATTGCTTGGACGACTCGCCACACCCCCTTTCGTCTTTCCAACGCGGAGACGTTTATGAGAACTACGTTGGTTTCATTGAAACCGAATTGGTTGCGCAATTTTTGTCGCAACGCTGGATTGGGCCGGAAGCGATCGGGGTCTGTTCCAACTGGGACGACATTGACGGGCCGTCCAAAGAACGGTTGTGCCTCCTGAGCAATCCAATTCGCATCGGCGAGAACATTTTTGGCTGTTAACTCCCACTGAAATTTGCGGAAGGAAAGGTAGCGATACGGAACAGCGGAATATGGATAACACAAGTAAACGGCGAGGGGGATGTCGCGCAATTTACTCAAGACTCGCCACGCATTGCCTTCACCAAAGTCAGCAAAGAACGTAACTACCCTGTTATAGCGATGCTGCAGAAAGTGATTGACATAGAAAGGTGTAATGAATAGATGGCTGTAGTAACGTGGCGTTGGAAAAGCGTGAATTCTTATCCGAGGGTCGGGTGCAACGAGTGGTTTGGTTGTGGCCTTGGCAGTGACGATTGAAACTTCTACACCCTTTTCAACCAGAGCATTCGCAAGACTAATTATGAGGGTCTCAATACCGCGCAAGAGTCGAAAAGTATAGAAGTGCCAGAACGCGATTTTCACGTTAGTTGACCTACAATATTGCTGTTATGAAACGCGCTCTGCGAGTTTAACTCGCTGTATGGCTCGAGCAGGAACACCGGCAAACTGCGTTCCTGGGGGTACATCTTTGATGACCACTGCGCCGGCGGCTACCAAAGCTCCGTATCCGATAGTCACCCCTGGGAGCAATAGTGCTCCAGCTCCTACATAGGCACCGGACTGAATGAGAACTGCCTTAGTTGTTTTAGGGAAGAGCTGCGCTGCATCACTACTACCGGCATCAAAATGGGTCAGAATCGTGACTCGCATTGCGATCACTGCGTTGTCCTCAACAGTGACCCTCTCTGATAGATCAAAAAAGCAATCCTTTCCGACGTAGGCTTTCTTACCTATGGTCAGATTGGAGTAGTCATGACGAGCGTTGTGAACAAAAAGATGGTTCTCAATGTATGAATCTTGTCCAAGATTCGCCGCCATTCTTTGAAGAATGGCCCGTGTTTCAGCGAAGTTGGCATCAAGCAGTAGTCGATTTATGGCTGCGATATCGTTCAACTTCAGGTAAAAGGGTAATCTGATATTTAGTAGAGCCCAACGACGAACTGATCCGTACGGTTTTGCAACCAGGCAACAGAGCTTGAATATGATTCCCATTAGTGCGATCTGCATTTGCGGGCGGAACCCCAAATCAATGGGGAATGAGTGGATGAGTCCAATGGGAGCAATTATTATTTACTCCCGCGTTAGCATTAAGGCTAAGCAGTATGATTGATAAAGTAACTCCGCTCCTCCTGCACTGAGTTCACGGGACATTGCAAATGAGTCGACGATGTATGAGTTTGAGCAGTAGTTCAAGGTGGAAACAAATACTAACGGTTATACTTGCATAAACCTTTTAGGAATTGTCTCTAACGGTTCGGTGGACCAGTAAAGCTTAGGGCGAATCACTCCAGGCCATTTTCCGTACCAGCCATTTCGATTTATCATATCGTCTTTCATCTCGAACACGAGCGCATCATTTTCGCGGTGGACCAGAGTTGAGTGCTCTTTAGTTACGATTAACGAAATGCGGTAAAGTCCGCCATTTAGAATGTTCCCCGGGATAAGGCATATTGTTCTAAACGACCCGGTTCTCAGAGGCTTTCCTTGCCAGGCGTGTTCGCCAGCGCTGTTTGAAGAGAAGACACAAATACCTTCGTGATTATGAACAACTAAAGTCAGATCTAGTTCAGTATTAGGTTTGAAGTTTGAATACTCAATTTCGATCATCAAAGCAGTGCGAGTGTTCATTAGTTCAACGGTAGTGTCTTGAGGAATGAGCCGAATCGAATGCAGCCTGATTGCCTCGTCGCCCGGTGCGTCGGTTGGGTTGTCCCAAAATCGTTCTGCAATAGAGGTTGTTGCTGTTTTCAAATAATTGCTGATGACTTGGCCAGGCTGGCCATCCTCAACAATGCTTCCATCTTGCACCCACATCACCCGGCTACACAGGTTTTGTACGGCTGCAAGATTGTGACTGACAAATAATATTGTTCGCCCTCCTCTTGAGATCTGATCCATTTTCCCAAGGCACTTGCTCTGAAATTGCGCATCACCTACCGCCAAAACTTCATCGACAATCAATATCTCTGACTGTAAATGCGCAGCGACGGCAAATGCCAGTCGCAAATACATTCCGCTTGAGTACCACTTAACTGGTGTGTCTATAAACTTTTCGATCTCTGCAAACGCAACTATCTCATCGAAGTTTTGTGTTATCTCGGATCGCTTCATTCCAAGGATGGCTCCATTGAGATAGACATTTTCCCGACCGCTCAACTCACCATGAAACCCTATTCCCACTTCCAATAGAGAACTGACACTGCCGTGAACGTCAGCATACCCTTCGGTTGGTTCAGTAATTCGAGAAAGAATCTTCAGCAAGGTACTTTTGCCCGCGCCATTGCGACCGATGATGCCAATTACTTCGCCACGATTAAGTTCGAATGAGAGATCCTTTAATGCCCAGATCGTATTACCGTTGTGCCCATGCTGATTCGCGACGGGTGACCAAAGGCGCAGGAAAGGGGCAGTGAAGGTCCTACTCAAGGTATCACGCAGAGTTTTATAGCTCTCCTGTTTGCGGCCAAGGCGATACCGCTTGCCCAAACCCTCAACAGTAATAGCAGTATCATCCATGGCTATACCCTATCAGCGAAGGTTCGTTCCAAACGTCGGAAGTAGAATGCCCCTCCAACTAAAATCATTAATGCAGCAAGTGCAGACACTATGATGACCGGACCAGGGCCAGTATTGGTGTCGAGCAGCGCCCAACGGAATCCTTCAACCACTCCAACCATTGGATTGAGACCGTAGAGAGTCCGCCAACCGTTCGAAAGCAGTCGGCTGGAGTAAGCAATCGGTGTTGCGAACAACCAGAATTGCACGATAAAAGGAGTGACGTATGGCACATCACGGTATTCAACGCTGAGTGCGGATAACCAGAGCGATACTCCGAGCGAGGTAATCAATGCCAACAAGAGGAAAAGTGGCAAGTAAAAGATTCTGATGGTTGGGATCATCCCGTAGTAAAGCATCATTACTAGCAACACTAGGAACGCCACTGCGAAATCGACTACTCCCGAGAGCACCGTCGAAATCGGAATAACTAAACGTGGAAAATAGACTTTCGTGATCAGCTGTGCGTTACCGACCAGGCTCTTTGAGGCCAGATCCAAACTGTTTGCAAAAAATGTCCAGGGCACTAATCCGGCAAAGCTGAACATTGGGTAAGGAACATTGTCGGATGGGACCTTTGCCAGCCTTCCGAAGAACAAGCTGAACACGACCATAGTCATAAACGGCTGGATGATGGCCCAGGACGCTCCGAGAACCGTTTGTTTGTAACGTACTTTGACATTCCGCCAGATAAGGAAATAGATCAGTTCCCGATATTCAATTAGTTCCCCAATCTTGAGTGGCACCCATCCTTTACTGGGTTGAATGCGAAGAATCTTCACCTGATGCGTATCTGTACTCTTACTAAGATTCAGGTATTCGTTTATTGCGGATTTAGCTTCCATCGCGGCCTCTCGAGAACGCGTTTTAAACGTCGTGGCTTATGCAAGTGAATGAAATCGAGGTCGTCCCAGCGTCCTACTTATTCGCACACAGACGAACGACCAGGTGGGGGTCATAGATGTGGTGTAATAGACCTGAACAAATAACGAGATCGAATGGACCACACTCCAGATCAGGCAGTTCAGCAGTAGCCTTAAAGACCCGCGCCTTAGGATAATGTGTTTTTAAATAGTCGACGTTTGCCGTTGAGGGATCGATACATACGTAATTCTTCATTCTCTCGAATAATCCGGGCAAGCTTGGTGCAGGACCGGAGCCCAGATCGAGCACTGATTCGATCGGATATGCTGCCACCAAATCATCAGCTGCGGCCCTATATGCTTTCCAGGCTGGATGCTCATAGAAGAGCTTTAGATATTCATCGAGATGATTGTCAAAATATTCAACTTCTTCCTCGATCCAGCTGTGCTGTGACATGAGGCACTCCTTTCTTCGTTTGTCCATCCTGAATTACTTCCGTTTCATTCTGCGGCTCGGCAGGCACAGTTATTAAGATGGGCCGTCACCAATCACTAGATTGAACAGATTGGGCCAATTCGTTCAGAAGGGCTAAATCCTTACTGCGGCTACGCGAATTCTATCGATATCCACAATGTGGCCGAAACTCATGGGAGGTCCGGTTAATTGAGCCTCAGGCAATAGGCTATTGAGAAACTGCCGCAGCTCAAGCTCGCGGCCACTCTCAGAAAGTATCGTTAGTTGTTTCAACGCTTCCTGGATCTCGTCTCTAGGGTAGGCATTGATCTTCCCTACAAAAATCTTAGGGTGACACGTCTTTGAAGTTTGTTCCTCTTTAAGTTCTAGTTCTTCGAACAGCTTTTCGCCTGAACGCACTCCGGTGAAAATGATGTCGATATCTACAAAAGGACGAAGCCCTGATAGCGTAATTGCTTCTTTTGCTAAATCCAGAATCCGAACCGGTTCGCCCATGTCGAGGATGAAGATTTCGCCTCCGTTCCCCATTGCACCGGCCTGCAAGACGAGTTGAGCCGCCTCCGGTATACTCATGAAGTAACGAGTCATCTCAGGATGTGTTACTGTGACTGGCCCACCCTTTCGAATTTGTTCGCGGAAGATCGGGATCACAGATCCAGTCGAACCGATCACATTTCCGAACCGAACAGCCACAAAGCGGGTTTTGAAACGTTGGTTAAGATCCTGAATGACCAACTCCGCCACACGCTTTGTCGCCCCCATCACGGACGAAGGTCGCACTGCCTTGTCAGTGGAAATCAAGACAAACGCTTCGACGTTAAACGCACCGGCCAGCTGGCCCAATAAGTGGGTTGCCAGAACGTTATTTTTTACCGCTTCAGATGCGTTAGACTCCATCATTGGGACATGTTTGTGCGCTGCGGCGTGGAGAACGAATACAGGTTTGTAATTCCTGAATATGGGACGCATTCGCGACTCGCTGCCGACGTCTGCAACCAGTGGCACGATATTAAGTTCAGGCCAGTCTGCTCGTAACTCTCGCTCGATTCTGAATAATGCCCACTCTGCGCGTTCAACAAGCAGCAGTTGTAAAGGCCGAAAGCTCGCAACTTGTCTCGCTAATTCTGATCCGATAGAACCGCCGGCACCTGTGACCATCACCACCTTCCCTGCGAGAACACTTGCAACCTCCAGCTCGTCCAACTGTACTGGTGCACGACCAAGCAAATCTTCAATCTGAACGTCGCGTATGCGGCTAACCTTCACTTTGCCCTGCAAGATTTCATGAAGACCTGGAATGGTCCGCACCTTAACCGGGATTGCTTTGCAGATGTCCAGAATGCGGCGAAAGTCCGCGCGAGTCGCCTGGCCAATTGAGATCACCACATGATCTATTCGGAGTTCACGAACAAGCGTTGGCAGATCTCGCGTACTACCAAGGACTTTGACGCCATGAATTACGGAACCTCTTTTCTCTGGAGCGTCATCGACGAATCCGACGATATCTAAGTCGGTGCGGTTTTGAATCTCGGTGGCGACCATAACTCCGGCTCTTCCGGCGCCAATCATGAGAACCGACTTTGCGTTCTCGTGTGCAATCGTGTGGTGACGTTTTTCTCCGCTCTCGTACAGGTTACGACGCAAAACGCGGAGCCCAAGGACTCCACCAAACGCCAGGACTGAATCCATCAGCACA
>Ga0163162_10008058_pt1 | contig 10278 bp, 14 predicted proteins | sample S55metaG_FD_115310 | JGI IMG/M metagenome (GOLD analysis project Ga0163162, IMG submission 115310) | Switchgrass rhizosphere microbial communities from Kellogg Biological Station, Michigan, USA - S5-5 metaG | ecosystem: Host-associated > Plants > Roots > Rhizosphere > Soil | place: USA...
CCCCGGCTACCTCGACCCCTCTTTGTAAAATTATAATCTCAATTCTGAAACCCTAAATTCGTTTCATCCAATTTATATACTTTTAAACCCTCATCTCACATCATTAAAAAATGAAATTAAAACATTTGCTGTTAGCGGCAACTCTTTTAACAGCATCACAGGCATTTGCGCAAAAGCAACGCAAAACGGATACTGTTTTCTTTGAAGATTTTAATAAACCAACCCTCAACAGGAGCAAATGGAATGTTGAAGTTACAGGCCATACCGTTAATGACGAACAGCAGGCTTATGTTGATTCGGCGGCTACTATTTATATGATCGATGGCAAAGACGAAGGAGCCCTAAATGGCGCTTTGGTTTTAAAGGCCCTATATCAGCCCGGCTTTACCAGCAAAGAGCAACGGAAATATGATTTTATTTCGGGGCGGATCAATACCCGCGCTAAAATGGAATTTACTTACGGAACCGCCTCCTGCAGAATGAAAATGGCATCAGGCGCGGGCTTATGGCCTGCCTTCTGGGCGCTTGGCAATGGAAAATGGCCCGATTGCGGCGAAATTGACGTTATGGAAACCGTTGGCGACTCAAGCTGGGTGAGCCACGCTTTACACGGACCGGGCTACTTTGGTAATACACCACTCGCAAAACGTGTATTTTTCCCTGCGGGGATCGATGTTACACAATGGCATGTATATTCGGTCGATTGGTCGCCGGAGAGCCTTGTTTTTAAAGTTGATGGCAAAGTAACCTACACAGTAACAAAAGCTATGGTCGAAAAATATGGCCGCTGGGCTTTTGATAATAACAAATTCATCATTCTTAATTTTGCTTTAGGCGGTGGCTATCCGGGCGGTGTTAACAAGGTTACGAAGCCATATCACGGCCTGTCAGAAACTACAGTTAACAAAATAAAAGCCGGCGATGCCAAAACCATTGTCGACTGGGTACTGGTAACTAAAACCGCGAATTAATATTGTTGACACATTTGTAAAATAAAGGTTATTTAAATTTTACTTTCATAAAACACACGGTAAATTTTATTGCCATATTTTTGAATTATTAAAAACCATCATCATCTACCCATGGCAATATTAACCGTTCAAATACCCGACACAGAGATCCTCACACTATCAAGCATAGTTGAACAAATATCAGGCAGTATCATTAAAGTTACTTCTGAAGAAGACATCAATCAAGGCGATTGTATTTTGCATAAAGACGACCTTTTTATTAAAAACAAACTGGAAAACAATCTTCACCATAAACACCTTTGGAACGATTGATTTTTAAATAAAAACGATCCCGGTTTTTAATCGCCATAAACAAAACAGGCCGTGCTTTATCAGCACGGCCTGTTTTGTTGTATTTACCTTTGTTTAGTTATGTATAACTACTCGCTCGTGCACACGAACCCTTTCGTCGTGGCGGTGCCTGTGGCGTTCACGGTATTCGGCAGAACAGCTTGTAAAGCCCATTGCGGCTAATATTAACAGTGCAATTGAGCGGGAAACAGTTGTTTTCATAGCAAATGATTTATAAGTTTTCAATAGATACAGTTATATCCAAACACTTATCATGCCATACAAATAAAACAACAACCGCGGTAAAGGGAATGTTACAGTAGCCTATTCATCAGCTAACAACAAGTTAGTTGGTAATTTCAGTCCCTCGCTTTGCGATGCCCCGGTTGATCCAAACAAACAAAAAACCAATGAGCAGGAAAGCTACAAGCATCAACAATGAATTTATAGCAACCCGCGATAATCCTAATGTATCAATATTAAGAAAGGGATAAGGATACAAATGACTGATACTCCCCCTGATAAATATATAAACCGAATAGCCTAAAGGAAACCAAAGCCAGCTTAAGGCCTGGCTCCATTTTAAATTTGCTTTTGGTACGTATACTAACCAATAAACTACAAACAAAACCGGGTTTGCGGAGTGCAGCAGTTCATCAGCCAGCTTAAACAAACCTTCGGGATGCCACAAACTACGGAGCACCAGGTTATAAACCAATCCTACAATAGTGATGTATAAAGCGATGGCACTGAAAACACGTGACTGAAAAAAGTATTTTCCTAAACGGCTATTGGCTTTAAACAATGCGGTAAGACATATAGCTGCAAGTAAATTACTGAGGATTGTAAAATAACTAAATAGTTGTACCAGCGTGCCGCCAAGGCTTCGCCCTGTTTTTAAATAAGCAGAAATTGATATAGTTATTTGCAAAATTAAGCTAAACCATATAATAACAGTAGAGACATACAACCATTTACGGCCTTTAACCGTATTATTGATATGTAGTTTATATTGTTCCATAGCTATTTTTCAGGGCTCGAATTTACCAAAAACACCCCTGTAAGATAAGAACAAACTATATTCCCCTCTTAAATAAATAATAAATAACTAAACACAGTAACATAAATTTAATTTCATACGTATTATATTTATGGAGGATTTTAATCTCAATTAATGATTTTTTTGTTTTTTGGGATAAAATACGATAAGTGCCTTCACAAAGTTGAATGACCTGATAACTAATCGCAATTAAAAATTTTCATTAAACGCTGGATGAAGTATGAGGGGTTATGTAAATATACCAGGATCGGTTGATTGTAACTGCTGCAAGGTTTGCGGTGCAAGACCAATAATTGTGCTTATTAAAGATATTGGATATGTGGTTAAATGCCCTGTTGATGACAGTCATTACAGGACCCATCCGGGCCTTATTGATATCAATGACTGGAATGTGCACAATACCAATTGTATTAACCACCAAGAGGAAAAACTGATATTCAGTTTTCATTGAAATACGCTTGTGTAATTTATTTGTGCGTTTGGATAAAGAAGAACCTAAACCTATATCTTTAGGCAATTAAATTACTAATCCTAAAAAATGAAACCTTTATTAATTGCCTTTAAGGCAGCCAAAATAACTACTTTGCTGCTGGCAATAATTGTGATTTTACCTGTAGTTTGTAAGGCTCAAAGCGGCACCGATATTTCGCCGGTGATTGATCATATTGCCATTACCACCAGCAACCTTAAAAAAAGCACCGAATTTTATACCAAAGTATTACACCTTAAAAAAGTTAACAATCCATTTGCCGATACCGTACATCAGTGGTACAGCCTTGGCAACAATGTAAAACTTCACGTTATCCAGGCCGAACGGAATGAGAAGCAAGTTAAAGGTGTACATCTTTGCTTTACAGTGTCGTCGGTAAAAGAGTTTGCAAAAACGCTTGACCAGATGAATATCCCTTACTCAAACTGGAAAGGTGATAGTAAAGAGCCCACCTATCGTGCTGATGGGGTATTGCAATTGTATTTCCAGGATCCGGATGGCTATTGGATTGAAATAAACAGCCCGGCTAAAAAATAAGCCGGGCCGCCAAACAATCACTAAACTAAATTTTTATAATTCGCTTAATATTCCAGCTCCTGGCAATGGATGCCGGCTTTTTGCAGCAGCGATTCGATATAACGAGGTGAAAGATCCTTTGCCTCTACACGTAAAATATTATCACAATCTTCCAGGTCAAAATTCCATTGAGCTATGGCCGGTACTTTAATTAATAAATTTTGCACCCGGCTCACTTGCCGTTTCTGTCTTACGCTTGTTGCAAATACCAGTACATCCATTGTAAAGCTATTTTGGGGTAAATAAATATTAAATTATATAAGGCCTAAAGCAGAATACACAAAGCTTAAAGCTAATATCCTGGTTGTTAATACAATCTATTAACAAATCTCATATAAGCCAATCTTTCTGTTTACTCGGCTTTCTTCTCCTCGTTAACAGTGGTCTTAAAATCGTCCCAGTCATGGCCAAACCTGCCATGCCCGCGGCCTTTCCATCCGCACATGCGGTCTTCCCACTGGGCACGGAATTTATCTCTGTCTTCAGGGCTCATATTTCTAAAACGTTCGGCCATGCGTCCGCGCATCCAGGGTGCACCTCCTCCGCCTTTGGGGCCACCTTTACCAAAGCCAAACAGTATTTTGCATAAAATAAATATGCCTACAGCCTGCCAGTAAGTAATGGTTGTTACGTGTAAAATATCTGGCAATAAATTATTCCAAAGCTGCATCACTATAAAGCTAATGACGGCCAGGCAGGCGATCACCCCAAGCGGGATGAAAAAGAATCGCCTTTTATAAAAAAATGGTTTCATGTTATATAATGTCTTAATTTTTAATATTCAGTAATTTCACGGTAAAGCTGGGCAAGCCGTTTGCGTAAGTGTAATACCGCATACCGTTTTCTTGATACCAGCGTGTTGGTATTTAGCCCGGTACGTTTGGCAATTTCCTCAAAGGGGATATCTTCAAGCTCATGCCAAACAAATACCTGTTTTTGTTCTTCGGGCAATTCATCCAGCGCAAAAAATAACTGCTCCCAAAAAAGGTTGCGCAAATACTCGGTTTCGGGAGTGGCAGCTTCGGTAAGGAGTATGGCTTTAAAGTCCGGAGCCTCATCGTCATAATCCTCATCATCGGCCAGCATATCATCAAGCAGGGTTTCCGTCTTTTTTTTATGCTTGTCAGTTATTTTGTTCCGGGCCACCCGGTATAGCCAGGCGCTGGTTTGTTCAATCGGTTCAGAATTAATAACAGCGCTAAACTGGTACCAAACATCCTGGAGTATATCCTCGGCATCGGCATCGTTTTTTACCCTCCGGCGAATAAATCCCAACAGGCTTTTACCATACGAAGCAATTGTTTGTATGATGTGGCTGTTTTTGTCCTGGGGCATTATCGCTGTTGTCAATTTCTTTATCCTTTTTAAAGATAAAGACGATTGTGATTTAAAAACATTTTAATTTTTTTTCAAAAAAATCTATTCAATACATAAAAGCCATTCGCGATAGCAAAAACGGCATTTTATTCAACCATAGCTCCAACTCAAATAAATGATGTTTAAACACCATAAAGACACTTTTGTCGAATTAAATTCATTTTAATTTTAAATACTTGAATTTTATTCAATTAATAACGAATATTACTGTATGATCAACGAACCGGAAATTATTTTAGATAAAACCGACCTGCATATCTTACGATTGATGCAGGAAAATGCCCGGATCTCCAATGCCGACCTTGCCCGTGAGCTTGGCATGGCACCTTCAGGCATACTGGAACGCGTAAAAAAGCTGGAACAGAAAAACGTGATCCAACAATACACCACACGCATTAACCCCATAGCACTGCAGCAAAAACTACTGGCTTTTATTTTTATGCGTGCCGCAGATGGCCCCGGAAGCGATGTTACATCAAGCGAGCTGGCTAAAATACCCGAAGTGCAGGAAGTACACCATATAGCTGGTGACGATTGCTACCTGATCAAAGTACGCACTTATGATTCGGCTTCGCTGATGAATTTAATGCGCACACATTTTAGCAAGATCCCCAATATTTTGAGTACCCGTACCACCATAGTGCTCGAAACCAAAAAAGAACAACAACAACTGGTTATACCCGAAAAATAAATACACCATGACACCCACAACCGCAAAACCCGCATCACCCCTATTAGTTGTTATAGCTTTTGCTACTGTTTATATAGTATGGGGCTCTACTTACTTTTTCATAAAAATGGCCGTAGCTGGTTTTCCGCCGCTGTTACTGGGCGCACTGCGTTTTGTCACGGCCGGTTTGCTGTTAATGGTGTGGTGTGCAATTAAGGGTGAAAAGATATTTGTAAAACAAAATATATTGCATGCGGCAGTAAGCGGTTTCCTGCTGTTGGTAATTGGTAACGGTGCAGTGATCTGGGCCGAACAAACTTTACCAAGTGCTATGGTGGCTATTATGGTAACCTCGCCGCCAATTTGGTTTGTACTGCTTGATAAACCAAACTGGAGGACAAACTTTAAAAGTAAAAGTACCATTGCGGGATTGGGAATAGGCTTTATAGGTGTAATACTCTTATTCCGAGATCAGATTGCGGATGTATTTGGTTCATCAACCGGACCATCAAAACTCCCGGGCATGATATTGCTGTTATTCGGTACGCTGGGCTGGGCATCGGGTTCATTGTATTCAAAGCATTATAACACCAAAGGTTCTGTATCGGTAAATACAGCATGGCAAATGCTTGCAGCCGGTATGTTCTTCCTGCCTTCGAGCTTTTTAAATAACGAGATGGGCAAAGTTCAATGGAACGCCATACCGGCGCATAGCTGGTATGCATTAGCCTATTTGATTGTATTTGGATCGATAGCTGCATTTAGCGCTTATGTATGGCTTTTACAGGTGAGGCCTGCTACCCAGGTTGGCACATACGCCTACGTTAACCCGGTGATAGCAGTATTGCTTGGGGTGATTTTTGCAGGCGAACACGTGAATTTGATACAGGTTTTAGGGCTGGTTGTGATATTGAGCAGTGTGTTGCTGATCAATCTATCAAAATACAGGAAGGCGAAAACAGGAGAATTAGCGGTGGCGAAGTGACCACAATTACTGGAAAACCGGAAAAACCATGTCATTGCGAGCGATAGCGTGGCAATCGCACGGAAGCAAAGCGGCTTTGCATAGCTACGAGATTGCCACGCTATCGCTCGCAATGACATATTTATTTGCCGATAGTTCATATCTAAAGTAGCATATTTCTCGGTTACGCAGATACCTCGTGTTGAAATTCAGGTTTGAAATTTTGTGGGTTAACTTAAATCTGCGAAAGAGCCTAAAAGAATAAGAATTTGTCCGTCGTTTTTAGTAATGTCCTTTTAAAGAAAGTACATCTAAAATTACGATTTGATTCAACTCATTAATTTCATAAACAAGACGATGCTCCTGAGTTATTCTTCGAGACCATGCGCCCGATAAATTATATTTTAAAGGCTCTGGTTTACCTATTCCTTCAAAAGGGTTTTCCTGAATAGCTTCAAGAAGTTTTTCGATCTTTTTCTGAATAATTTTATTTCCTGATTTTTTCCAATAATTTAAGTCGTCGAGTGCTCTCGGACTAAAAATTACTTCCATAGATTTTTTGTATCTATTTTAACACCTTTTCCATTTTTGATATCCTCTCTACCTTGAAGAATTTTTTCGACAAACTCAGGATTGTAAGGACTTTTTTCTGACCTAAAATCTATTTTCATCGCTTTAATAAAGGCCTTTAAAGCTGTTAGTTGTTCCTTTGTTTTGGGTTGTACAATCAGCGTTTCCATACTGTAAAAATACTATAAAAGAATTTAATAACACACAGTTAGTTTAATCTCAACTCTCCCACTTCCCAAACTCAAAATATTTGCTGATACTGATACCCACTTTATTCCCAACGGGGTATTTGTGTCGGTCGTAATTGAGCACCCGTAATGTCAGGTCATCTTTTTCAACTATGAGCTCTTCAAAAAAGCCTTTAAACAATACCATTTTCACCAGCCACTTGTTACCTAAACTACTTATTTTAATATTTTCGGCGTAAACAACAACTACGCTGCGTTTACTTTTTATGCCACAAACTTTTGCCTGGGCCGATGTCAGCCGGGTACTGCTGGCCAGGATCTGCGCCGTGTACATCAGCTTAGGTGAATGATATAACTGCTCGGGGCTCCCATTTTCCACTATCTCACCTTCTTTGAGTACGATCAGTTCATCGGCCATAGAAAGGATCTCAGCAGGATCATGTGACACCAATACTACAGTAACTTTCCATTCCTTTACTATATACCTGATATCGTGCTGTAATGCTTCACGGTAAGTAGCGTCAACCTGGTTAAAGGGTTCATCAAGCAGTAAAACTTCGGGCCGGCTGATCAACGCCTTGGCGATAGTTACCCGTTGTTTCTCGCCGCCGCTTAATTTGCCGAATGGCATTTCCCTAAGCGGATAAATATTTAAGAGATTTAATGCTTCAGTAACGTGGCGTATGGCGTGGCTTTGATCTTCGGCGGGTAACCCTTCACTTATGGTGTCCCACACTGATACGCGCGGGTCAAGGTCGTTGTCATGCTGGGTTACCATCCGCATAACCTTGTGGGCCTGCTGTAAACCTTTATCCCTGCTTAATACCTGCTCTTCTTTAAAAAAAACCTCGCCATGATCAGGCTCAAGCGTACCATATAATAAATTCAACAATGTAGTTTTCCCGCTGCCGCTTTCACCAACTATAGCCGTTATCTTCCCCTTCGGAATAAAAATGGTAACGTTATTAACACCCGAAGATTTATCTCCAAAAAAGTTTTTGGTAACCGATATGGTTTCCAGTATCAAATCGTCTTGCATCTACGGTAATTAAGTTTCAGGCTGTTAGCGAAAAATCCGACCGAAGGTTAATCGTTCCGATTTCAGGCTTCTAATCTAAAAAAAAGTTGAATGCTAAAAAACTTTATATACCAACCACGGCGATAAATTAAAACAAATAGCTATAAAATTTATTCATGTAAAATAGCCCAATCATAAAACCATGAACAAAACCATAGGGATCCTGCTTATCATCGTTGGCGTGGCCATGCTTATCTGGACTGGCTTCACTTACACCAAAAAAGAAAAGATCATTGATGCCGGCCCAATACAGGTATCGGCCGATAGGGAAAAAACCGTTAACTGGCCCCCTTACCTGGGCGGATTATTTGTTGTTGGCGGTATTGTTGTAATTGCTGTTTCGAAAAAATAAAGCTCCTATTTATTGTCGACAGGTTTAAGTACGCTGACGTCTATACCCACAAGCAATTGATCGTAATTGATGAGTTGAAACTTTTTACCGATCATCGCTGCAAACTCGGGCGAGAGCAATGCGTTAAGTTCAGTTTGGCGGTGCAGGCCGGTAAGCGGCTTACCTTCTTTTGAGTTCATCATGTTACTGTTCATATCAACCAGTACATCCATTTCGGGACTTGGAGTAGCGGTATGCAACACCATCATATTAGGTTTATCAGGGTTTAATTTGCTTACATAATTCAAAAACGCCTCTTTTTTTGTGGCGATGGGCTCGCCCCACATTTCCTTATAGGTTTCGCCGAAATAAGTTACGCTGCTTAAGGTTGATATGGCCAGTTTGTATTTGTGTGCCAGTTTTTCGGTAAGAGCCCGTAATTCGGGAGTGGAAAGCGCTATGCCCATATGCGGATCTATATAGGTTATTTTTAGTCCCGATGCCTGCGCCCTTTCAATTTGTGCGGACAATTCGGTTTCAATTTCGCTGAGCTTATACCCGCTTTTAGCAAACGCCCGTGTCGATTGCGGAAAATACCCGTTTGAATCAACCAGGCTTGGAACAGCTGTGCGGCCTGTTACCGGCCCCCAGCGGTAATTTTTCCATTCGGATGTGAGCGTAAGGTGAACCCCGACTGTAACATTTGGATATCGCTTCAATATTTCAACGGCCTCCTGGTACCAGGGACATGCAAACTGTACTGAAGCCGAAAGCGGCATACCGGTTTGGGCAGCCTTAAGCAAAGCCATATTTACCGAGTGGTTCATACCGATATCATCCAGCCTGATCAATAAACGCGGAAGCTTATTACCGGTTTGCTGAGCCGATACACCTCTAACAAAAGCGCTACCAATAAGAATAAAAGCTAATATGAGTATCCTTTTCATAATTTTACATGGTTAAAAGCAGTATTAAATGTCGGGCAAACAGAAAAAACACAGACAGTCCAACCTCATAAATATCTCATTATGAGTATCAATAACAAGAATTAAATTAAACATTATAGCACATTGTTACATAACAGCTCCAAAGTCCGTACAACCTACGTGTTTATTCAATATATTAGTAACTTGACGGTACTACATCTATGCCTTACCTTTTGCCTTACATTGCCCATGCGTTATATACCGTACGCCCCGTCCAACAACAAAATAGCGGTTTAAGTTACATTTCAGTAAGAAGAAGAAACTGATGCGCATCTGGCAGGCCTACAAAAGTACTATTACCCAAAACTGTTCGGGCGATTCGGCCCAGTTACACGGCCTTCCCTATTGGAGCAACAAATTATTTGCTACCATGATGATATATCTGTTCCCGCTGTTCCTGATAGCGCTGGTGCCGGGTGTGTATATGAGTATCATCAATCACCTGTATACGCTGGCTGCTTTTGATATATTTATTGTAGTCAGTATTACCGCTTCAGTATTAATACCAGGCATGAGTATTAAAGCGCGCAAGTCATGGTTTATTGGTTTGCTATACCTTTTAGCAGTTGGCTTACTCTATTACCTTGGCTGGTATGGGCCGGGGCTATTGTATTTACTGGCACTGACCTTTTTTTGCCTGCTGGTTTTTCATGGCGAGCATCCATTTTGTACGGTGTACGCCAATGC
>Ga0163162_10008064_pt1 | contig 10276 bp, 8 predicted proteins | sample S55metaG_FD_115310 | JGI IMG/M metagenome (GOLD analysis project Ga0163162, IMG submission 115310) | Switchgrass rhizosphere microbial communities from Kellogg Biological Station, Michigan, USA - S5-5 metaG | ecosystem: Host-associated > Plants > Roots > Rhizosphere > Soil | place: USA: Michigan...
AACAATCGGCTTAGAAGTTTCCACGGAAAAGGCATTCAACTATCTCGCAGAAAGAGCCGGAGACCAGGGCGAGCCAACTCAATTAAGTCGGCGTGGCGCCGTTTTGCACGGCCGCTGCTGGAAACTCGGCGAAGGACTGGAAGTCTGGACTGTGTTGTATGAGTCGGGCAGTGGCGATGTGTTCTATGCTGACTGTCGTCCAGGTTTTAGAGCACGTTACATTCAAACGATCACACCCTGGGCCCTGACTGAGTACGATGAGGAAGGCGAAGCAGTCATTCATGGTTTTCGTGAAGGCACCGACTGCGAAGTCCTATTCGAGTTACAAAACCTGACCGAGGTTGGTGCGGCGGGGTTTCGCGCGCAGGAACTGCACATCGGGTTATGCGGTCTCGCGTATCGCGCCCGAGTGCGACGCACAAGGACGAAGACTCGTTGGATTCCACTCGAAAAAGCAGCGCCCGCTCGAGCCGCGCATGAAAACGATTGGAGTTTGTCGGGCCGTGTAATCGCCTTTAAGCCACTGAGAAATCCTTTGACTGGTGGGGAACTTTTTTGGATTCACCTCGATCTCGAAAAAATTAAACTTGAAGTTCTGGTCAACCAAAGAGCATTGAGAGGCGATGAGTTAAAGGTAGGTGCCAGCCTCGACGCTGAGGTTTGGCTTCAAGGTCACGTGCTTGACGAACACGCACTGCGCTCGAGGTACGAAGGTGTTGATGTTGCCTACTCATTGGGAAGTTTCTGGTCAGGTTTGAAGAGGAGAAACTAAGTAGCCAGTAGTCAGTTGTCAGTTGCATTGATTGTATTGGACGTTTTCTGATTACGAACCACTGACTACGCAACCTACTGCCACTGACTAAATCCTGATGAAACGAGTTCTGGTTGTCGCTCTCCTGGCCCTCACTATTATTCTTGCCGCGTATTTTCTGAACCAATATTGGATCCACCGCTACGATGAACTGATAGCGCAACAGGCATCGATCTACCGTGTCGACCCTGACCTGGTGTGGAGCATTGTCTACGAGGAGACTTACTTCAGTCCGTGGAAAGTAGGCAAGGACGGCGAAATCGGGTTGATGCAAGTAACGCCAACGGTGGGACGCGAATGGGCAACGGCCACGGGCATGCGCGAATTTGAGAAGCAGATGGCGAGCGATCCCCACAGCTTTCTTCGCGATCCAGAACACAACATTCAGATCGGTTGCTGGTATCTCGAAAAGATTCACGAGCAGTTTCAGGATAGTACTGACGCGGAACCGCGTATGGTTGCGGCCTATAATGCTGGGCCCAGTCGCGCAGTTGAATGGAACAAAGTCGGTGGAGATGGAAAGACTTTGTCAGCGACACAGTTCATCGGGCGTATCGATATTCCGTCAACTCGCGCATATGTCACTTCGATCATGCAGCGGTATCAACAGATCAAAGGCGCCAAGAGCCAGGGCGCAACGCTGCGCGATCAGCCGGCGCCAATCAATCGGTAAACTGACCAACAAGACTTGAGATACTAATTCGCCGTTTTAAATTGAATCTGCGTTGCAAACGAGCAACTTCTTGTTTTCGTGACAAGATTTTTACACCGAAGGTGTTGGCCAATTCGAGCCCAGGGTTGAGCTTTGGCAACCCTGGGATCAAGCGGGTGATGGCTGAGGTACCCTGAAGGGGTTTGCAGCACATGCGAACCCCTTCAGGGTTTGGTGAGAAACCGGAACTTCTTTGCCCCAGGGTTGCCAAAGCTCAACCCTGGGCTGGAAGTGGCGAACACCTTCGGTGTTGGATTCTGTTTCTGTCGTCCTTGGGATGCGGCTGTGCTCCGCAATGTAATTTGAGAAATCTGCGGACAGTATTTTTAAGTTTATTGGACTGACTCGGCGGAAAAACCCTGTGAACCTTCTCTCCTGGCCACCACTTTTAATCGCCGCCAAGTTGATGCTTGCAATGATCTGTGGTGGCGCAATTGGTGTCGAACGCGAGATCAATCGGAAGCCGGCAGGGCTGCGCACCAACGTTTTGATCTGTTTTGGCGCGGCCCTCTACATGATTGTTTCGCGCCACATCAGCAGCGGCGCACCCTATACGGATCCAGCGCGTCTTGCGGCGCAGGTAGTTGCGGGAATCGGTTTTCTTGGTGCAGGAGTGATCCTCCAGGCGCGAGGATCGGTTACCGGACTTACAACCGCGGCAACGATCTTCGTTGTGGGTGCCGTCGGCATCTCCGTCGGCGAAGGACTGTTTCCACTCGCAGTTTTTTCCACAGTCCTAATCATTCTGGTGTTGGTGGTTTTGCGAAAAGTAGAGAGCGCCGTGATCAAGCGCGCTCGTTTGTTTCATTACCACTTGAAAACTTCGGACCCGGCAGAGTTTCTTGAGTCTTTACTTAACTTGCTTGAGAAAGAAAACTTGCGTCTGGAAGATTTTGATGTGAAGGAGCTTCCCGATCACGAACACGAGGTCAGATTAAGTGTCGTCACCTCGCTCGAAGGCAATCGACATTTGTTACGGCAATTACGTCATCTGGGCGCGTCCATTCGAACATCAATTGGTGAATGATAGCTGAGCGATGACAACGATCTACTCTGCTCGCTGGGTAATACCCGCCACGTCACGGCCCATCGACAACGGCGCGGTTGCAATTGAAGGCGACATCATCGCTGGAGTTGGAACACGAAAAGATCTCACTCTGAGATTTCCAACTGCTAACGTTGAGGACTTCGGCCAGTCAGCAATCATTCCAGGCTTAATCAATGCGCACACGCATCTCGAACTCACCGCGATGCGCGGTTACCTTGAAAATGAAGAATCCGACTTTTTCGCATGGCTGCGAAAGTTAACCGTAGCTCGTCTGGAGCGAATGACTTCTGACGATATACAGGTTTCAGCTACGTGGGGTGCATGTGAAGCTGCACGCGCCGGAATAACTTCAGTTGGCGATGCGAGCGACTCTGCCGGTATGAGCATGAGGGCATTGAAGGAAGTGGGATTGCGTGGCATCGTTTTTCAGGAATCGTTTGGGCCGGATCCTCGTTTGGTTGATGAGAATCTGCTCAAACTAAAAACTAAAGTTGCGGAGTTGAGGGGAATTGAGTCGGTGCTGGTCAGGGTTGGTGTTTCGCCGCATGCGCCGTACACGGTTTGTGGGAAACAGTTGGAGCTGATTGCCGAGTTCGCGCTGACGGAAACACTACCGCTAATGATGCACGCTGCGGAGTCCGCAGCTGAAGAATCGTTTCTTGTTCACGGTCGCGGAATATTTGCGGACGGCTTAGCGAAACGAAATATCGAGTGGTCAACGCCTGGAGTTTCAACGATTCAGTATTTGAAAGAGCGAGGGGTGCTCGCAACCAGACCGTTGCTTGCCCACTGCATTCGAGTTGATGAGAAAGACATTGAAACCATAGCGGAGACGAAATCGAAGGTTGCACACTGTCCGAAGTCGAATGCGAAGCTGGGTCATGGGCGAGCTCCGTTTGCAGCTTTTCTTGATCGGGGAATCGAAGTTGGATTAGGCAGCGACTCAGTCGCCAGCAACAACACCTGTGACATGCTGGAAGAAGCGAGGTTCGCTGCGTTGATTGCGAGGAGTGACCGTTTGGTAACCGCTGCGGAAGCTTTGTCGGTAGCGACGGTGGGTGGTGCTGGTTGTCTTGGAATGAACGAGTCAGTTGGCGAGCTCATTGAAGGCGCTCAAGCCGATCTGGTGGTGTTGTCGTTGAATGAGGCACATCAGCTCCCGACGTATGATCCCGTTGTGTCGACGGTCTTTTCTTCGTCCGGTCGCGATGTTTTGCTTACAGTGGTTGCGGGAAAAGAGATTTTCAGAGATGGGCGAGTTGTTAATGTAGATGAGGAACGACTGCGGGCGCGAATGAGGGAAATATCAGAAAAGCTATAGAGCCTCTTCCAAAATTCAACTTCTCATTCTCCCCAAGCTTCAGCTTGGGGTTAGGGGCGACTCGAATAGAAGTTAACCGTTTCAACGGTTTAGATACAGGCACTGGAACCTTTCAGAAACCGTTAAACGTTGTAACGCGCTGAGCGAGGAGAGGACATGAATCAAGAAACAGTCACTGTAATGAATTGGTTTAGTTTGTTCCTGTTGATTCCGGCAACGGTAATACTGGCTTGGAAGTTAGTCACAGAGAAATTGAGGAAAAAACGAATTTCGTCGGACATCACAACAATGGTACTGCTATTGTTGTCGGCATTTATTGGGGTAGCGGAACTGAACATAGACAGCGGTAGTCGACTTGCCTGGTCCTTGTTATTCGTTCAATTAGTCGTGCTTGTATTCTTGTGTAAGAGGCTTTGGTCCCCATTGATGCAACGGCTGCGTAACTGAGACCAGCAGGCGAGGACGCCTGCGGTCCCAGCACTGCGGTTCGAGTCACTAAAGGTCACTGATTAAACCAAAGCCCCAAAGTACCAAGATCAAAGCTCAAAGACTTCCATGAACATTCTCGTTCTCAACTGCGGTTCCTCTTCGGTGAAGTTTCAAATTATCGCGACTGACCTCGAGATGATTGCCAACAACACCGACCAGCGACTCGCACGCGGAAATCTAGAGAGAATCGGTGGCGAGGCAATCGTGTCGTTACAAACCGGTTCGAGTGACAAGCAGTTGTCGACGGCCCCACTGAGAGACACCCGTGCAGCCGTTGAACTGATTCAACGCTGGGCGTGCTCTGATAAAGGTCCGGCTCAGGTTCAAACTGTTGCTGACATCCACGCAGTCGGTCATCGTGTTGTTCATGGCGGCGAACACTTCAAACAAAGCGTGAAGATAGATGAGTCAGTTCTCCGCGCAATCGAAGACTGCATCGAGCTAGCGCCACTTCACAATCCGACAAACATTAAAGGGATTCAAGCAGCTCGTGATGTGTTCGGTGCCGGTCTCCCACAAGTAGCTGTCTTCGACACCGCATTTCACCAAACGCTCCCAGAACACGCTTATCTCTACGCCATTCCTTATCAACTGTACCGGCGTCATCGAGTTCGACGATATGGCTTTCATGGTACTTCGCATCGTTATGTTGCTTATCGTTACCGTCAGCTTCAGAAGATTGAACGCGATCAGACAAACGTGATCACCATTCACCTGGGCAACGGTTGTTCGATTGCCGGAATTCGTGGTGGCGACTCGCAGGATACTTCTATGGGACTGACGCCACTCGAAGGTCTAGTGATGGGAACGCGCTCCGGCGATATCGATCCCGCTATCATCGATTTCATCAGCGTGAAGGAAGGACTCTCGTCGGGCGAAGTTGAGACTCTGCTTAACAAACAATCCGGTCTACTCGGAATATCGGGATTGACGAACGACATGCGTGAACTTCTTGACGAGGAAAAGGAGAACAATGATCGCCGTTCGCATCTGGCAATCGAAGTGTTTTGTTATCGCGTGCGGAAATACATCGGCGCGTTTTTAGCAGCGACAGGCGGAGCCGACGCAGTGATCTTCACAGGGGGAATTGGGGAGAATTCTCCCGAAGTCCGGGCTCGAATTTGTGCGGGGTTGGAATGGATGGGACTAACGCTTGATGCCTCAAAAAATGAAACCGCTCAGGGAGGTTTTGAAGGAAGAGTCAGTACCGATGGAAGTCGCCTGGCGGCTTATGTGATTCCGACTGATGAAGAGCTGTTGATTGCGCGCGACACGTTTAGATGCGTTGAGGGGGTGACCCAGCGATTTTAGTTTTTATTTCTCTGCCCTAAAAATTGAAACTGAAATTGAACAAGTCGGGAAGGGGTGGTTTACCCCCGCTACCAAGGTTATTCAACCTAAGTGATCTAAAACAGCGGGGGTAAACCACCCTTCCTGACTGTTCAATCTGAATCTTCCAGTTTGACCCTAGCTACACAGTTCTTTGAGGTTGCCGCAGAGAAAGCAATACAAAATTAGTAACTAAACCGACGCGGCGATTGCTTCGTCAAAAATCTCTAACGCCACGTCTACATTCTCTTTCGTCAGGATCAATGGCGGTGACCAGCGAATCGAATTGTTGCCGCAGCCTAGTATGATCAGACCGCGGTCGAAACACGCCACTTCAATTCGATCGCGTAAGTCAGGCGCAGGTTTGTTCGACTTCTTGTCCTCAACAAACTCGACTCCGAGCATCATTCCCATACCACGGACATCACCAATGCAATCGTATTTCTGCATTAGCTTTTCGAGTCCCGCTTTCAAGTAAGCACCAACTTCAGCACTGTTCTGCACCAGGCTACCCTCAAGCAATTCGATCGTCTTCAGTGCGGCTGCGATACAAACCGGATTTCCACCAAACGTTGACGCATGTGCGCCTGGTTTCCAGTTCATCAGGTCAGCGCGCGAAACACAGGCTCCAATCGGCAGACCTGAACCAATACCCTTGGCGATGCAAATGATGTCCGGCTGCACATCGTAGTGTTCACAGGCGAACATTTTCCCAGTTCTGCCCATACCTGACTGCACTTCATCGACGATCAAAAGTATTCCGTGCTGATCGCAGATACGACGCAAGCCCTTCAGGAAACCTTTAGGTGCGGGTACGTAACCACCTTCTCCCTGTACTGCTTCAACAATGATTGCAGCAACTTCTTCAGGCGGGGTTGTTGTCAGAAACAGTCGCTCTTCGATCCAATTCAGAGCACCTTGTGATGCTCCGCCGTCGCCACAGTCGGCAGCATTGAATGGATTTCGAAACTCGTTCGGATAAGGCACGTGTACAACATCGAGTGCTTGTCGCTTAAAGCCTTTGCGCTGGGCTGCCTTGGATGACGTTAGCGAAAGTGAGCCCAGCGTTCTGCCGTGGAAGCTATTGAAGAACGCGATGAACTTTTCACGTCCTGTTGCATGCATCGCAAGTTTGAGAGCCGTTTCGACCGCTTCTGTTCCACTGTTCGCAAAGTGTGTTCGCGTCGGTGACGGAACAGGAACGATCGCATCCAGCTTCTCAGCGAGTTGTGGCATGTGACGGTAGTAGTAGTCCGTCCCGCACATATGAATAAGTTGTTCAGCCTGGTCCTTGATTGCCTTGACCACATCCGGGTGACAATGACCCGTCGAACAAACTGCGACACCGGCATTGCAATCGAGAAAGATGTTTCCGTCGACGTCTTCAACCCAGACGCCGCTGGCGCGTTCAGCCACCAGCTTAAACGAGGGACGTGGATAGGCAGGGTTAACAAACTGGGCATCTGCCTCGACAATCTTTTTGCCCTTGGGACCGGGCAGTTCTGTTTTGATTTCCGGACGGCGGGGTGGTGCCAATACGCTGGACGACATTTTCTTACTCCTTATCAAAAACCGATGTAAATCGGTGAAGCTACCGCGAGGCCGAATGATGATTTCGGCCGAGAATCAGTGCTGTGGAACTTGAGACAGGAGAACTAGTCCGCGAACAAGTCTGCGCGGGACTCAGTGGGTCGGAAATGTAGAGGCTGAGGATTAAACATGATTGATTACAGTTTGATTCTAGCACTCGCCCTTTCGATATCCCAAATTTCAAATCTCAGAGTGGCACAGACTTTAGTCTGTGGGCCCGAAATTGAGGCCAACTGAGATTTTACTAAGCACCACAGACTTAAGTCTGCGGGCCCGAAATAAAGGCCAACTGAGATTTTTACTAAGCACCACAGACTGAAGTCTGTGCCACTCTGCGCCGTGCCACTCTGCGGCTTTGAACTTTCCGTTGAACTGCACTAGAGTACGGATAACGCGGAATCCTTCCTTACGGAGACTTAGAAACATGAATAAGAAATTAAATTTGCGGCGCAGTCTGTTTGTTTTTGCGGCAGTTGCCGGGATGCTTTCACTGCTCGCGATCGCTCCTTTTGTTTTTCGTTCAGCAGCATCAACCATAGATAAGACTGATGCTAAGTTTACCTATCCACCAACCAAGAGAGTCGACGTTGTTGATGATTACTTCGGGACAAAAGTTCCGGATCCTTATCGCTGGCTCGAAAACGAGAACTCTCCAGAAACAAAGGCGTGGGTTGATGCTGAGAATGTTCTAACCTTTGCCTACCTCGACAAGATTCCGTATCGGGAAAAACTGAAAGCGCGTCTCACAGAGCTTTACAACTATCCAAAGGTGACTGCTCCTTTTCGACGCGGCGACACTTACTTCTTCACCAAGAATGATGGACTGCAAAACCAAAACGTGTACTACATCCAAAAAGGTGTGAACGGGACGCCGGAGGTTTTCCTTGATCCAAATAAGTTCTCAACTGACGGCACTTCAGTACTCAGAGGGTTCTCGTTATCCAAAGACGGCAAATACGTTGCATACGGAATCTCTCAGGGCGGCGCCGATTGGATCACGGTCCACGTGATGGAAGTTGCTACTCGAAAAAATTTGTCTGACGAACTGACATGGCTTAAAGGCGGCGGCTTTTCATGGCAAGGCGGCGGGTTTTACTACAGTCGTTATCCAGAACCGGAGAAAGGCAGGGAACTTACAACTAAGAATGAGTTTCAGACTGTTTACTTCCACTCTGTTGGCACACCGCAATCGGCAGATACCCTGATTTATGAAGACAAACAAAACCCGCAGCGGTTCCACAACGTGGGGACAACTGAAGACGAGCGCTATGCGATCCTGAGTATTTCCGAACGTGGCAAAGGCAAGACGGGAAACGCCATCTCTTTCAAAGAGCTGGGTAGAGGCGACGCGAAGTTTTCTCCAATCGTTTCGGAGATCGGAAATACAAGTTATAACGTCGTCGATAACATAGGCGATTTGTTCTTAATCGAAACTGACAAGGATGCACCGAACGGACGCGTGGTCCTGGTTGATCCCAAGAATCCGGATCCGAAGAACTGGCAAGACGTTTTGCCTGAGCGAAGTGAGCCCCTCCAAAGCGTAGAAACCGCCGGCGGTAAATTATTTGCCTCATGGCGCAAGGATGTTGCCACTCGCACCTACGTTTTTGATCTAACCGGCAAACTTGAAAACGAGATCACGCTTCCTGGTCTTGGTACTGCTTCGGGTTTCAGGGGACTGAGCGACGACAAGTATGTCTTTTACAGTTTTACGTCGTTCAATTTTCCATCAACGACTTACAAGTACGACATTGCTACAAAGAAGTCCTCGGTGTTTCACAAGATAGACATTCCCGGTTTCAATCCGAACGCGTATGAGACAAAGCAGGTGTTCTTTAACAGCAAAGACGGTACTCGTGTGCCGATGTTTCTCGTTTACAAGAAGGGAATCACACTCGACGGCAACAATCCAACTGTGCTTTACGGCTACGGTGGTTTCAACATAGTGACTGAGCCGAACTTCAATTCCCTTCGTCTAGCGCTGCTTGAGCAGGGTGTGGTTTACGCTTCATGCAACATGCGCGGTGGCGGTGAATACGGCGAGAAGTGGCACATGGCCGGAACAAAACTCCAGAAACAAAATGTCTTCGATGATTTCATTGGCGCTGCTGAGTATCTGATTGCAAACAAGTACACGTCGTCGAACAAACTGGCAATCCAGGGCGGCTCGAATGGCGGCTTACTTGTTGGTGCGGTTTCAAATCAGCGCCCGGATTTATTCAAGGCAGTAATCGAGCAAGCCGGCGTGATGGACATGTTGCGCTTTCAGAAGTTCACGATTGGTTGGAACTGGATTGCGGATTATGGCTCCTCGGAAGCGAACGAAGCAGAATTCAAAGCGCTCTACGCGTACTCGCCAATTCATAACGTGAAACCGGGAGCGAAATATCCGGCGACACTAATTACAACTGCCGATCATGATGATCGCGTCGTGCCCGCGCACAACTTCAAATACGCAGCGGCATTGCAATCGGCACAGGGTGGCGATGCTCCGATCCTTATTCGTATCGATACGAATTCTGCACATGGAGCGAGTAATACAACCAAGTCGATTGAGCAGGCTCGGGATATTTTTGCGTTCCTGTTTGAAAATCTGGGAGTTGAGTATCGGTAGGTTACCCTGATTAAGGGCGCCGCAGTGCTGGGACCGCACGCGTCCTTTGCTTTTGACGCGGAGCGTCAAGTGAATTTAGCCCAGCTTTTCAAAGCTGGGGATCGGTGCCGCGCAAAATCATGTCGCGTAGCGACGCCTGAATTCGGTCGTCGCTACGCGACGAGGTTATTAAATGGTTCCAACCCGGCGTTAAAACGCCGGTCTAATTTCATTTGACGCTATGCGTCAAAGGCAGGCGGGGACGACTGCGGTCCCAGCCCTTACCAGGTGCGGCGGATGAAATGTGCTTCGGTATTGAAGACGACTTTGTTGAAGTCGAGAGTTCTTTCAGGAGCGAACAACAGGTAGAAGTATTTGAAAGT
>Ga0163162_10008065_pt1 | contig 10276 bp, 13 predicted proteins | sample S55metaG_FD_115310 | JGI IMG/M metagenome (GOLD analysis project Ga0163162, IMG submission 115310) | Switchgrass rhizosphere microbial communities from Kellogg Biological Station, Michigan, USA - S5-5 metaG | ecosystem: Host-associated > Plants > Roots > Rhizosphere > Soil | place: USA...
TGGAGCAGCCCGGTAGCTCGTCAGGCTCATAACCTGAAGGTCATAGGTTCAAATCCTATCCCCGCAACCATCATAAAAGCCCGGCCGGATCGGCCGGGCTTTTTTGCTTCGTCGCTCGCGCTGAAAAGCAGCCACTTCAAAGCCCGCCCCGATACCGCCCAAATTTAGGCCGTACATATGTGAGCGTTCACATCAGCCGAAGGCCAATCGGGGGCATAGATGACAAGCGCAACAGGAGCCATCGAACCTACTTCTTCTGTTGGAACGGCGCTTCATACGCGCCGGACGCTGATCTGGATCCTCATTCTTACCTTGATTGCCTGGGGCGGTGTAACCGCGGTCCTGGCGATCGGCGGCGGGCCCGACCCGGCCACATTGCGTGCTGCCGCCCCATTGCTCGATGGCCCATGGCGATTCCATACCGGCGACGATCCGAACTGGGCCAATGCGGACGCGGACGACAGCAGCTGGGAAATGGTGGACCTGAGCGCGCCCGCAAGCAGCAATGACGGCGATGTCGGTCTGCCGAATTACGTCAAGGGTTGGGGCGCACACGGCCACCCTGGTTATGAAGGCTATGCTTGGTATCGCCGCAGCGTGACGGTGCCGGCCGGAAACCGTGCATGGGATATTTTGGGACCGACCGCCGTCGAAGACGGTTATGAACTCTATTGGAACGGCAAGCGGCTGGGCGGATCGGGCCGGCTGGGCGCATCTCCCACAGTGGTCGGCACGCGGCCGATGATTTTCGCGCTTCCCGCCGATGCTGCCGGTACAAGCGGGGTGCTCGCCATCCGCGCTTTCCGGCAACCCGGCATCCATACCAGCAAGGATGGCGGCGGCATCCATGTCGCACCGACCCTGGGGCCGCGCCCGGAGAGCCACGCGCTCTACCGGGTCGAGTGGTGGCGTACCATCGCGGGCTAGATCGTCGAGGTGATCGAGCCGCTCGCCATGTTCGCGCTGATTGGCTTGGCCCTTGCAGTCCGGTCGCGCAGCAGCCATCCCAGCTTCATCAGCTTTGTCTGCATCGCGCTGGTGCTGTCGGCATTCAAGCGTCTCGACAATGCGATAGTCTCCTGGACCGATCTGCTGAGCCTGCCCGACTATATTTGGTTGAACAGACTGGTCTGGACGCCGCTTAGCCCTGCTGCCTGGGCGCTGGCCTGGAACCGTTGGCCTCCCCGCGCCTCGCGGCCAATCGATGGCGCAGCCCTGGTGCTGGCCGCGATAGGGGTGGTGTGCGGTGCGCTGCAGCTCACGGCGATGACCCAGATTTGCCGGTTCGGTTTCCTCGCTTTGTTTGGGCTGATAGCCGTGCGGACGGTCCGCAGCGGCCCGATGCGCCTCATGGCGGTCGTCACCATGGCGCTGATCCTGGCCGCGCAATTTTCCGGCGAGCTGCGCTCGATCGGCCTGACGGACATCTGGTTTCCGTTCGGTATCGGCGTGACGCTGGCGCAATATGCCTATGCGGTCGCCATACCGTTGCTGGCTGTGCTGATCGTGCAAAGCTTGGATCCGAAAATCGCCCGAGTTGGCGATGAAAGCCACAGGTTCAATGAGCCGCTCGCGTAAGCCCGCGATGTTCGTCGCTCGAAACCGCCTACCGGACGGTTTCGTTGGCCTTCGACCAACCGTTCCTCACTCCTTATAATCGCAGCACGATTCAGGGGAGGTGAGCGACATGTCTCGAATAGTCTGGGCCGTGGCCATGCTGGGGCTGACAGCCCTTTTGGGCAGGGCCGCAAACGCCGCCGAGATCAAGGTCTTCACGACACGGGCCGTCGCAACCGTGCTGGACAAGGTTGGCCCAGAGTTCGAACGCGCAACGGGCCACCGGTTGCGTATCACGACGGACATCGCGATTCGCTTGGTGCAGCGGGTACAGGCCGGTGAGCCGTTTGATTTTCTGGTTGCCGCACCGGGACAGATCGACGCGCTTATAAAATCGGGCAAGATCATCCCGAATACACACACGGGTCTTGTCCGCTCGGGAATCGGGGTGGAAGTTCGCGCCGGCGCTTCCAAGCCTGATATCAGTTCCGTGGACGCGTTTAAGCGCACCCTGCTCAATGCCAAATCCATCGCTTATCTGAAAGAGGGGCAGAGCGGCATTTATATCGCCGGCATGCTCGGGCGCCTGGGGATCGCTGAAGCCATCAATTCAAAAGTGACGCGCCCGGAAACCGATATCGTTTCCGAGCTCGTCGCCAAAGGGGATATCGAACTTGGCATGGTGGTTGTCACTCAGATCATGACGACACAAGGGGTCCAGCTCGTCGGCCCATTGCCTGCAGAAATCCAGTCCTACATTACATTTGACGCGGGCGTCAGCGCGGCGTCGCGGGAGCCGGAAGCGGCAAAAGACTTGATCAGGTTTCTCAGCGGGCCGGCGGCACTTGCGATAATCAAAGCGCAAGGCATGGAAGCTGCGCATTAACCTCGTGGCCACCGCCGATATGGCGGAATTCTTCAAAAAAAGCCCGTCCCTAGGGACAGGCCTTTTTCATTTCTACTCGCGCAGTTTAATGCTGCGTCTCTTGCAGGTCTTGCACGTAGTTGTTCGTCTGCTGCACCATATGGCTCGCCTGCTCGCCGGCCTGGTTCATGGCGTCGCTGGCGCGGTTCATGGCATCGCCCGCCTCTTGCTGCATGCGATCGATATTTTCGGAAGCCGTCTCCACCGCCGAAGCCATCGCATTCTTGGTCAAGCCGCGCATCGCGCCCATCAGCCGCATGCTCTGGCTGGTATAGTCCTGCAGCAGGTCGCGCAGCCATTCTTGCTGCACCCCGATCAAGCCGGGAATGCCATGACAATTCTGCAGCTTGTCCAGGGCTTGGCCGTTGCGCTCCAGGCGCAAATTCATGAAACGCAGGCTTTCATCCTTGGCGAAAGCGGTCATTTCCTGGGCCAGGATGCGATGGCTTTCGGCGGTCTGGGCCATGGTTTCTCCCAGCTGGGAAATGGTCTGGGCCGGGTCGGGAGGACTGGAAGGGTTGTGAATATCGGTCATGGGAGACTCCTTTGTGCACCGCAAAATGGGTTGCGCTCTTAACAAAAAGAATGATGGGCGCCGCCGAGTTTCATGCCCGGACAAAAACTTTTTATGACGTGCGGATGGTGTCTTACCGACAGTTTTGCGACCCGCCGTCCTGTCCAAAGCCCGGCAAAAGCCCCTAAAAAGGCCCGGTTTTCGCCGATTCTGCCTGTTTTCTGTGCGCGGCTTGCCAGTCTGCTCAAATCTATTTGCCGGGGTTTGGGGGCGCCGCTATAACCCCGGCCCTAAAGGCGGGTTTTGGTTGAGTCTCCCGCCTTGTGTGCGGAGGGAGTGTGCATGGGAACCCAGGTCTCTGCCGACTATCGCCCGTCGGAAGCCGAGCCCTTTATGAATGAGCGTCAGCGCGAATATTTCCGCCGCAAGCTCAATCTTTGGAAAGACGAGATTCTCAAGGAAAGCCGCGAAACCATCCAGAATCTCCAGGCCGAGACGTTGCCGCATGCCGATCTCGCCGACCGCGCCTCCACCGAGGCCGAGCGCCAGCTGGAACTGAGAACCCGCGACCGCCAGCGCAAGCTGATCGCCAAGATCGATGCGGCGCTGCGGCGGATCGAAGATGGTTCCTATGGTTTCTGCGAGGAAACCGGCGAACCGATTTCACTCAAGCGGCTGGATGCCCGCCCCATCGCCACCCTGTCGATCGAAGCGCAAGAGCGCCATGAGCGGCGCGAGAAGGTTTATAGAGACGACTGAATTCGTCTCAGATCAAAATGAAAAGAGCCCGGCCGTTGGCCGGGCTCTTTTCATTTCCTACCGTTCCTCCTACCAGGGCATGATGATGTCGAACAGCTGCGAACCATAACGCGGCTGCTGCACATCGCTCACTGTGCCGCGGCCGCCATAAATCACACGGGCTTCGGCGATCTGCGACAGGTTCACGGTATTGTTCTGAGTGATGTCCTCGCGGCGCACAATGCCTGACAGGCGCATGTCGCGCAGTTCGTTGTTCACCCGCACCTGCTGGTGGCCATCGATCACCAGATTGCCATTGGGCAGCACCTGGGCAACCAGGGCGGCCAAGGTCAAGTTCAAGGCCTCTGAGCGTTCGACCTTTCCGGCGCCGACATTGGAATTGTCCGAGCCCATCTTGACCAGGCTGGTCGGGTCCATGGCGGGCGGCAGAACTTTTTCCAGGCCAAACAAATTGGTCGCATTGGCGTTTTCGGAATTGGTCCGGCTGCGCGAGGTGGTGTTCGCCAGCTTGGCGCTGTCGTCCACCGTGACATTCACCGTGATCACATCGCCGATATGCATGGCGCGGGGATCATGGAAGAAGCTCTGTGCGCCGGGCTGCCACAAGGAATTGTTGTCATGGGAGATGGGCGCAGGTGCCGGGATTTCAGCCACGATCTGCCGGCCGGCGGGATTTCCTACCGCCGCCATTTTGGGGGCTTCGCCGATATTCTCAATCCGGTCGAGCGCCGAACAGGCCGACAGGGAAGCGCCCATCACAAGCGCGGCGGAGAGTTTCAGATACAGGTTACGCATGACAAATCCTTTTTGTGACTAACGGCGCACAAGGGTGTTGGGAGCGGAGCTGATAGGACCAGTGGCGCGCACGGTGCCGGGCGCGGTGACGATCGCAGAGATCATGCGGTAAGAGGCCGGGTTCTGGATGGTGACGGTGTCGCCAATGCCGCCCTCGCTCATGGCGCGGCCCATGGCGGTCAATTCCACGCCCGGAACAATGAACTGCATGGTCACGGTCTGGCCCTTGGTGATGATGATAGGACGGCGCACATCTTCGCCGCGGAAGGGCTGGCCGGCGCCGAGCATGCGGCGAGCCTGCATGCCTTTGACTTCCTCGATCTTGGTGGGCACGCCCGCCATCAAGGCGGCGCCATCCACCGTGGTGTAAGAAAGGTCGCTTTCGGCGATGGTGTCGCCGCGCGGAATATCGTGCGCCGGAACCACAATGCGCACGGTGCCGGCAAAGGCCGAGCCGGTCGCCAGCAGCAAAGCCGGCAGGATGGCGAAAACACCGAAAGTGACGAGAAGTTTGCGCATCATATCACGACCCCAAATGTGCGGTGTTCTGCAGCATCTGATCTGCCGCCGAGATCACCTTGGAATTCATTTCATAGGCGCGCTGGGCGGTGATTAACGAGGTGATCTCGTCCACCGAATTGACATTGGAGGTTTCCAGGAAGCCCTGCTGGATGGTGCCGTAGCCAGTCGAGCCCGGCACACCGGCTTGCGGGCTGCCGGAACCGGGCGTCTCCAGATAGAGATTATCGCCAATAGCATTAAGTCCCGCCTCATTGGGAAAGCGAGTCAGTTCCAGCTGGCCCACGGTCTGGGGCGTGGACTGACCCGCTACCACGGCATTCACCTGGCCCTGGGAATTGATGGTCACCGAAATGGTGTTTTGCGGAATGGCAATGCCCGGCTGGACGACCAGGCCGCCTTGGGTGACCAGCTGGCCCTGGGGTGAAAGAGAAAAATTGCCCGAGCGGCTATAGGCGTCGGTGCCGTCGGCCTGCTGAACGCGGAAGAAGCCCGCGCCTTGAATGGCGACGTCGTAAGGGTTGCCGGTGGATTTGAGATCGCCCTGGGTGAGGACGCGATAGACCGCGGCGGTGCGCACACCGGCGCCCAGCTGGATGCCGTTGGGGGCATAGGTGCCCTGGTCGGAGGTCTGCGAACCCGGGGTCTGGATGTTCTGATACAACAAGTCGGCGAATTCGGCCCGCTGCTGCTTGAAACCGGTGGTGTTCATGTTCGCCAGATTGTTGGCGATCACTTCCACATTGGTCTGCTGGGCCAGCATACCCGTCGAGGCGATAGAAAGAGCGCGCATGGTCTAAAACTCCTAACTGGGCATCTGGCCAAGCTGATTGATGGCTTGGCGCATGAGATCTTCTTGGGACTTGCTCAGGCTGGCGGTCGCCTCATAGGCGCGCATCACCTCGATCATGTGGCTGATCTCGATCACCGGCTGAACATTGGAGGCTTCCACCGCGCCCTGCCGGACATTGATATTGGCAGGCACGGTGGGCGTCTGGTCGGTGGAATAGAGATTGGAACCCTGCTTGACCATGGCGGCATTGCTGGGAAAATCCACCACCTTGAATTTGCCCAGCAGGTTGGTGACGCCATTGAGCACGCTGGAAATGGTGCCGTCGGGCGCGATCACGACTTGCCCGTCGGTGGGCGCAATGGTGATGGCGCCGCCATCGCCTTGCACCGGATAGCCCTGGCTGGTCGCCAGATTGCCGTTATTGTCCAGCGAGAAATGGCCGTCGCGGGTATAGCGCATGCCGCTGGGGGTCTGAACCTGGAAAAAACCGTTGCCGGCAATGGCGACATCATAAGTGGCGCCGGTCTGTTCGAGATTGCCTTGGCTGGTATCGCGCATCACCCCGGCATCCTTGACAAAACTGACGGGCTGCAAGCCGGTCTGGCCTTCGGCGGGACGCATCATGGTGACGAACTCCTCGAACTTCGCGGCTTCGCGCTTGAAGCCCGGCGTGGAGACGTTGGCGATATTATTGGCGATCACATCCATCGCGCGATAGGCGGCGAGCTGATGCGAAAGACTAACAAGAAGTGAATTATCCATCGGCCACGGATCCTTTCTGGTCCGTCGGCCAAGGTCATTGCAGCCGCCATGCCAGCGAAAAAGCCCAGCTTTTATTGGGTTTTTCGCATCACGCAGGACATGGGCGGAAAATCTTGCCGGGCCGCATGCCGCACACCCGGCAATTTGAACCACTCCTTAACCACGTTTGCATAGGGTGAGCCTCCCAAAGAAAAGTGCGAAAGACCATTCATGGCTAAGAAAGAGAAAGAGCCCGAAGCCGAAGGCGAAAAGCCCGAAGGCGAAGGCGTCGACGCCGCGCCGAAGAAAGGTCTTGGTAAGATTCTCGGTAAGCTCAAGAGCAAAAAGGCGCTGATGATCGCCATTCCCGTCCTGCTGGTTGTCTTGGGCGGCGGCGGCGCGGGCGCTTATTTCTTCCTCTTTAAGAAGAGTGAGACTCAGGAAGCCAAAGCTGAGGAAGTTCCGCTGACCCCGCCCAAAGTGGCCTTCAGCGACATGCAGGACATTCTGGTCAATATCCAGAGCAATGACGGCACCCCCGCTTATCTGAAGCTGGGCGTCTCGCTGGAATTGGAAGACGAAGCCCAGAAAACCGCGCTGGAACCGTTGATGCCGCGCATCACCGACCAGTTCCAGGCCTATCTGCGCGAGCTGAGACTCGATGACCTCAAAGGCTCGGCGGGTGTGCTGCGCCTGAAAGAAGAGCTGCTGCGCCGGGTCAATGTGGCGGCCGCGCCTTACAAGGTGCGCGACGTGCTGCTCAAGGAAATGATCGTCCAGTAGCGTTGAGATTCAAGGACCGCAAGAATGGCTGACGAAACCCCCGCCCCGACCGAAGAAGCCGCTCCCAGCGCGGCGGCGACATTTGAGACCGCGCCCGACGCGTCCGGCACTGCCGAACGGGTGTTGAACCAGGAGGAAATCGATTCTCTTCTGGGTTTTGACGTCAATTCCGAGCAGGTCCAGGACAAGTCCGGCGTCCGCGCCATCATCAATTCGGCCCTGGTGTCTTATGAACGCCTGCCGATGCTGGAAATCGTCTTCGACCGCCTGGTGCGGTTGATGACCACCTCCTTGCGCAATTTCACGTCCGACAATGTCGAAGTCAGCCTGGATTCCATCACCTCGATCCGCTTCGGCGACTATCTGAACTCCATTCCCCTGCCCGCGATTCTGGCGGTGTTCCATGCCGAAGAGCTCGACAATTACGGGCTGTTCACCGTCGACTCCAACCTGATCTATTCCATTGTCGACGTGCTTTTGGGCGGCCGCCGCGGCTCCTCGGCCATGCGCATCGAGGGCCGGCCCTATACCACTATCGAACGCACCCTGGTCCAGCGCATGATCGAAGTGATCATGCAGGACATGTGCGCCGCTTTTGAACCGCTGGCGCCGGTCAATTTCAGCCTGGATCGTTTGGAAACCAATCCCCGTTTCGCGGCGATCGCGCGTCCCGCCAATGCCGCAATCCTGGTCAAGCTGCGCATCGACATGGAAGACCGTGGCGGCCGCACCGAATTGCTGTTGCCCTACGCCACTTTGGAGCCCATTCGCAAACTGCTGTTGCAGCAGTTCATGGGTGAAAAATTCGGCCGCGACTCGATCTGGGAAAGCCATCTGGCCACTGAGTTGTGGTCCACCAAGGTGGATATCGAAGCCATTCTGGATGAACAGACCATGCCGCTGAAGCAGGTGATGAACCTGGAAGTGGGCCAAACCATGATGCTGAGCGCCAGCCCCGACTCCAAGATCGAGTTGCGCTGCCGGGGTGTGCCGCTTCTGACCGGACGCATGGGGCGGGTGGGTTCTTCCGTCGCCGTGCGGGTGGATGACGCCATCGAGCGCACTGATGCGTCTCGCGCCCTGTAATTTCCGAATTCAAAGAAAGAGTGAGCCGTGACCATTCCCACCGACCCGATGTTCTATCTGGAAGTAACTCTGGATGTGCTTCTGGCTTTCACGCTGTGCTATTGCGTAATCCTGGAGCGGCGGCTGGCGACGGTGCGCAAGGGCCAGGAAGGCCTATCGCGCATCATCGGCGAGTTGAATATGGCGATTTCCGGCGCCGGAGCGTCTTTGCGGGCGCTGAAAACGGCGGCCGGAGAAGCGGCGCAGACCCTGGATCAGCGCCTCAAGCGCGCGCAACTGCATATCGATGAATTGTCGCTGCTGACGGCTTCGGGCGAACGCATCGCCCAGCGCATGGAAGGCGCCGCCGCCAGTCCGCGCGTGGCCAAGGAAATTCCCGACATGCCGATGCCTTCGACCTCCATTCTCAGCCGCCTGGAAAGGGCCATGCAATGAAGTCGTCTCGCTTCACTCGCCTGTTGCCCGGCGTGATCGCCGTCGGAGCGGCGGTATTTGTGCTGAGGACCACAGACCTGGTGCACAACGCCTATGCCCAGGTGGGCGGCAAGGTCGCCACCCTGACCGATGATCCGGTCCCCTCCAACAAGGATTTTGCCGGTGGCGAGGAAGACCAGGTCGCCAGCGCCAACGAAGTCGATGTGGTGAACAGCCTTTCCAAGCGTCGCCGCGAGTTGGACACGCGCGATGCTCAGTTGACCGTCCAAGCCAATATGATCGCTGCCGCGGAAGCCCGCGTCGATGCCAAGATCAATCAGCTCAAGCAACTGCAAGCCCAGATCAACGCGTTGGTGGGTCAGCGCGACGAAGCTCAGAAGGCGCAAATCGCGTCGCTGGTGAAGACCTATACCGCCATGAAGCCCAAGGATGCCGCCCGCATTTTCAACAGCCTGCCGGATGAAGTGCTGGTGCCGGTGGCGCATGACATGAAATCAGATGTCTTGGGCTCGATCATGTCGAACATGAATTCCGAAAGCGCCAAGTCGCTGACGGTGAAGCTGGCCGACCGGCTGACCTTGCCCCAAACGACGCCGCCGGCGCCCACTACGCCTGTCGCCGACGCCGCTGCCCCAGCCCCGGCCGCGTCCGCTGCTACGGCGCCGGCCCAAGCTGCAGCCGCAAAGCCTGTGGCCCCCGCCCCGGCCGCGCCAGAAAATACAGCGAAACCAAAGGGATAACTCAACTCGTGCGCGGAAAAACACGCTTAACCACAGGTTAACGCGCCCGCCCCAATATGACGCTGAAGGGGTCAAGGTTTTGAACATCCGCGTGATCCGCACCGCTTGCATGGGATTGGGACTGGCGCTGCTGGCCAGCGCCCCAGCCTGGGCGGCAGACAGCGTGAGCGGCGCGGTTCAGGACGGCTATGGCCGTCTTTCCTTCACCACCGATTCCAAAATCAGCGCCACCACCACCGGCGGTGTGCTGGCCATCACCTTCAGCGCCAAGACCACGCTGGATCCCACGCAAGTCGCCGCCGCCATGCCGCGCATCTTGTCCGGCGGGCGCACCGATGCTGATGGCAAGACCTTGCGCTTCACCTTGAGCCAGCCGGTCAAGCTGCATGTCAGCCAGCTCGGCATCCGCGCTGTGGTCGATATTGCCGACAGCAATTTCAACGGCGTCATGCCGGACCTGGTGGCGCCGCCGAAACCGATCGCCAAGCCGCTGGATGTCGCCTCTCTGCCCGAGATCAAGCTGCGCACCGGCGCTTATGAGAAGTTCACCCGCCTGGTGTTCGACTGGCCCAAGGATGTGACCTATCAGGTCTATCCCGGCGCCGGAAAAATGACGATGCGGTTCAACA
>Ga0163162_10008066_pt1 | contig 10275 bp, 7 predicted proteins | sample S55metaG_FD_115310 | JGI IMG/M metagenome (GOLD analysis project Ga0163162, IMG submission 115310) | Switchgrass rhizosphere microbial communities from Kellogg Biological Station, Michigan, USA - S5-5 metaG | ecosystem: Host-associated > Plants > Roots > Rhizosphere > Soil | place: USA: Michigan...
CTGGACAAGCAGGCCAAGGACAATGACGTCATAAAGGAGAACCTGAACCGCCAGATCGAGGTGGTGAACCTTAAGCGGACCGAGCTGGAAAAACACCAGGAAGAGCATATCCGCCGCCTGGAGAAGATCGCCGCCCTGACAGCCGAAGAGGCGAGGACGCAGCTGATAGAAAGCCTCCGCGCAGAGGCACAGACGCGCGCCCTGGCCATCCAGCAGGAGATCATCGACGACGCCAAGCAAAAGGCAAACAAGGAAGCCCGCAAGATCATTATCCAGAGCATTCAGCGGACGGCAGCCGAGCAGGCCATCGAGAACTCCATCACCGTGTTCAACCTGGAAAGCGATGAGATAAAAGGCCAGATCATCGGCCGCGAAGGTCGTAATATCCGCGCCATCGAGGCCGCCACCGGTGTCGACCTGATCGTGGACGACACTCCCGAAGCCATCGTCCTGTCCTCCTTCGACCCCCTCCGCCGCGAGATCGCACGCCTGTCACTGCAGCGCCTGGTCACCGACGGGCGTATCCACCCGGCCCGTATCGAGGAGATCGTGGAAAAGACACGCAAGCAGATCGAAGAGCAGGTAATGGAGATAGGGGAGCGCACCGTCATCGAGCTGGGCATCCATGGCCTGCATAAAGAGCTGGTCCGGATCGTAGGTAAGATGCGGTTCCGTAGCTCGTATGGACAGAACCTGTTAATGCACAGCCGCGAAGTGGCCAACCTCTGCGGGATCATGGCCGCTGAGCTGGGGATGAACCCCAAGCTGGCCAAACGCGCCGGCCTGCTGCACGACATCGGTAAGGTGCCCGACGAAGAAACAGAGCTGAGCCACGCCCTCCTGGGGATGAAGCTGGCCGAAAAATACGGGGAGAACCCTGCCGTGATCAACGCCATCGGAGCGCACCACGATGAGGTGGAAATGCAATACGTCATCGCCCCCATCATACAGGCCTGTGACGCCATCAGCGGCGCCCGTCCCGGCGCCCGCCGCGAGATCATGCAGCAATACCTGCAGCGCATAAAAGACCTGGAAAACCTCGCCCTGGCCTACCAGGGAGTGGAAAAAGCCTACGCCATCCAGGCCGGTCGCGAACTGCGGGTCATCGTCGAAGCCGACAAGGTCACCGACCTGGACAGCGATAAGCTGAGCTTCGAAATAGCCCAGAAGATCCAGACCGAAATGACCTATCCCGGCCAGATCAAGGTCACCGTCATCCGGGAAAAACGCGCGGTCAACGTGGCCAGATAATTAATTTGAATAGATATAATTTTGGACGATTCCCGAATTATGCCTACTTTTGCCATCCTTAAAAAATTGAGTTATGAACGCTGCTGTAGCTTTTGTACACGAGCAACTGACAGGAAAAATAGAGTTCCCGAAGTTCAAAGCCGGTGATAATATCACTGTCAACTATAAAATTATTGAAGGTAACAAGGAGCGTATCCAGGGATTCAAGGGAGATGTGATCAAGCGCCAGGGAACGGGCCATACCGCGACTTTCACGGTTCGGAAGATCTCCGACGGCGTGGGTGTAGAAAGGACCTTCCCCCTGTTTTCCCCCAACATCGAGTCCATCGAGCTGCATAAGGTCGGTCGCGTACGTCGCGCGAAACTCTACTTCCAGCGTACCAGGAGCGGTAAAAGCGCCCGTATCAAGGAAAAGAGAATGGCCGTGGCTGCTAAATAAGCCTCAACATATTGAAAAAAAGGCCGGTTCCGCAGGGATCGGCCTTTTTTTTGACCTTCCCGGCAGCCGGGCAGCATACGGGCTCTTTTTGTTAACGAACCGGAGGTTCGTTGTCCGAAGGACAGACATTAGATTTTTCCGGAAAACGGGTTACCTTGCCCAGAGCACCCGTTTTCCGGACATGTTTGTTAAATATCCTCCCAAAAAGTAGTTATCATTTCATAAAGAGTTAACTTTGTCGTTCTATACTTAAAGTATACCTAAAGTCTTTGATTATGTTTACCAATTTTCTGATTTCAATGCCTGGTGGAAGTGAGTGGTTCCTGATCATCCTGGCGGTGCTGGTGCTGTTCGGCGGTCGCAAGATCCCCGAGTTCATGCGTGGCCTGGGTCGCGGGATTCGCGAGTTCAACGATGCCAAGAGCAATGTAAAAAAGGAGCTGGAAGAAGGAATGAGCGAGAAGGATACCAAGGCCGCAGGCGCTGGTACCTCTACTACCCAGCACTAATCCTTTTTCATCGCTGCGCTGTTGTTTACATTTTACTCAATACAAGACTATCATAAAGCCTTATCGGAAGGGTTATGCTCCTGCGAAGACGCAGTGAGGTATTATCTTGACCGGATCGCAGCAACTAAGCACCTCAACGCTTATATCCAGGTATACGGGGACGAAGCGCTGGAAAAAGCCCGCAGCCTGGATGCAAAAAGACGGGCAGGGGAAACCACCGGCGCCCTCCACGGCGTAGTAATCGGTCTGAAAGACGTCCTCGCCTATAAAGACCATCCGCTGACAGCCGCTTCCCGCATCCTCCAGAATTTCACCTCCATCTATCACGCCACGGCAGTGGAAAAGCTCCTGCAGGAAGAAGCCATCCTTATCGGACATCTCAATTGTGATGAGTTCGCCATGGGTTCCACCAATGAGAATTCCGCTTATGGAAAAGTGCTGAATGCCCGTGACCTCACAAAAGTCCCCGGCGGATCTTCAGGCGGCTCTGCAGTAGCCGTTCAGGCGGGTCTTTGTATGGCCAGCCTGGGCAGTGACACCGGTGGCTCTGTAAGACAGCCGGCCGATTTCTGCGGTATCCTCGGACTAAAACCCACCTATGGCAGGGTGTCCCGCTATGGACTCATTGCTTATGCTTCTTCTTTCGACCAGATCGGGATCTTCGGCAACACCGTACCGGATGTCGCAGCCATACTCGATGTAATTGCCGGAGAAGACGACTTCGACAGCACCGTAGCGACAGATAGAACAGAGACCTTTTCAAACCTCGACACCCCCTCTACCCCAAAATACCGCATTGCTTATTTTAAAGAAGCCCTCACGCACCCGGGCCTGGACCCCGAGATCAGGGATACCCTGCTGGATTGCCTCGACCAGCTCCGGAGCGACGGTCATACAGTGAAGGCTGTAGACTTCGATCTCCTGGATTATATCGTCCCGGCCTATTACGTGCTCACGACCGCCGAAGCTTCCTCCAACCTGGCCCGGTTTGATGGGGTGAAATATGGCTACAGGGCCCACGATACCCAGCTTGAATTAACAGAATTTTACAAGCGTTCCCGCTCCGAAGGCTTCGGAAGAGAGGTCAAACGGCGCATCTTATTGGGAACCTTTGTGTTGAGTGCAGGCTACTACGACGCCTACTTCACCAAGGCCCAGCAGGTGAGAAAAATGCTGGTCGACCGTACTGAATTGATCTTCAAAGATTTCGATATAATTGTCCTCCCCACTTCCCCTACCACCGCTTTTACCATCGGAGAGAAGATGGACGACCCTATTGCGATGTATCTCGCTGATATCTATACAGTTTATGCCAATCTGGTCGGAATTCCCGGTATTTCCATCCCCCTTTTTACCCACACAAATGGCATGCCTTTTGGTATGCAGGCTATGACTTCTCGTTTTAAAGAGTTATCTTTGTTGCAGTTCTCGCATCTGATAATGCAACAATATAAGTCCTACGAAAATCCTACTCTATGTGACTGAGAGATCGTAAAGCGATCATCAAGTTCACCCAAAATCCGAAAGCTGGCCTTGGGCCCTTCTTCTAATCCGTTTTTGGTTGATAGCTTAAAGCTGCAATCTCCCGTATTCCGGTCCTATGAAAGATTGTAAGCACCGATATTTGGTCGTTTACCATCTTTAAAGCGTTGGACATGAACAACAAAAGACTTTTATTGTTGGGCATCACCGTCATGGTTATTTGTTCAGGATGGATGTACCCTACTTTCGCAGATGTATCCGGTAACGCCGGCATCTCAAACCCCGCAGGCAGAAATGCCATTGATACTGAGCGGGTTGCAGGAAAAATTTCTGAAATTTCCACCGTTGCCAATTCTAATTCCCAAAATGATCTCTACAGAGAGCTGTTCCTGGCCACTTCTGTAGGCAGCAGCAATGGCGTGCGGTTAAACCCCAAAGCCCTCAGCTTTGTCCAGGATTACATTAAGGATAACTGGGACGAGCTGCAGGAGGTCCGTGCCAATGGCAGGACTTATTTCAACCTGATAGAGAATATATTGACCCAGTATGGCCTGCCCAAGGAGCTGAAATACCTGGCCGTCATTGAGTCCAATCTGAAACGTACAGCCCGCTCCAAAGTAGGGGCCGTAGGGCCCTGGCAGCTGATGCCCCAGACCGCCCGCGACCTGGGCCTCAAGGTCAACAGGAACGTTGACGAGCGGAAGAACTATTACAAGAGCACCCGCGCTGCCGCCCTCTACCTGCGTGACCTGTACAATGAACTGGGTGACTGGCTGCTGGTGATCGCCGCTTACAACGGAGGCACCGCCAATGTCTATCATGCCATCCGCCGCAGCGGAAGCCGGAATTTCTGGGAGCTGCAGTATCATCTGCCCACCGAATCCCGCATCCACGTAAAGAAGTTCATTGGAACGCAATATACTTTCGACGGACAAGGTAGCATCACTACCCTCACCCGCGCGGAAGCCGTGGAGCAGCTGCCCGGCTCCTCCATCTACGCATCCAGCCGGAAACTGACCCCGGAAGAGCTTGGCAATACCGAGACAGTAGCCATTTCCGGCAAGTATTGCGGCAGCGTCATCGCCCGTTATATCCTTATGGATATGGCCGAATTTTCCCGGTATAACCCGAACTTCGACAAGGTGATGGCCAGCAACAATAATACCTATGAGCTGAAATTGCCGGCCGATAAGATGGCCTCATTTGCAGCCAGTAAATACGAAATTCTCAACGAATCCGTCCAGCAGCTGCTGAACAGCAGCAGCGACCGTATAGCAGCGGCCAATTGAACGCCCTAAGAACGCCACAGGCGTTCTGCCCGAAGGGCCATAGTTAAAGTCTAACCCAACCTTCCCTGGTCCGTCAGGACCAACACTTAATAAATTACGAAAGGCGCTAGGTTGCAAGACCTAGCGCTTTCTTTATTCCCTCCGCCTTCACCAGGCATTCTTCATATTCCTGCTCCGGATCGCTGTAAAAAGTAATACCCGACCCCACCTGGTAAGACAGGTAATGGCTGGCCTTATCATAGAACAGGCTCCTGATGATCACATTGAAATCGAAATCCCCCTCGGGCGTGACATACCCCAGGGCCCCGGAAAACAGCCCCCTCGAAGTCCTTTCATACCGGTCGATCAGCTCCACGACCTTTCTTTTGGGCGCCCCCGTCATGGACCCCATGGGGAAAGTGGCCTGTATGGCAGCTATAAAGTCGATTCCCGGGGCCATCTCCCCTTCAATGGTACTGGTCATCTGATAAACCTGGGGGAAGCCATAGATGCCAAAAAGCTCCCGTACACGCACGGAGCCCGGAAGGCAGATCTTGGAAAGGTCATTGCGTACGAGGTCGACCACCATAACATTCTCGCAGCGGTCCTTGGCGCTGGCCGCCAATCCCGCCCTGGCCGCCCGGTCCGCTCCGGGATCATCCTGCACCCGTGGCGCCGTGCCCTTGATAGGCTGCGAAATAAGCGTATTGCCCTCTTTCCGGAGGTATCTTTCCGGGCTGGCGCAAAGCAGGTATTTATCCTCCAGCCGGTAGAACGCAGCGAACGGATTCGGCGAGGCCTTGGACAACAACCCCCAGGTCCGCAACGGATCCACATCCGTCGGCTGGCCATAGAATTCCTGGCAGAAATTGATCTCATAACAATCGCCCCGGAGAATGTGCTCCCGGAGGGTCCGGACCGTATCGAGGTATTCCTTCCGGGAAAAAGCAGCCTGGAGCACCGGGCCGGCCTTGTCCGCCCCTCGCTGCCCGCCAACCTCCTCTCCCGGCGCAGCGAGTATCTCCTCCAGGATCTCCGCATGGTCCTGCCGCAGGCTGCCGATACGCAGCTTGTCCCCCTTTAGCTCAACAATAATTTCAGGGATAAAAAAAAACAGATCGGGAAACCCTACAGGATTGGCTGCCTGCTTTGACGGACCGAATGGCTCCGTCTCCTTAACGAGGCCGTACCCGAAATGCCCGAACAGCCAGTCATGATGCCGGCCCGCAAATTGCCGGAGATCTTCAAAAGCATGGCCCGTGGAAGCCCGGACAAAGTCCACCGCACCCGCAGCAAGAAGACCGTCGAAGCTATGAAGAGGAAGATGGTAATCCTGGTTGTCCAAAAAAACAGAGATGTTGAACCGGGAAGCCCAGTTCAACATCTGCATTTTTATACGCTGTAGATCGGAGATAAGAAATGAAACGAAGGTGCGTGGTTGCATGCCCGTTAGAAATCATCCTCTTCTTCGTCAAACCCGCGTTCCCCGAAAAGGTCCAGGTCCTTGAAGTCGTCATCCAGGCCCAGGTCGTCTTCTTCGCCGCCTTTCCCTGTTTTTTTGGAAGTATTGCCGCCCGTGGCCTTTTTCGTTTTTGATTTGGGAATGTCGAATTCATCGAAGTCGGGATCCCACTCTTCTTCCTCTTCTACTTTCTCCCATTCGTCAACTTCATCTTCGCCATAATCTTCATCATCTTCATCATCGTCTTCCTTCTTGCTTTTTGAAGAAGTCTTAGCAGATTTGCCGGAGGATGCCTTAGGGGTATCCGTATCTGCATCGTCGTCGTCATCCTCATCGTCATCCACTGGTTTCTTGGATTTCGGAGATGCTTTTTCCGGAGTTTCCTTTGGTGTCTGAGGCGCGGATTTCTTTGAACCCTTTCCCTCCTTATCAGATTTTGGTGCCATAGTCCAATAAGATTGTGTGTGTAAATTTTCGGCTAAGTTTTTAATTCGCCAAATTTTTTGACAACTAATTTTTTTTAAATTTCTATCAACTGATCCCTACCCGGTCCGTTGGATATATACGCAATTTTTACTCCCAGGTATTTATTGATGTATTGAACATATTCTTTCATCTTCTCAGGCAAGGTATCATATTTTTTCAAAGAAGTAATGTCTGATTTCCAGCCCGGTAGGGACTCCAGAACGGGCTCTATCTGTAATCGATTCATTTGGAAGGGTATCTCGCTGGTGGTCTCTCCGCCCACCTTGTAGGCTGTGCATATCTTCAGCTCTCCGAAGCCGTCCAGGACATCCGCCTTGGTCATGACGATCTTTGTGACGCCATTGATCATACAGGCGAATTTCAGGGCGACCCCGTCGATCCATCCGCAGCGCCGGGGCCTGCCGGTCGTAGCGCCGAATTCGCTGCCCACCTTCCGCAGCTCCTCTCCCGTGGCGTCTTCCAGCTCGGTAGGGAAAGGGCCGCTGCCGACCCGGGTGCAGTAAGCCTTGCTGACGCCGATGACGTCCCTGATCTTCTGCGGGGCGATGCCCAGTCCCGTGCAGACGCCTGCAGAAATGGTATTGGAGGAGGTAACGAAGGGGAAAGTGCCGAAATCCACGTCCAGCATGCTGCCTTGCGCACCTTCCGCCAGGACGCTTTTGCCCTGGCTGATCTTATCATTGATGAAGTATTCCCCGTTGACGATCTTGAATTGCCGCATGAACTCCAGGGCCTCGAAGAACTCCTCTTCCCACGCGGATATGTCCTCATGGAAGTTGAGGCCGTCCAGCAGCCGCTGGTGCTTCAGCCGCAGCTTGATGTATTGTGTCGTAAAGCTTTTGTCCAGCAGATCACCTACCCGGAGACCGTTACGCCCCGTCTTATCCATATAAGCCGGACCAATGCCTTTCAACGTCGAGCCGATCTTTTCCTGCCCTTTTGAAACTTCGGAAGCCTTGTCCAGCGCACGATGGGTGGGCAATATCAGGTGCGTCCGCTGTGCGATATACAGGTTCTTGCGGTAGTCCACGCCAAAGGCCGCCACCGACTCGCACTCCCTTTTAAGGGTCACCGGGTCCAGCACCACGCCATTGCCGATGAGGTTGACGGTCTTTTCATGAAAGATCCCGGAAGGTATCTGGTGCAGAACGATCTTCTTGTCTTTAACGTACAACGTATGTCCGGCATTAGGACCTCCCTGGAAACGGGCGATCAGATCATAACGAGGAGCGAAATAGTCCACTATCTTTCCCTTGCCTTCATCCCCCCACTGGAGGCCTAAGATTACATCAACCATGAATGTTGCAATTTGCTGGTTTGTGATTCAAAATGGTGGACCTTGGCCCATAAGCCCGGGGCCCATTAATGAGGCGGCAAAAGTACGGTAAAACACGTACTGTCAAAAAGGAATTTGTGGAAGCCATGTCCCGGCAAGCCATCTCATCATGTTTAGCAGATCAGCAGCGCAGGTCAGGCGGATTCAGTGTCAAATCGGACGACGGAATGGATGCCGCTCAGCTGCATCAGCCGCTGCACCAGTTCCTCCAGCTCTTCCTTATCATGGACGTAGACCTTGATATTGCCTTCGAACAATCCTTCCTTTGCCTCGATGGTCATAGCGCTGATGTTGATCCGCAATTCCCCGGAGATGAGATTGGTGATCTTATTGACGACGCCTACGTCATCCATGCCCACGATCCGCACACCGGTGAGGAACGAGATCTCTTTATTCTTAGCCCATTTGGTCTTCACCACCCGGTGCCCGTAGCTGGCCATCAGCTTGGCGGCATTGGGACAGTTGGTACGATGGATGGTAAGCCCTTTGCCCACCGATACGAACCCGAACACGTCATCGCCCGGGATAGGCTTACAGCAGTTGGCCAGGGTGTACACGATCCGGTCGCTGCTTTCTCCGAAAATGATCAGCTCCGTGTCCTTTCGCGGAACAGCCGGCGCGTGGAGATCGCCTGGCTTGACATCCAGCAGCTGCGGCTTCGGCGGCCTGGGGGGCTCCAGCCTGTCACCCAGCAGCTGGAATTCCTTCAGCTCCTTCAGGTCGATATTGCGCACCGACACCTGGTAAAAGAAATCCAAAGAAGAGTTCAGCTTGTAAAAGGCTGTCAGCACATCGATATTATGCTGATTGTACCCGGCCCCGAAATTTTCCAGCTTGCGCTGGACAACATATTTTCCTTCGTCGGCTATCTTTCTTTTTTCCTCTTTTAATGCATCCTTGATCTTGCTCTTGGCTTTCGCCGTCACCACAATGCCCAGCCAGTCCTCATTAGGCTTTTGCTTGCTGGAGGTGATGATCTCCACCTGGTCGCCGCTGCGCAGCTTGTGGCTCAGCGGCACCAGCTTGTGGTTGACCTTGGCGCCGATGCATTGTACGCCGATGGCGCTGTGGATGGCAAAGGCGAAGTCCAGCGCTGTGGATCCCACCGGCAGCATTTTCACATCCCCTTTCGGCGTATAGACATAGATCTCCTCCGCCAGGAAGCTCGTCTTGAAGTCCTGGAGGAAGTCGATGGAATCGTTATCCTGTGTATTCAATACTTCCCTGATCTGCTGGAACCATTTGTCAAAACGGCTTTCATCGGCGGCCCCCTCTTTATATTTCCAGTGTGCGGCCAGCCCTTTTTCCGCGATCTCGTTCATCCGCTTGGAACGGATCTGCACCTCCACCCATTTCCCCTGGGGGCCCATCACAGTCGTATGCAGCGCTTCATACCCATTGGATTTGGGATTGCTCAGCCAGTCCCGCAGACGCTCGGGAGAAGGGTTGTATTCATCCGTGATCATCGAATACACCTTCCAGCAATCCTCCTTTTCTTTTTCCGGCGGAGAGTTCAGGATGACCCTGATGGCGAACAGGTCATATACTTCCTCAAAAGCCACCCCTTTCTTCCGCATCTTATTCCAGATGGAGTGAATGCTCTTGGGACGGCCGTAAATATCGAAATCAAAGCTTTCCGCTTTGTCCAGCTTGTCTTTCAGCGGCTTGATGAATTCGTTGATGTAACGGGAACGCTCCCGCTTGGTCTCCGACAGCTTCCGGGCGATCTCCCGGTACTCCTCCGGCTCAAGGTATTTCATCGCCAGGTCTTCCAGCTCCGTCTTGATATTGTAAAGCCCCATGCGATGGGCCAGGGGAGCATATATATACACCGTCTCGGAGGCGATCTTCAATTGCTTTTCCCTTTTCATGCTGTCCAGGGTCCGCATATTGTGCAGCCGGTCCGCCAGCTTGATAAGGATCACCCGGGGATCATCGGTCAACGTAAGAAGGATCTTTTTGAAGTTCTCCGCCTGCCGGGAAGCATTGACATCCACGACGTTGGAGATCTTGGTCAAGCCATCCACGATCCGGGCGATCTC
>Ga0163162_10008068_pt1 | contig 10274 bp, 6 predicted proteins | sample S55metaG_FD_115310 | JGI IMG/M metagenome (GOLD analysis project Ga0163162, IMG submission 115310) | Switchgrass rhizosphere microbial communities from Kellogg Biological Station, Michigan, USA - S5-5 metaG | ecosystem: Host-associated > Plants > Roots > Rhizosphere > Soil | place: USA: Michigan...
CTGAACTTCGAAGGCGACCGGAACCCGAGCGCATGGTCCAACGGTGAGGTGACCACGACGCCCGGCTTCAAGGAAGCGTTCCGCCAGTTCGGCGAAGGCGGCTGGCAAGGCGTGATGCATCCGGCCGAATTCGGCGGACAGGCGCTGCCGAAGCTGATTGCCACGCCCTGCATCGAAATGATGAACGCGGCCAACCTGTCGTTCGCGCTGTGTCCGCTGCTGACCGACGGCGCCATCGAAGCCCTGCTGACCGCGGGTTCCGACGAACTGAAGCAGCGTTATTTGCCGAAGCTCATCGCGGGCGAATGGACCGGCACGATGAACCTGACCGAGCCGCAGGCGGGCTCCGATCTCGCGCTCGTTCGCACCCGCGCCGAGCCGCAGGGCGACGGCACCTACAAGGTGTCCGGCACGAAAATCTTCATCACCTACGGCGAACACGACATGGCGGAGAACATCGTCCATCTCGTGCTGGCGCGTACCCCCAGCGCGCCCGAAGGCGTGAAGGGCATTTCGCTTTTCCTCGTGCCGAAGTTCATGGTGAACGACGACGGCACGCTCAGCGAGCGCAACGACGTGCATTGCGTATCGATCGAACACAAGCTCGGCATCAAGGCGAGCCCGACCGCCGTGCTGCAGTTCGGCGACCACGGCGGCGCGACCGGCTATCTGATCGGCGAGGAGAACCGCGGGCTCGAATACATGTTCATCATGATGAACGCGGCGCGCTTCGGCGTCGGCGTGCAGGGCATCGCGGTGGCGGAGCGCGCGTATCAACTGGCCGTCGCGTATGCGAAGGAGCGCGTGCAGAGCCGCCCGGTCGACGGCTCGGCGAAGCAGTCGGTCACGATCATCCATCATCCGGACGTGCGCCGCATGCTCGCGACGATGCGCGCGCTGACCGAAGGCGCCCGCGCGCTCGCCTACGTGGCCGCCGCGCACTCGGACATCGCGCACCACGCCACCGACGCCGACACGCGCGCACAGCACACCGCGATCTACGAATTCCTCGTGCCGGTCGTGAAGGGCTGGAGCACGGAGCTGTCGATCGATGTCGCGAGCCTCGGCGTGCAGGTGCATGGCGGGATGGGCTTCATCGAGGAGACGGGTGCTGCGCAGCACTACCGCGACGCGCGCATCCTGACGATCTACGAGGGCACGACCGCGATTCAGGCAAACGACCTGGTCGGGCGCAAGACGGCGCGCGACGGCGGCGCGGCCGCGCAGGTGCTGCTCGCACAGATCGATCAGACGATTGCGGCGCTGACACGCCACGACGGCGCGCCGTTCGCCGCGATGCATCGTCATCTGGGCGCGGGACGCGCGGCGCTCGCCAACGTCGTCGCGTATGTGCTGGAGAACACGAAGCGCGATCCGAACGCGGTGTTCGCGGGCAGCGTGCCGTATCTGAAGCTCGCGGGCATCGTGCTCACGGGCTGGCAGATGGCGCGTGCGCTGCTGGCGGCAAGCGAGAAGCGCAGCGAAGACGAAGCGTTCTACGGCGCGAAGATCGCGACCGCGCATTTCTTCGCCGACCACATCCTGCCGCAAGCGATCGCGCTGGAGGCGTCGATCGTCAGCGCGAAGGGCAATGAAAGCGTGCTCGCGCTTTCCGAAGACCAGTTCTGAACGAGCAGGCGCATCATGACAAACTCAAGCAAGTACGAAAATTCATCGGATAGATTGATCGCAGAGCATGGCCCGCGAGAATCGATGGAATATGACGTGGTCATCGTGGGCGGCGGACCGGCGGGGCTGTCGGCGGCAATCCGCATCAAGCAGCTGACGCAGGAGAAGGGCGCCGACGTATCGGTTTGCGTGCTCGAAAAGGGCTCGGAGATCGGTGCGCACATCCTTTCCGGCGCCGTGATGGACCCGCGCGGAATCAGCGAACTGATCCCCGACTGGAAGGCGCTCGGCGCACCCCTCAACGTCGAAGTGACGGAAGACCGGTTTCTTTTTCTGTCGGAGAAGGGTGCGGTCAAGACCCCGAACTGGGCGCTGCCGGCCAGCTTCACGAATCACGGCAACTATGTGATCAGTCTCGGCAACGTGACCCGCTGGCTCGGCGAGCAGGCCGAAGCGCTGGGTGTCGAAATTTTCCCGGGCTTTCCTGCCGCCGAGGTGCTGTATCACGAGGACGGCTCGGTGAAGGGCGTTGCGACTGCCAACATGGGCATCGGAAAAGATGGGGAGCCGACCGGCAACTTCCAGCTCGGCATGGAGTTGCACGCGAAGTACACGCTCTTCGCGGAAGGCGCGCGGGGGCATCTCGGCCGCCAGCTGAGCGATAAATTCAAGCTGCGCGCGGGTGTCGGTCCTCAAGTCCACGGCCTCGGCATCAAGGAACTGTGGGAGATCGATCCCGCGCAGCACAAGCCCGGACTCGTCGTTCACACGGCCGGCTGGCCGCTCAACACGGACACGTATGGCGGGTCGTTCCTGTATCACCTGGACAACAATCAGGTGGCGGTCGGCTTCGTTGTCGGGCTGGGCTACCAGAACCCTTATCTTTCGCCGTTCGAGGAGTTTCAGCGCTACAAGACGCATCCGGCGATCCGCCCGTTTTTCGAGGGCGGCAAGCGCCTGTCGTATGGCGCGCGGGTGATCACGGCGGGTGGACTGATGTCGCTGCCGAAGCTGACGTTTGCCGGCGGTGCCCTCATCGGCGACAACGCGGGATTTCTGAACGCGTCGCGGATCAAGGGCAGCCACGGGGCGATCAAGTCCGGCATGCTCGCCGGCGAGGCGGCATTCGATGCCATCCGTTCCGGCCGGCAGCGCGACGAACTGAGCGCTTATCCGCAAGCGTTCAAGCGCTCGTGGCTGCATAAGGAGTTGCACAAGGCGCGCAACTTCAAGCAGTGGATGAGCAAGGGACTCTATGTCGGCACGCTGATGGTCGGGATCGAGCAGAAGCTGTTCGGCGGCCGCGTGCCCTGGACGCTGCGACATCGCCACGCGGATCACGAAACGCTGCGGCCCGCTGCGCGCTGCATTCCGATCGTCTATCCGAAGCCCGATGGCAAGCTTACGTTCGACCGGCTTTCGTCCGTGTTCATTTCGAACACGAATCACGAGGAGAACCAGCCGGCCCACCTCACGCTGAAGGATGCGACGGTGCCGGTCGGCATCAACCTGACGAAGTACGCGGGACCCGAAAGCCGCTACTGCCCGGCGGGCGTCTACGAGTTCGTCAGGAACGACGACGGCGCGGAGCGTCTGGTCATCAACGCGCAGAACTGCGTGCACTGCAAGACTTGCGACGTGAAGGATCCGACACAGAACATCGTGTGGGTCACGCCTGAAGGCGGTGACGGTCCGAGCTATCCGAACATGTGAAATGCGGGCGCGGCTCGCATCCGGCACCGGATTGACGGAGCACGAAGTGCATGACGCACATCGTGCCCGAACGCGCGGAGCTCGATGTGATCGAGGCAAGCGAGGCGCTCGCCGCTCAGGCCTGCGCCTTCGCGCACGAAGCTCGCTTCGATGCGGCGAGGCTGAATCCGAACGGCGCGGGAATCTCGATCGGGCGACGGGCGCGATGACGACTGCCAAGGCGATGTGCGAACCGCAACGCACTGGTGGTCGCTTTGCGCTTGTCAGTCACCGATATGCATCGGCTGTGGTCAGATCATTGCGGCTGTGTTCGAAAGCGAGCGATAGCAGAGCATTGTTTGAACCCGGGAAATAACCCAGAAAACAGGCAACACAATGAAGCTTATTATTACCCTCGGCACGCTCAGCGTAATCATGATGGCTATCTGGTATTCCTCAGATGCGATCGAGCGGAGCAGCAATTTGTCTTTCTTCTCTACTGTCGGCGCCGTGAAGGAATTGGTCGAGCATTAGGATTAGGCGCGCAAACTTGAAATTGGCTGGGAGCAGGGCGGCAACGGCAGGCCTGCTGCCGCTCGCGTTAAGTGAACTGATATCTGGTAGCAAGCGCTCGGGGAGCGCGTTTTTGACCGGGCTTTGGGCGGAGGCAGCGCATAGAGCTTCTTCCAGCTCGTCAGACTCAGCGCGTTGCGAATGAGATGCCTGATGCAGGTCTGAATCTGCGCGGTCACGACGTCGGGCAAACCACGATCCTTCGGTGCGTTGAACACCTTGAGCCAGAATCTTGCGCCTTCGGTTTGCTCGATTCACGTGCCCGGCGCTTCCTTGCGGTCGTCGGCGCGAACCGCGAGGCCGGGTACACCACGTTGTTCTTGATTCGGCCCGCGTCGCGGATTGTCAGCCGCACGGCCCCGAAACCCACGACCCGATACATCGCATCAAGCCGTCCATCCTGCCATTGCTCGACCTCGGCCAGCATGTCATCGTTGACCGTGGCGATCGCATCTCGTGTTTTATCCCCAAGCGTAAACAGCCTGGACGCCGCGACTGGTCGCGGCGTTTCCATCCCGATCGACAGTGTGGTTCGCCGCGAGCCTGAGCGGCCGCTGGTCCTTAGATGATGTCGCCGGGTACGCGCACCGAACCTTCCATCAACACGCGCGCGCTGCGGCTCATGATGGCCTTGGTGACGGTCCATTCGCCGTCGACCTGGCTGGCCTGTGCCCCCACGCGCAGCGTGCCGGACGGGTGGCCGAAGCGCACCGCGCTGCGTTCACCGCCGCCCGCGGCCAGATTGACCAGCGTGCCCGTGATCGCCGCCGCGGTGCCGATCGCCACGGCGGCCGTGCCCATCATCGCGTGATGGAGCTTGCCCATCGACAGCGCGCGCACCAGAAGATCGACATCGCTCGCGGCAATCTCCTTGCCGCTCGACGCCACATAGGCGGCCGGCTTCGCGACGAACGCGATTTTCGGCGTGTGCTGCCGGCTCGCGATTTCGTCGATGTGTTTGATGAGGCCCATGCGGACCGCCCCGTGTGCGCGGATCGTCTCGAACATCGCCAGCGCTTTCGGATCGCCGTTGATGGCGTCCTGCAGTTCCGTGCCGGTGTAGCCGATCGACTCAGCGTTCAGGAAGATGGTCGGGATGCCGGCGTTGATCATCGTCGCCTTCAGCGTGCCGATGCCCGGCACGTCGAGGTCGTCGACCAGACGACCCGTCGGAAACATCGCGCCGCCGGCGCCGTCTTCCTCGGCGGCTGGGTCCATGAATTCCAGTTGCACCTCGGCGGCGGGGAACGTCACGCCGTCGAGTTCGAAGTCGCCGGTTTCCTGCACGGCGCCTTTCGTGACCGGCACATGCGCGATGATCGTCTTGCCGATATTGGCTTGCCAGATGCGCACGATCGCCACGCCATGGTCGGGCACGCGCTCGGGATCGATCAGGCCGCTTGTGATCGCGAACGGCCCCACGGCGGCCGAGAGATTGCCGCAGTTGCCGCTCCAGTCGACGAAGGCGCGGTCGATGGCGACCTGACCGAACAGATAATCGACGTCGTGACCGGCCCGGCTGCTCTTCGCGACGATCACCGTCTTGCTGGTGCTCGAAGTGGCGCCGCCCATGCCGTCGATCTGCTTGCCGTACGGGTCGGGGCTGCCGATCACGCGCATCAGGAGCGCGTCGCGCGCGGCGCCCGGCACTTGTGCGGCTTCGGGCAGATCCTGCAGGCGGAAGAACACGCCTTTGCTCGTGCCGCCGCGCATGTAGGTGGCGGGAATCCTGATCTGGGGTGCGTGGGTCATGGCGATCCTGTCTGGGTTGTCTGGGGGCGGCACGCCTCGTGCCGCCCGATTGGTATTGCTAGGCGGCCGCCTGCGACGATTCGAGGAAGTCCCGCGCGAAACGTTGCAGCACGCCGCCCGCCTCGTAGATCGAGACTTCTTCTGCCGTGTCGAGCCGGCATGTGACCGGCACTTCCACGCGCTCGCCGCTTCGGCGATGGATCACGAGCGTGAGGACGGCGCGCGGCTTGCGCTCGCCGATCACATCGAATAGTTCGGTGCCGTCGATGCCGAGCGTCGTGCGATTCACGCCCGGCTTGAACTCCAGCGGCAGCACGCCCATCCCGACGAGGTTCGTGCGGTGAATGCGCTCGAACCCTTCCGCGACGATCGCTTCGGCGCCCGCGAGGCGCACGCCCTTGGCGGCCCAGTCACGCGACGAGCCCTGGCCGTAGTCCGCGCCGGCAATCACGATGAGCGGCTGCTTGCGCTCCATGTAGGTTTCGATGGCTTCCCACATGCGGGTCACCTTGCCCTCCGGCTCGATGCGCGCGAGCGAGCCCGCCTTCACCTTGCCGTCCTCGCGCACCATTTCGTTCAGGAGCGTCGGATTGGCGAAGGTGGCGCGCTGTGCGGTCAGGTGATCGCCCCGGTGGGTCGCGTATGAGTTGAAGTCCTCTTCCGGCAGGCCCATCTTCGTCAGATATTCGCCGGCGGCGCTGTCGGCCAGGATCGCGTTCGACGGCGACAGGTGGTCGGTGGTGATGTTGTCGCCCAGCACGGCCAATGCCCGCATGCCCTCGAGTGCGCGAGCGCCGGCGAGCGCGCCTTCCCAGTAGGGCGGACGGCGAATATACGTGCTTTGCGGCCGCCAGTCGTACAGCGGGGAAACCCGCTCGCCGGTGTCGGCGGATACCGCGAACATCGGCTCGTACACCTTGCGGAACTGCTCGGGCTTCACGCTCGAGGCCACGATCGAATCGATCTCTTCATCGGTCGGCCAGATGTCCTTGAGCCGCACCGGGTTGCCATCGGCGTCGATGCCGAGCACGTCCTTCTCGATGTCGAAGCGGATCGTTCCCGCAATCGCGTAAGCCACCACCAGCGGCGGCGAGGCGAGGAAAGCCTGCTTCGCATACGGATGGATGCGGCCGTCGAAGTTCCGGTTGCCCGAAAGCACGGCGGTTGCGTACAGGTCCCGATCCACGACTTCCTTCTGGATCACCGGGTCCAGCGCGCCGGACATGCCGTTGCACGACGTGCACGCATAGGCGACGACACCGAAGCCCAGCTGCTCCAGTTCCGGCAGCAGACCGGCTTCCTCCAGATACAGCGTCACGGCCTTCGAGCCCGGCGCGAGCGAGGTCTTCGCCCACGGCTTGCGCGCGAGGCCGAGCCGGTTCGCGTTGCGGGCCAGCAAACCTGCGGCGATCATGTTGCGCGGGTTGTTGGTATTGGTGCAGCTCGTGATTGCGGCGATGATCACGGCGCCGTCCGGCATCAGGCCGGGTTCGTTTTCCACCTTGCCGCTGATGCCGCGCGCGGCCAGTTCGGACACCGGCAGGCGGCGATGCGGATTGGACGGCCCGGCAAGCGTGCGCACGACCGAAGACAGGTCGAACTTCAGTACGCGCTCATATTCGGCGTTCTTCAGGCCATCGGCCCAGAGGCCGGTTTCCTTCGCATAGATTTCCACCAGCTTCACGAGTTCGTCGTCGCGGCCGGTGAGCTTGAGGTACTTGATGGTCTGCTCGTCGATGTAGAACATCGCGGCGGTGGCGCCGAATTCCGGCGCCATGTTGGCGATGGTGGCGCGATCGCCGAGCGTCAGGTTTGCCGTGCCTGCGCCGTAGAACTCCAGATAAGCCCCGACTACTTTTTCCTTGCGCAGGAATTCGGTCAGCGAGAGCACCACGTCGGTCGCGGTGATGCCCGGCCCGGGCTTGCCGGTGAGCTCGACGCCGACGATATCCGGCAGGCGCATCCACGAAGCCCGGCCCAGCATGACGCTTTCGGCTTCGAGGCCGCCCACGCCGATCGCGATCACGCCCAGCGCGTCGACCATCGGGGTGTGCGAGTCGGTGCCGACCAGCGTGTCCGGGAAGGCCACGCCGTCTTTCACCTGCACCACAGGGCTCATGCGTTCGAGGTTGATCTGATGCAGGATGCCGTTGCCCGGCGGAATCACGTCGACGTTCTTGAACGCCTTCTTCGTCCAGTCGATGAAGTGGAAGCGGTCTTCGTTGCGCCGGTCTTCGATGGCGCGGTTCTTGTCGAACGCGTCCGGATCGAAGCCGCCGCACTCCACGGCGAGCGAGTGATCGACCACGAGTTGCGTTGGCACGACCGGGTTGACCAGGGCCGGATCGCCGCCCTGGGCGGCGATCGCGTCGCGCAGGCCGGCAAGGTCGACGAGGGCGGTCTGGCCGAGAATGTCGTGGCACACGACACGTGCCGGAAACCAGGGGAAATCGAGGTCGCGCTTGCGCTGGATGATCTGCTTGAGCGATGCGGCGAGCGTGGCGGGCGCGCAACGGCGCACGAGGTTCTCGGCCAGCACGCGCGAGGTGTACGGCAATGAGTCGTAGGCGCCGGGCTGGATCGCGTCGACGGCGGCTCGCGTGTCGAAGAAGTCCAGGCGGGTGCCGGGCAGGGGTTTACGGTTTGCAGTGTTCATGGCTTGGGGCCCGGGACAGTAATGATCGGGGAGGCACGGCCGGACGTCAGCTTCCCCGTTATTTAATCGGCGCGTCCGGGTCGCGCGAACTTCAGGTGTTCCGTCGCTGAATATCCGATGTTACCAACAAGAAGTCTATCCGGTTGGCGCCGGACGCCAGCGCGGCGGCTCATCGTCCGTTCGATCGAAGGAATCGCCCCGCCCGCGAGTGCGAAGCTCGGAGCGACAGGATATCGCGACCGCGTGAGGAGCGTAGCGCGCGGGCCGGCGCATGAGAAGACCGGCTCGGGGACAGCCCCGACCCGGCGCCGACCGCGATCGCGTGGCGCCCTCCCTGCGCATTGGCTTGCGCGACAGGGGAGCGCAACGGATTTCAGACGCGCTTGGCGAGCGGCACGAACTGGAGGTCTTCGGGCCCGGTGTAGTTCGCACTCGGCCGGATGATCTTGTTGTCGACGCGCTGCTCGATGATATGCGCGGCCCAGCCGGACGTGCGCGAGATCACGAAGAGCGGCGTGAACATCGCGGTCGGCACACCCATCATGTGATACGACACCGCGCTGAACCAGTCGAGGTTCGGGAACATCTTCTTCGCTTCCCACATCACGGTTTCGAGGCGCTCGGCAATGTCGAACATTTTCGTGTTCGACGCTTCGTGCGACAGCTCCTTCGCCACTTCCTTGATCACCACGTTGCGCGGATCGGAGATCGTGTACACCGGGTGTCCGAAGCCGATCACCACTTCCTTGTTCTCGACGCGCCGCTTGATGTCGGCTTCCGCCTCATCGGGCGTCTGATAGCGCGACTGGATCTCGAACGCGGCTTCGTTGGCGCCGCCGTGCTTGGGTCCGCGCAATGCGCCGATGGCACCCGTGATCGCCGAGTAGATGTCCGAGCCCGTGCCCGCGATCACGCGGCCGGTGAACGTCGAGGCATTGAACTCGTGCTCCGCATACAGGTTCAGCGAAACGTGCATCGCGTCGACCCACGACTTCGACGGCGCGCTCCCGTGCAGCAGATGCAGGAAGTGCCCGCCGATCGAATCGTCGTCGGTTTCGACTTCGATGCGGCGGCCATTGTGCGAATAGTGATACCAGTAGAGGAGCATCGAGCCGAACGAGGCCATCAGGCGGTCGGCGATATCCTTCGCGCCCGCGATGTTGTGGTCGTCCTTCTCGGGCAGCACCGTGCCGAGCACGGAGACGCCGGTGCGCATCACGTCCATCGGATGTGCTGAAGCGGGCACGCATTCGAGCGCGGCCTTCACGTTCGCGGGCAGGCCGCGCAGCGACTTGAGCTTCGTCTTGTACGCGGTCAGCTCGGCCTGCGTCGGCAACTTTTCGTGCACCAGCAGATAGGCGATTTCCTCGAATTCGCAGGCACCCGCGAGTTCCAGGATGTCATAGCCGCGGTAGTGCAGGTCATTTCCCGTGCGCCCGACGGTGCACAGCGCGGTATTGCCCGCCGTCACGCCTGAAAGCGCGACGGACTTCTTCGGTTTGAACGTGCCGGCAGCCGGCGCATTGTTGTCTGCTTCGCTCATCGTGTCTTCCTCCAGCAAAACGGTTACTTTTGAACGGCGAACAGTGCGTCGAGTTTGTCCTCGTACGCGTGATAGCCGAGATACTTGTAGAGATCCGCGCGCGTCTGCATCGTCGGCACGGCGGCCTTTTGCGTGCCGTCGCGCTTCAGGGTCTCGTAGAAGTTGAGCGCCGCCGCGTTCATCGCGCGATATGCGCCGCAGCAGTAGAGCGCGATATCGACGTTCGCGTCTTTCAGTTCGTCGACAGTGAAGAGCGGCGTCGAGCCGAACTCGGTGAGGTTCGCGAGGATCGGCACGCGCACCGCCGCCTTGAAGCGGCGATAGTCGTCGAGCGAGTGCATCGCTTCGGGGAAAATCATGTCGGCGCCCGCTTCGACATAGGCGACCGCGCGTTCGATCGCGGCATCGATGCCTTCGGACGCGGCCGCA
>Ga0163162_10008070_pt1 | contig 10274 bp, 9 predicted proteins | sample S55metaG_FD_115310 | JGI IMG/M metagenome (GOLD analysis project Ga0163162, IMG submission 115310) | Switchgrass rhizosphere microbial communities from Kellogg Biological Station, Michigan, USA - S5-5 metaG | ecosystem: Host-associated > Plants > Roots > Rhizosphere > Soil | place: USA: Michigan...
CCAGCAGGTTGCCTTTGAGCAATATATTAAGGGAGGCGGCGGTTTTGTTGGTGTACATTCAGCAACAGACACCGAATACGATTGGCCATGGTATGGCAAATTGGTAGGCGCTTATTTTAAAAGCCATCCTAAACAGCAAGAGGCAACTTTAAATGTAGTAGACCGTAATTTTATTGCTACCAAACATCTGCCCGAAACCTGGAAGCGCTGGGACGAATGGTACAACTACAAATGGATAGGCGACGACCTGCACGTATTGATCAAAATAGATGAAAAAAGCTATACCGGCGGCGAAAATGGCGATAACCACCCCATGGCCTGGTATCATAACTTTGATGGAGGCAGGGCTTTTTATACCGAACTTGGCCACACTGATGAATCATATGCTGATCCGTTGTATTTGAATCATCTTTTGGGTGGGGTTAAGTATGCGATGGGGAGGAAGAAATAGTCTGAACCGGGATTTGGGGGGATTCTTTTGATTACAGGATTTTCTTGCTCAAAACAAAGAAGGCTCACGATAATTCGTGAGCCTTCTCTGTTTTATATTTCATCTGAATAATCCCCAAAATCCCCCCAAATCCTGGTTCAGACAACTACGCATGCTGTATCGCTTCAACAAGCGCCTTATTGTGTTTATACCTGAAAATAAATGGAAACACGATAGCGATTACCAAAGCATAACCGGCAAAGGTAAGCCAGATGCCGTGCCAGTCTTTACCACCACCGGGCAGCAGGAAAAATTTATCGATGATCAAACCACTTGCTATGCTGCCGAAAAATGCACCGAAACCGTTTACCATCATCATAAATAAACCCTGTGCACTTGCCCTGATGTCGGGAGTAGCTTGTGTTTCGACAAACAGTGAACCTGATATGTTAAAGAAGTCGAAAGCCATGCCGTAAACGATGCAGGATAAAACGATCATCCATAAACCACCGGCCGGATCGCCGAAGGCAAAAAGACCAAATCTTAATACCCAGGCCAGCATACTGAATAACATTACATACTTAATACCAAACTTGCGCAGGAAAAACGGGATCAGTAAAATGAAGAATGTTTCAGAAAACTGGGATATTGACATGATAATAGCTGGATATTTAACCCCAACCGAATCTTTATAAATAGCAATGTTTTTGAAATCCTGTATGAAGGTATCTCCGTAAGCATTGGTAAGCTGTAATGCTGCGCCTAAAAGCATCGAGAAAGCGAAGAAAATAGCAAACTTCGGATCTTTGAACAGTTTAAAAGCATTTAACCCTAATGAGTCGACAAATGATTTGTTAGTTGTTTTTGCCGATAGCGGCGGGCATTTAGGAAGACTAAATGAATAAATGCCAAGTGCGAGAGCTACAGCCGATGCTATGTAAAATTGGTTTGGTGAGGTTTCATTGTGTGTAAGACTAACCGTCCATAGCGCCGCTATGAACCCGATAGTTCCCCAGATCCTGATAGGAGGATAATCCTTAACTACATCTTTATTATTACTTTTTAATGCCGAATATGCAACGGTTATAGACAGTGAAAGGGTTGGCATGTAGAAAATCATGTTGATCAATATCACCCAAAAAAAAGCAGATGGACTGGTAATCAAAGGCAGGGTAAACAAAGATGCCGCGCCGAAAATATGCATGATGCCGTACAGTTTTTCGGCATTGATAAACCTATCGGCTATAATGCCGGTAAGGGCAGGCATAAATATGGCCGAAATACCCATGGTACTAAAGATAGCCCCAAATTGTGCGCCCGACCAATGTTTATCCTGGAACCAATATGCACCGATGGTCAGCAACCAGGCCCCCCAGATAAAAAATTGCATAAAATTCATCAGTATTAAGCGGAACTTAATATTCATATGGTGCCGGGTTTAAATAAATTTAGTCAGTGTTAAATTAAAAACGGAAAGTAGTGAAATAAATGTAAATCAGAAAGCTACAGTTACAGAAATTACGCTTATTAAACAGAAACCCGGGATTGAGTTCCTGTTATCAGTTATTGATATGATTAAAAAGATATTTTAAAAAAAGAGCAAACAATTAAATCCGAAATCGAAAATCCGAATTCCAAAATCTTAGGATGCTTTCCGTTTGTTCAACTCGTCGCGAATCTTGGCAGCTTTTTCGTATGATTCTTCGGCAAGTGCTTCCTGGAGCTTGGTTTTGAGTTCTTCGGTGCTGATAGAGGCGTAACCGCTTACCGATGTACTAACCGATTTTTCTTCAGGCGTTTCGTTGATATTCTCCAAATAAACAAAATCGTTGCCTTCTATTACAATGCCCGCGGTTGAAAGGATAAATTCATAAGTGAAGATAGGGCAGTCAAAACGTACGGCTACCGCAATAGCGTCAGACGTACGGGCATCTATCTCTACAGAACGTTTTCCGTCACTGCAAATCAGTTTGGCATAAAATATACCGTCAACTAAATTGTAGATGATCACTTCCTGCACCTCAATCTGATATGCCTGGGCAAAGCTCTTGAACAGGTCATGCGTGAGTGGACGGCTTGGGGTCATCTTTTCTATTTCGATAGCAATAGCCTGAGCTTCAAAGCTGCCGATGATGATAGGCAAACGACGACGGCCGCCTACTTCGCCCAAAACAAGTGCATACGCGCCCGATTGGGTTTGACTGTATGATAAGCCGACAATATCAAGCTTTATTTTTTTCATGTTATTCCCCATCACCCTGTATTTATGCTGAAGCTTTATATTCTTTAACGGCTGCTATTAATTTAGGGAGTACTTCAAATGCGTCGCCTACAATCCCGTAATCAGCTACCTTGAAAAACGGCGCTTCGGGATCTTTGTTTATTACTACGATAACTTTTGATGAACTTACCCCGGCCAGGTGCTGAATAGCACCCGAAATACCGACTGCAATATACAAATTTGGACTGACAGCTATACCGGTTTGTCCAACGTGTTCACTATGCGGTCTCCAGCCGGCATCTGATACTGGTTTGGAGCAAGCTGTGGCAGCGCCTAAAAGCGTGGCCAGTTCTTCTATCATACCCCAATTTTCAGGACCTTTTAAACCACGACCTCCGGAAACAACGATCTCCGCATCTGGTAAAGATACTTTATCAGTTGAACGAACAATCTCCTTGATGATCGCTTTAAAGTCGGATGCTTTGGTTTCTACGTTGAACTCCTCAACCTGGGCAGCGCCGCCTGTTTCAACTACCTTATAGGAGTTAGGTACAAGCGCAATAACTTTGATAGCCGAAGTAAGTTCAACTATTGCAAAAGCTTTGCCCGAAAATGCCGTCTTTTTAACTTTAAATGAGCCGCCAGCTTGTTCGGGTAAAGCAACTGCTCCGTCGGCAACACCGGCTTCCAGTTTTACGCCGATGCGGGGGGCCAAACCACGACCCGAAAAAGTGTTGGATAATACCACAACTGCTGAGCCTTCTTTTTTAGCAGCTTCGGCTATAACAGAGGCATAGGCCTGGTTTACAAAATCTTTTAACTTATCACCGGATACATTAAGCACTTTATCAGCACCGTATTTACCCAATGAGGCCAATTCGCCGCTGTCAACATTACCTATTGAAACAGCAGTAAGGGAAGTATTATTTTGATCGGCAATGGCGCGGGCATAAGAAACGGCTTCAAAAATTGATTTTTTGAATTTGCCCCCGGCATTTTCCGCATATATTAAAACTGACATAGTTATCTGTTAGTAATTTAGATCGTAATTTATATAACTCGCGCTTCGGCATGCAATAGTTCAACCAGTTTGGCTGTATCATCGGCAGGTATAAGTTTTACCTGTCCGCGCGGAGCAGGTGTTTCATAACTGATAATTTCCGAAAAAGTTTTCACTTCAACCGGTTCAACAACAGCAAGCGGCTTGGTTCGGGCCGACATGATACCACGCATATTGGGTATTTTGGGTTCAGCCACCCCTTCGGCAGTACCGGCGACAAATGGATAGGGGATAGTTAAAACTTCTTTACCACCTTCAATTTCGCGTTCAACCGTTGCTTCGGTGTCAGCAGAATCTAATTTTTTGATGATAGATACTGAAGGCAAATCGAGCAGTTCTCCCAGCATACCCGCAACTTTGGAGCCGTTATAATCAATCGATTCGCGACCGGTCAGGATCAGGTCGAAAGGATTTTCTTTTACGTATTGCGCAACCTGATAGGCTACATACCAGGCATCGTGCGGTTTAGCGTTTATCCGCACCGCATCGGTAGCGCCAATAGCCAGGGCTTTACGTATCGTGGCCTCTGTATTTGCCTCCCCAACATTTATTACAGTTACTGTACCTTTACCGCCATCGGTTAGTTCAATGGCGCGCGCAAGTGCTATTTCATCATAAGGGTTAAGGATAAACTGTACCCCGTTTGTATTAAATTGCGTGTTATTATCAGTAAAAGTTATTTTTGTGGTGGTATCAGGAACATTACTTACACATACCAGAATCTTCATATCAATAGGTTTTTGCAAATTTAGTTAAAAAAGATAGAGTTTAAAATGGAGTTAAGCAGATTGAATAAGCTGTTGGAATTTATAAAAAATGAACCAGATGACGAGTTTCTGAAATATGCCCTGGCAACGGAATATCTGCGTCTGAATGAGACAGATAAGGCACTTTCTTATTACGAAGATCTGGTGAATAACCACCCCGGTTATACTGGCACCTATTATCATTTAGGCAAACTTTATGAAGCTTTAAACCGTAAAGATGATGCTATCAAAACCTATGAAAACGGCATGAAAGTGACAAAAGAAAAGCGTGACAACCATGCTTTTTCTGAATTGCAGGCTGTATACAGACAGGCAATGGGTTTTGAAGAAGACGATGACGATTATTAGTAATTCATAGCTAATGGTTCATAGTTGCTCGGGAGGGATTAGTTCTTCCATGAACTATATGCTATGATCTGCCTGCTATGAACCATCTTCCATGAACTATGAACTTCTTTAAAGAATGAAAAAACGGCAACTTATATTCCTTCGGGATGTGCTGATATATACCTTTACCGCTTTTGGCGGGCCACAAGCCCATATTGCGGTTTTACTGCGTGAATTTGTCGAAAAGCGGAGGTATATTACCGAAGATGAGCTAATGGAACTCAATGCTTTATCGCAGGTATTGCCCGGGCCTTCATCAACCCAAACACTGGTTGGGATAGCCTGGAAAGTAGGTGGGCTCAGGCTGGCTATTATCACCTTTTTGATCTGGATCCTGCCTTCAGCTATTATTATGTGTATGGCTGCTATCAGCTATAATATGTTTGCCAACAAGGCCAAATTTGCACATGTAATTAGTTACATACAGCCTATGGCTGTTGGTATAGTTGCTTACGCAACTTACACGTTTGCCAACAAATTTTTGAAAACCAGGATTAGCACCATGCTCGCTATTGGTTCGTTGATCGTGACACTGATCCTTCAAAATGCTTATGCTTTCCCGATACTGATATTGCTTGGCGGTATCATTTCATCAGCCATGGAAACCCAGCAACATGAAAACGAATTGAGGGTAAAGCTGTATTCAAACGTAAACCCTAATAAGGTGGCTTACTTTATTGGTATCCTGCTTTTCTTTGCAGCTTTGGGTTCAGTAGTAAATCAAACATCGCCATTCAGTTTACCGATCCGTTTGTTTGAAAACTTTTACCGCAATGGTATCCTCATTTTTGGAGGGGGACAGGTACTTGTGCCGCTCATGTATACCGAATTTGTTGAGGTTAAGCATTATTTAAGCCGGTCGGAGTTTTTATCGGGTTATGCCTTGCAGCAGGCTTTACCCGGACCTACATTTTCATTTACATCGTTTTTGGGCGGGATCACACTTGGCAACAAAGGCTACAGCGTTTGGGGGCAGATCATTGGCAGCCTGGTTGCTGTTATCGGTATCAATACACCGGGCCTTATCCTGATTCTTTTTATCGTGCCCTTTTGGGAAGACCTGAAGAAGATAACACGTATAAAAAACTCCCTGAGTGGTATCAATGCCGTAGCAGTAGGCTTTATGGCAACAGCATTGATCTTACTGGTAAAACCCTTTGGCTTAAACTGGATGGCTTACGTACTAATGACCGGTACATTCCTGGTGCTGCATTTTACCAAAATAAAAACACCGATAGTGATCATTATCGGTGTGGCTTTGGGGATGATATTTTGAGTTGGGATTTCGAATTTTCGATTTCGGATATTTGTCTTTAAATAAATTCGAAATCGAAAATCCAACATCCGAAATAAGATTAAAATGGCGGTTCGTCATCAATATCGTCCATTCTTGAAGGACGAATAATGAAGTTGCTTTGCTTTTCAAAATCCTGTGAAGGGGCAAGGCCTGCGAAAGCGTTACCCGCGGGAGGAGGGAAGCCGTCCATACCTTCTTCAAGATTGGCGAACTTAACGTATTTACCCACAAATTTCAGTCGTACGGTGCCTGTTTCACCGTTACGGTGTTTGGCAATGATAACCTCACCTACGCCCTGGGTCGGGTTGCCATCCTCATCTTCTGTTAAACCATAATATTCCGGGCGATACAGGAATAGTACCATGTCGGCATCCTGCTCAATAGCGCCCGACTCACGTAAGTCTGAAAGCATCGGTCTTTTTGAGTTACCCGGCCTGCTTTCAACCGCACGACTTAACTGCGAAAGTGCGATCACCGGCACACTGAGTTCTTTGGCAACCGATTTTAAAGCACGAGAAATACTACTGATTTCCTGTTCACGGTTACCGCCGCCGCCTTTGCCTTCGGCTTTACCATGCATTAGCTGTAAGTAGTCAATGATGATCAACTGAATATCATATTGCGATTTCAAGCGGCGACATTTTGCCCTGAACTCAAAAATATTTAACGCAGGGGTATCATCAATGATAAAGGTAGATTTTTCAAGTCTGCCTATCTTAGAGTGTACTTGTTGCCATTCCCACTCTTCAAGTGTGCCTTTACGTATTTTTTCCTGTTCTATTTCTGCTTCACCGGCTATCAAACGATTAACCAACTGTACCGACGACATCTCCAGCGAAAACACTACAACGGGTTTATCAAAATCAACTGCCGCGTTACGCGCACAACTTAGTACGAAGGCTGTTTTACCCATCGCCGGACGCGCTGCTATAATCACCAGATCTGATTTTTGCCAGCCTGAAGTCATCCGGTCAAGGCCGGTGAAGCCAGAGGCAACACCTGTTAAACCGTCTTTTTTATCCTTCAGGGCTTCAATATCTCTCAAAGCCTCATGAACAAGATCATCCATGTTACGGGCATCGCGGCGCAAATTGCTCTGTGCAATTTCAAACAGATTTTTTTCGGCCATGTCCAGCATGTCAAATACATCGCTGGTATCTTCATAAGCGGCGTTGATCACTTCGGTAGAGATACGGATCAGCTCACGCTGGATAAATTTCTGAATAATGATACGTGAGTGAAACTCGATATTAGCAGCTGATGCAACGCGGCTGGTAAGTTCAGTAATGTAGTAAGCGCCACCAACCATTTCAAGTTCACCTAACCGGCGCAATTCGGCTGTTACTGTAAGGATATCTACAGGCTGTGTTTTCTCAAACAAGAGTTTTATTGCCGAAAAGATCTTTTGGTGATTGGTTTGGTAAAAAACTTCGGGCTTTAAAACGTCAATAACTGATGAAAGTGCGTCTTTCTCCAGCATAAGTGCACCCAAAACAGCCTCTTCCAAATCCGTGGCCTGTGGTTGCAATTTGCCACCAGGAATGAAAGGAGTTGGATTAGCGATCCGGTTACGGCGTTCAAATGTGTTCGGCTTGTTATACTGGTTGTTATTCTCAAAACTCATAAGGGTACAAAAATATACAAAAAATGCTTCGACCGGCAAAGTAAACACCTAACATAGTGTATCGGCATTTTAAAATAATCATACACAGGGTGATAATTTAAAGGTTTTTAATAAACACCCGAGTGTGGATAACTTTTTAACGAAATACCGGATGGTTGATTTTCAGGTAATTGAACCAATGTTAATAAAGTTTTGGAATGTTGATAGCATCCGCACTCAAATCCTTTTAAACCCAAAAGGGTTATCAGTTCAATAAGGGCTTAATCAATTAATATAGCTACTTTTGCCAAAATTCAAATCATAAAATGGCATTTAATTCAAGGCCTCAGCGCGAAAGCAATCAAATGGTTTTTGGTATCAGGGCGGTAGTGGAAGCTATCCGTTCGGGTAAGGAGATCGAGGCATTATTTATACAAAGGGGCATTAGCGGCGGCCTGATCCAGGAGCTTAAAGAGTTAATGAACGAGTACCAGATAACGGCACAACAGGTTCCCGTTGAAAAACTTAACCGTATCACCCAGAAAAACCACCAGGGGGTTATAGCGGTAATTTCGCCTATTGTTTATCAAAAAATAGAAAACATTATCCCGGAAGTATTTGAGAAGGGGGAAACACCGTTAATTTTAGTTTTAGACAGTATTACCGACGTTCGGAACATGGGTGCTATTGCCCGTACTGCCGAATGTGCTGGTGTGCATGCTATCGTTATACCGGCCAAAGGTTCGGCCCAGATCAATCCGGATGCTATTAAAACTTCGGCAGGCGCTTTATACAAGATCCCTGTTTGCCGCCATGATAATTTTATGCAAACCGTACGTTTTCTGCAGGAATCGGGCCTGCAATTAGTTTGCTGCACCGAGAAAACACAAGACAATATTTATAAACCAGATTATACTGCACCTACAGCTATCATTATGGGGTCAGAAGAAGATGGTATCCGTAACGAGATCATCCGTATCTCCGATCACCTGGCCAAGATCCCTATGTTTGGCGAAATAGAATCGCTAAATGTATCGGTATCAACGGGGGTGATTTTATATGAGGCGGTGAGGCAGCGCTCTGCGTTGAGTTAATTAGAGATTGGAGGTTAGAGATTAGACTTGTTTCTACTAATCTCTAACCTCTAGCCTCTAATCACTAAAGCTAAATATACTTCGCTCCAAACTTACTTTTTATATCGGCTACAACCTGCTTAATGTTTTGTTCCTGGTCGCGTGGGCAAATAAGCAGGGAGTTGTTTGATTCTACAACTATATAGTCGTGCAAGCCCTGTAATATCACCAGCTTTTCGCCAGGTACATTTACCATGCAGTTTGATGAATCGTACATGATCACTTTTTCGGCCGGGATAACAGCGTTGCCTACGTAGTCCTTTTCGGCCAGATCATATACAGATGCCCAGGTGCCAAGATCGCTCCATCCAAAATCCGACGGCAATACATATACATTATCGGCTTTTTCCATAATGCCGTAATCTATCGAGATGTTGATACATTGCTGATATGCTTTATGAACGTATGCCTTCTCGTCATCCGAGTTATAAACCGGTCTGGCATCAGCAAATATTTCATGCATTTCGGGAAGAAACTGGCTAAAGGCTTTAACAATAGCTCCGGCCGACCAAACAAAAATACCGGCATTCCATAAAAAATCGCCGCTTTGGATAAAGGTTTTAGCTATTTCAAGTGTAGGCTTTTCAGTAAAGGTTTTTACTTTATGAAACTCATCGTTGATAATGTTATCTGTGTACTGGATATATCCATAACCAGTATCAGGCCTTGATGGTTTAATGCCCAGGGTTATCAGATAATCATTGGAGGCAGCAGTTTGCAGTGATTTTTCGATAGCGGTAACAAACGCTTCTTCATCCAGGATCTGCTGATCAGAAGGGGCCACAACAATGGCAGCATCGGGGTTTAGGCTTTCAATTTTAAAACAGCCGTAAGCAACGCAGGGTGCAGTGTTACGCATTACCGGTTCTGTGAGGATCTGCTGATCCTCCAGGTCGGGAAGCTGTTGTTTAACAAGCTTAGTGTAGTTTTCGTTAGTAACAATGTATATGTTTTCTTTCGGACATACTTTCAGGAAACGTTCGTAGGTATTTTGTATTAGGGTTTTACCTGTGCCAAGAATATCTATAAACTGTTTAGGGTGCGAAGTACGGCTTATCGGCCAAAAGCGGCTTCCAATCCCACCAGCCATAATTATCGCATAATAGTTTTTATTCATGAGAAAGTAAAGAAATTTTAATTTGGTATATCGACCGTAAAAATGTGTAATAATTTGTTAATTATCCATTAAGTGTACCTAAATAATTTAATGGCGTACATAACTGCAAATTTGTCTGGTTATTTAAATAATCATTTGAGGAAATTGTTTTTCATCTAATCATCATTTTTACATAAAATTTAAAAGTAAATCCAGCGTTTATTTAGAAAATTTTGTTACTTTAAACTTTTAAATACAATTTAAGAATTTGTTAAAATAA
>Ga0163162_10008074_pt1 | contig 10272 bp, 7 predicted proteins | sample S55metaG_FD_115310 | JGI IMG/M metagenome (GOLD analysis project Ga0163162, IMG submission 115310) | Switchgrass rhizosphere microbial communities from Kellogg Biological Station, Michigan, USA - S5-5 metaG | ecosystem: Host-associated > Plants > Roots > Rhizosphere > Soil | place: USA: Michigan...
AGACTTGCGTCCATTGACCAATATTCCTTACTGCTGCCTCCCGTAGGAGTCGGGCCCGTGTCTCAGTGCCCGTGTGACTGGTCGTGCTCTCACACCAGTTACTGATCGTAGGCTTGGTGGGCCATTACCCCGCCAACTACCTAATCAGACGCACGCCCATCTTTAAGCGCCGGAGCTATAATTATAAAGTGATGCCACTTCATAATGTTACGGAGTATTAATCCGGGTTTCCCCGGGCTATCCTCCACTTAAAGGAAGGTTGCGTACGTGTTCCGCACCCGTTTGCCGGTCGCCAGCAACTGTATTGCTACAGTCCTGCTGCCCCACGACTTGCATGTATTAAGCCTGCCGCTAGCGTTCATCCTGAGCCAGGATCAAACTCTCCATTGTAAATGAGTTTTGATGCTGACTTTAAATTCTCGTAGAGAAATTAACGTCTTTATCGATATTATTTCGCTACATAACCTTACTTCTGATCTCGCTTCAATGCGAGATTAGATGCTATTGCTTCCATACTTTCAAAGATCTTTCGGCCTTTTTTTGCCGTCCCAATTATTTTGGGAGTGCAAAGGTAAGGGCCATAACTTATCCAACAAATTTTTTTCTGAAACTATTCGAATTTTTTTACCAACATCCTGATTTTTCTAAGAACTAGTTTTTTTCAGGCGGACGGCAAAGATACAATGATATTATTGTTTGTCAAACTTTTTAATTCGTTTTTATTCACAACAACATCACAATGTCAACTCGAAAAACAAAGAACTTCATTAAGCGGGCGCAAATATAAGGCGACATCTATTCCTGCCAAATTTTTTTCGGCATTGTTAACAGTTTCAGCGTAAAATAAATTCTTGCAAAAATGAATTTTACAACGTATGCAGTGCGAGAAATTGATTGATCAAAACGGAAAATTATTCTTCCAACTTCCTCAACATTCCCTCTGGATAGTTAACCCTCGTGAGAAAAAGTCCGTGGCCCGGCACGGAAAAATCTGCCTTCGTATTGTCTTTACTTTCGATTATGGCAATAAAATCGTCCACGCTGATCTTATTTCTGCCCACACGGAGCATTGTGCCGGCCAACGCTCGCACCATTCCTCTTAAAAACCGATTTGCTTTTACATGGTATGTAAATCCTTCGTCAGTTCCGGACCATTCCGACGTCAGGATCGAACACAAAAAGGTTTTCGTTTGTGTATTGCGTTTAGAGAAGCTTGTAAAATCGGAATGTCCTGCGACAACAGCTGCCACCTCACGCAGCTTTTCCAGGTCGAGTTTATATGGGTAGTAGTATGCACGGTCCCGCAAAAAGGGATTTTTCCTCTGATGGATATGGTACGCATACTCCCGGCTCTCCGCATCAAAACGGCAGTGCGCTTCTGCCTCCGCGAGGTACAGGTTCTTCACCACGATGTCGTCCGGTAAAATAGAATTGATGTTATATAATGATGCAGCATTGATCTCACCATTAAAATCAAAATGAAAAAAGTTTTGCAACGCATGCACGCCTGTGTCGGTCCTTGATGAACCCGTCATTCCAAATGGTTTCCGATAATATATCTCAAACGCCTTTTCAATTTCAGCCTGCACGGAGTTCGCATTTTCCTGTATCTGGAACCCGCTGTATTGAGTACCCTTGTACGCTACTTCGAGAAAATACCTTGACATAAAGAAAGTTGACAGATTTCGGTTGACAGACTCCGTTGCAAGATACACAATGAGCTTGTCAACTGTAATCTATCGACTGTGGGCTATAATCGCGAATGGACGTTTAATTAATTATCAGATGCAGTTTCTTTTTTGAAGCGACTGATATACGAAGTGTCTTTAAATATCATCGCCAGCTGGCTGATATTTGTGCGATCAGAAATATAGGGATGAGCCAAATGAAAGAATGTAAATTTACTTTTATCACTCGCAAATAGTTCACTAAGCGATTTGATTTGTTCCGATAAAAAACATTTTGCTTTAAAATATTTTTCCGCCTCTCCCATCTTCGCGTCGATTGTGTTTGCACTGAGTATGTTTGATTTTAGCGAGTCAACATCTTTGTCAGTTGCTGTGACCTGGCAATTAAACCTCGCAACAGTATTTGCGGAGTCTGTTTGCGCAGTTGAAGGCTTACCTTTCTTTTTATTCCTGGTTGGAATTACTTTGTTTGTCGAGTCACTGCTCACAATCAGTGCATCTGTTTCAATGGGAATAAATAATGTAATTGTATCACGGGACTCCTGTGATGTTGCATCGATGTAAGTAATTCGCTTAGTCTTGGCCGTTGATCGTTCGCTGAGTTTTTTTACAAATGGGTATTTTGATTTTGCGGCTGACTTAACTTGACTCGCAGGAGCAATGCCTGCGGTCGTCGCCTGTTCATTGACTCCGGCAACAAGCGTCGTATCAGATTTCCTCAAGGTAGACGTATCTGTGATCTTCTGTGAAACAAATGCATTGTACATCACAGAAGTATCATTGACCACGGCAGCCATCAACCTCGAAAACGCATCATCCCTTTTTATACCCTGTTCAGGAAATAACTGTGCATTCCCGGTATCAATAAGTGGCATGATCGTTTCGCGCGTTTGCCAATTGTAAAGCACCCACCCTTTTTCCCCGAGATTTCGCAGCTGAAACCCCAGGTCCTTTTTATTCATTTTAATGGAAAAAGTATGTTCCCGAAATACTTTCCTCGGAAATCCTACCATCAAATTGTACGTGCTGTCTTTTAAGTATGGAATCGTCAAATGCCCAAGATCGGATGAATTATACACGGTGTCGCCTATGCGAACCCGAAATATTTGCTCATTGTCCGCGTCTATCAAAACCAGATAGCCGGGCTGCTGAGAATAAGATTTGCCGACAATAAAAAAGAAAACTATTGCAAAACCTACTTTTAACATTTTTGCTTTTGCTTGTCTTTTAACAAACCCACATAACAAGGTACAAAACCTACGACAGAAATTACGTTCCGGGTTCCTAAAACATTGATATGGATTTAAATATTGCGTTGTAAACAATAAATATTCAGTTTAGAATTTTGCTCGTCCCTCTTTTCGTTTGGACCTTACGCCCTTCGTTCGGCACCTTTTATAACAATTTTATATTTCTTACAATATGCAAATTTTACCTTTGCCACCCATATTATAAATGTAAATTATGAAGACTGTAAGGCTATTACTGCCGGCTCTGATTATCACTTGTACTCTCTCGGCGCAGAACCCTCCTTCCGCAAAAGACGATTCCTGGAAGAATATTTATCGGGCAACGGCTACCAAAGTAAATGATCTCGTTAACACAAAGCTTGATGTTAGGTTTGACTATGAAAAGACCTATATGTATGGAAAAGCCTGGATCACCTTAAAACCTCACTTTTATCCGACCGATTCTCTCGCACTCGATGCTAAAGGAATGGACATCCACAGCGTTTCACTCGTCAAGGGAAACAGTACTTCACTGCTTAAATACACCTATGATCAGATGGTCTTGCGCATCCACCTCGACAAAACATATAAGAATAACGAAAATTATACTGTTTTTATTGACTATACGTCCAAGCCTAACGAACTGAAACGTGGTGGTAGTTTGGCGATTACCGATGATAAGGGTCTTTATTTCATCAACCCCCATGGCACAGAAAAGGATAAACCCGTTGAAATCTGGACGCAGGGAGAAACGCAAGCGACTTCTGTCTGGTGCCCCACAATCGATCAACCAAATCAAAAGTCAACGGAAGAGATTACGATGACAGTTCCCGCTAAATACGTCACCTTATCGAATGGCAAGCTGATCAAACAAAAAACCAATCCGGATGGAACGCGTTCCGACACGTGGAAGATGGATCTTCCAAACGCTCCTTATTTGTTCTTTATGGGAATCGGCGATTACGCCATCGTCAAAGATTCATACAAAGGGAAAGAAGTTAGCTATTATGTAGAGAAAGAATACGAACCAGTGGCCAGAAAGATTTTTGGACGGACCCCTGAAATGATTGCATTTTATTCCCGTGTGCTCGGAGTTGATTTTCCCTGGGTGAAATATTCCCAGATGACTGCACGCGACTATGTAAGTGGCGCCATGGAAAATACAACTGCAACATTGCACTCCGATGTACTTCAACAAGACGCACGCCAACTCGTGGATGGCAACGCATACGAAGATTATGTTGCACATGAATTATTTCACCAATGGTTTGGAGACCTCGTAACTGCAGAAAGCTGGAGCAATCTTACAGTGAACGAATCTTTTGCTGATTTCAGTGAGACGTTATGGGCCGAATTTAAACACGGCAAAGACGCCGGCGATGCCGTTAACTACAAGGGAATCGAAAAGTATTTGCGCGACGAATCCAATTCAACTAAAAAACTTGTCAGATTTAATTATGCGGACCAGGAAGATATGTTCGACATGGTGTCTTATGCAAAGGGTGGACGCATACTCAACATGCTGAGAAACTACGTAGGCGATAGCGCCTTTTTCAAATCACTAAATCTATATCTCACTACAAATAAATTCAAATCCGCCGAAGCTCAACAACTTAGACTTGCATTCGAAGAGGTGACCGGCCAGGACCTGAACTGGTATTGGAACCAGTGGTATTACGGTAATGGCCACCCGATTTTAAATATCAATTATGTTTATGACGATGCAGCCAAAAAAGTCGAGGTCATTATTCACCAGTCGCAGGGAGACTCTTCCGACGCAGTGAACAAAGCGTTCAAATTACCCCTCGCAATTGATATTTATAACGGTACCAACAAGGTTCGGCATAAGGTGTGGGTGAATAATGTAACCGATACTTTTACATTTTCCTATTCGCAGAAACCAGACCTGGTGAATGTCGATGGAGATAAAATTCTGCTGTGCGAAAAAACGGATAATAAGTCGCTTGAAAATTTCATTCACCAATACAAATATGCGGGATTGTATCTCGACCGAAAAGAAGCAATTGATTTCTGCGCGGGGAAACAGGATGATCCGAAGGCCGTTGATTTACTCAAAACAGCGGCGAAAGACAAATATTATGAATTACGCGAGTATACGATGAGTGCACTTGACATGGAAAAGAAAAATATTAGGGAAACGTTTGAGCCGATTTTATTGGACCTGGCAAAAAATGATCCTTATAAAGTAGTTCGCGCTGAAGCTATCGAATTGCTTGGTACTTATAAAAAACCTGCATACAAAGATCTTTTTGTGCACGCAGCCAGCGATTCTTCCTATTCCGTGTCTGGAAATGCGCTCGGAGCGTTGGAGCTAATTGATGAAAACGAAAGTTATGAATTGGCTCAAAAAATTTCAAACGGGCCGATGCGGGGTAACCTGTTGTCTTCTGTCATTAGCATTTTTATCAAAGCCGGCGATCAAAGCAAGTTTGATTTGATTGCGACTGAGTATGATAAAATGCCCATGAGTCAAAAGAAAATGGATAATCTTCCATATTTCGCAGGAATGGTGTTGAAGGTACAAAACACGGAACAGGTTAAGAAGGGAGTTGATGCGATTGTGAAAGTGCGGAACTCTGTCCCAAAGTCACAGCGAGATGAATTTGCAACTCTGATCGATGATAATATTCTGAAGCCGATTGCCGACAGAAAAAAAGCAGCGGGACTGACAGAACAATCAAATTATATTATATCTAAACTGACCGAGTCAAAAAAAGGATTTTAGATAACGAGTAACAAAAGTTATCGCCAATCCCACAACACGACGTTCCACTCATCCATCTGATCGCGATAGGTGTAAATGGTTTTAAAACCTGTTTTTTCGTGCGCTTTTTGCGAACGTACATTGGATGTTGAAATTTCTGTTACCAACATTTGATATCGATTGCGGTAAACGTCCTTGTGTTTTTGATATAACATGTCAACCAGCCCCATTCCACGGTATTTTTTGTCGACGCAAATTTGCCCCATGCAATAAAAATCAAACCGCGATAGTGGCCCGCCTTGATACCTGACTTGTTGTAAATGCGTAAAAAGCGTTTCCAGATCGCGGTGAAAAGGAACCATTTCCTGTAGCGCCACCAAGGCATAGCCGGCAATCTTATCTTCGTCCTTTACAACGATACTTGGAGCTAATTCATGCATTTTCTTTAACAGATCAATCGAATACAACCAACTCACAAATCCTTCCTGACTTTGCTCTTTGGCCCTTTCTTTGGACCTGAGATTTCTCTTATTGAGATCATGGATCTGCAACAGCTCATCGTCAGAGGCAACGACAGAAGAAATAACTTGGTTCAACCTTGTAATTTTTTAAAATTGAAAATTAAAAAAATAGAATTTAATAGCAATGTTATTCGGAAATTAGCCCTAAAGTTCAAAGCAATCAAACACAAACCATGCACCCCAAAATACTAATGATCGACAATGACAGCGACGATCGGTTTTTGACAAAGGAGATGTTCCAGATGCAGGGATTCGACGCGGTGATCGATTTTATTGACAGTACCTATTTTCCCCAATATGCAAAGGACGTCACAATAAAACCTCACCTGGTCTTGCTGGACCGCAATAGCCGACCTGCAAAGTTTACTGACGTAATAGAAGAAATAAGATCGACCAGGAACTTTGAGCTTGTCCCGGTCGTTGTTATCAGTGATACAGTCAGAAGGGAAGATGTGCAACTTGCCTATGCATCGGGAGCCAGTGGCTTTATTAAAAAGCCTGACGATTATAAAGGAACTATTTTTAAGATTAAAACATTCATCGATTATTGGTTTCAGGTTGTTGAGCTTCCTAACGCATCGAAATAAAAGGAAGTAAGCGGCTATCCTATACCGTTACTGATCCTTGGCGCCTTGGTACCCGGTAGATTTTACCGTACTCACACGTTGTAATTTTGATCCGCCGGAAGGTTTTCCTCCTTCGTCTTCCATCAACATGTTGAAATATGTTTTCCTTGCTTCATTGAGGGAATTCTTCGAATTGCGCTGGCCTGAAACTCTTTCTTCCAACATTTTTAATTCAGATTTCAGATATTTATTTTCGCTTTTGAGTAAGTCATAGTCGGCTGATGGAAAACTTGCCGAATACCGGTCCGAATGTTTGTCTGATTTTAATTCATCACTAGTTGCTATTTCAGCACTATCTTTTTTCAAAATATTTGATTTCATTTGTGCCAACGCTTCCCGATCACTGATGAGTTGTTTACTTCCCTGCGTAATCCCGCGTTGCATATCATCAATCGCCTTCCGGCTTTCGAGCGCAGACTTGTACATTGAAATAATTTCTGTGTATCTACCGATAATACGCGTCGGAACCGACCTGCCATCAAAACTGTCAATCGCTTTTCTCAACGACAATTCTGCCCGTTGAATTTCGTTGAGCATCGGATCAAAATTTGCTTTCATTCCTGAATCAGTAAGCAACGAAGCAAACTTTCTATCAAGCCACTGGAGTCCGTTCAGGTGATTGTGCAAAACATCATCAACCTGCGCCAGTTGCTCATCGGTCGTCAATCGTTTACCTTTAAGATCGACAATATCCGTTGAACCGCCGTTCCAGAAAATAGTAAATATCATAATAAGCAGGGTTGCCGAAAGGCCATAGAAAACGGCAAATAAAGAAATCAATTTCTTTTTTTCAGAGGTGGTTTGAAAATTCATAATCGTAATATTAAATAATGCGAATGTATCGAACGCTTACGCGATGCGAACGGGTTGTGTCATCTCAACAGGCAAAGGCGCGACATGTATTCTTCTTGCAACGATAATCGAGTGTTGAAAAATTTTATTTTCACGTACGTTTAATCTGGGATCAATTTGCCTGCTGATCAGTCCATTCAGGCTTTCCGCATAAAATTCCCAGCCATATAAATTTTGATTCTCATCACGCATTTCGATCAGGGCCGCTTCATTTTTGTTTTGTTCCGCGATAAATTCCTGGAATAACAGCCCCAATTTTACCCAAGACGAAACTGTAACGGGAAACTGAACTTCTTTCATATCGAAATAGCTCCGAGAAACATGAAATCTGACTGGAATCTTATTCCGAAAGTACAGTGCCAGCTCATCAGGTATTGCTTCGGATTCAGTCCAGATCAGTTGTTCATTCTTGGGAATATGCTTGTAAAAAAACCAGGTTACTGCTATCAAAAACGGGAACAAAAATGCGAACGTGCTACCGAATGCGGCACGGACATCGGAATTCGTGACAAGATAAATGACCAATAAAAACACACAAATACAAAAGGACATGAACAACACATACAACAGATGTTCAAAAAAATACTTCCTCGACAGGAATGAAAAATTTTCGCTTTGCAAAAAAGTCGTTTGAATATATCCCATTCCGAAAAAGGCCAGCAGTTGAATAAATCTTAGCAGGTCACCAGAGTTTGTCCGCATGATATTCAAACTGCCAAATACAGCAGTCATAAGCAGGAATCCGCCGACATAGACAGTAATTGATTCTCTATTTTGTTTAGCTTTTGTAAAAAGGCACCAATGGGAAAAGTTTTTTGTTGCTGTATCATAAACAGATTTTATGCAATAGTGGAAAGAGCACGTTCACCGGGATTACTATTAAGGTGCAACAACGATCGACAGTCGACATTGAATTGAAATGACGATAAATATTCACATGGCGAAAACAAGCGTACAAATCAACTTGTGATAATGAAGGTTACGACCGGTTCTGATAAGATAATGCTGGAAATTGAGATTGCCTATACTGTTCCTCAATCAATATGCCATCGGCGAGGGGAAAAGGAGTATTTTTTTAAAACCCTTGTGCAGCTTGCATCAACCAAAATTTTCGTGATTGTTCCTGCAAACAGGATCCATACACAATGTAGAATTTATTCCGCGAATAAGGTGTTAAACCCAGAAATAAATTTGAGGTTCTCACTCGCTTGGTTATGCGTAATGGTTTCGACTTACCGGTTGTTTACGGCGCGACAAAAAATCACTATCTTTCTCATCATCGTTTGTAGGGCAAATATGAAAATCATACTATATTTTCTGTTTCTTGTTAGTTTTTGCTCGGATTCTTTTTCACAATTCAATTGCGATATTCTCATTCGCCATGGGAAGATCATCGATGGAACGGGCAACAACTGGTTCTATGGTGATGTTGCAGTTCGCGGCAGCCGGATCGTATTTATAGGAAGAAATGCTCCGTTTAAAGCGGAAAAGGTTATTGACGCGAAAGGAATGATTGTTTCACCCGGGTTTATCGATGTCCATACGCATATTGAGGGTGATGAGATTGATAACCCTTACGCTAATAATTTTATTGCCGACGGCGTCACAACGGTGATCACCGGCAACTGTGGCCTATCCAATACTGATATTGGAAAATACTTTAGTTTTCTTGACAGCCTGCACTTGTCCATCAACGTAGCCACTTTGATTGGCCATAACAATGTGAGGCGCGCTGTGATGGGAGAAGTAAACAGGGCACCGACCTCAGATGAGCTCGAAAGAATGAAAGGTATTGTTGGTCGCGCGATGAAGGATGGTGCTGTCGGAATGTCAACCGGACTCATTTATATACCGGGGACCTATTCGAAGACCGATGAGATTGTGTCTCTGGCCAAAGTGGTCGCAGCATATAATGGGGTTTATACAACCCATATGCGCGACGAGGGGGACAGTGTGGTCGAAGCCATTGATGAGGCACTCGCCATTTGCAAGGAAGCAAATCTGCCAGTCGAAATTTCGCATTTTAAGTTAAGTGGGCAGCAAAATTGGGGAAGAAGCATTCAAACTTTAGGAATAGTAAAAGAAGCAAGAGAACACGGCATGGACGTAACGATTGATCAATACCCTTATACGGCAAGCAGTTCATCGCTTAATATTTTGTTACCAGATTGGGTTCTTGCGGATGGAAGGGATTCAGTCGTCGCACGTTTGTCAAGAAAGGAAGTGCGCAAACAGGTAGAAGCTTACATGATAAAGAAACTAAAAAACCGGAAATTGTCGCATCTGGGTTATGCGATGGTTGCAAATTATAAGACGGATACCACCTTAAATGGAAAAAGTATTGAAGCAATAAACCTGATCTGGAAGCGAAAACATGACGCTGTCCATGAATTTCAAACTGTGATGGATATGGTATCCAAAGGTGGCGCGTCGATGATATACCATGGCATGAGCGAACTGGATGTTCAGAACATCATGAAATACCCGTTTAATATGTTTGCGAGCGACGCAGGTATCCGGGTGTTTAATGAAGGAGTGCCCCATCCTCGTGGGTACGGGACAAATGCACGAGTACTTGGTAAATACGTGAGACGGGAAAAAATTATTTCATTGGAAGAAGCTATCCGGCGA
>Ga0163162_10008075_pt1 | contig 10272 bp, 10 predicted proteins | sample S55metaG_FD_115310 | JGI IMG/M metagenome (GOLD analysis project Ga0163162, IMG submission 115310) | Switchgrass rhizosphere microbial communities from Kellogg Biological Station, Michigan, USA - S5-5 metaG | ecosystem: Host-associated > Plants > Roots > Rhizosphere > Soil | place: USA...
CTGCCACACGCGCTCTGCTAGACCGGCAGGCTACGGATTACATCCCCTCCTCACACGCTCGACTCAAGCCCGTGCCAAGCCCTCGTTCAGCCTGAGAAAACTCGACGAGGGGCCATAGCCCGGCTTACAGAGCCTACCCTGATGCGTGGGACCGACCTGGCTCGCTTATCTATGTAGAGGACGGGCGCGGACAACATCAACAGGATCGAAGGGGACCTAGTGCCGGTGCCGCTCAGCTTCGGCGATCATCGCAGAAAGCGTGAGCCCAAGCGCGCGAGCGACGCGGTGAGCGACATCGAGACTTGGGTTTCGCTCGCCCCGTTCGATCAGACCGACGTGTGTATGGTGGATCTCGGCCTTCTCGGCAAGCATTTCCTGACTCAGCCGCCTTGCCTTCCGATGCTTTCGAACCATGGCACCGAAGGCCAGCGAGATCCCGCGATCCGCCATCGCGGTCCGAACATGGCGTGTGCTCAGTCACCGTACCACTGACAATAGTCTCAGTTCCGCAGTACAATCGCTCCCGCAGGGACGACGTCTCAGCGGGAGGGGCGCGATGGTGACTCGTCGCGGTGATCGCAGGCGGGGACTCATCCGCTATGGTGTTGTTGTCATCGCCGTCGCAATGGTCAGTCTGCTCAACGCCGGCAGCGAAATCCGGTCCGCGTGCGGCTCATCGATTCGCGGCGAGGCGGGGCAGGTCTTGTGCTGCTGCGTCACCTATGGAGGCGGCCAGTGCTGCGCCAATGTCAGTGTCTGCACCGGCGGCTTCATTCCCGGCTGCGTCTGTCGCTGACGAGAAGATTCTTGCATCCCGCCAACCGCCTGCCGGCCGGCCATAGACGGACAGGGCACTCGGCCTTACACATGCCCAGTGAAGTGATCGGCACTTGCGGGAACGCTCAGTGGCCGGACCGCGAGATGATCGTCATCGAGCTAGAGTTCGGCATAGCGTGCCTGCGGAAGCGTTGTGGCCCAGAGCCGCCCGGCACCTCACTAGAACTGGTCTGGCAGGACCACGATTGTGGCGCATACGCCACCATACGCCTTGTCTGGGGGCAAGGGTCCCTATCAGACAAGCATTGGAAGTATATCCAACGCTGTGGCGACACCCTCGATAAGTTGGAGAGCTACCTAGATTGGAGTGCCTTTTCACCTCCCTCGCACATCCCCCGGGCGTGGGTCGCAGGGGAGTCCGACGATGGATGTCCTGCCGGCTGAACAACTCACGAAGGAGTTGATCGGCCACATCGAAATCACACTTGGCTGTGCGACGTGTTCGTGGGACGGGCTGCCAATTGCCGCGGTTCGAGCTTTTCTCGAGCGGGCAAACAATCTGGGCCTCGATTGGTTGGGCATCTATCACGCTGTCGCGGCTCAGTCACGGTTCGCGCACCGGCTGCCACCGATCGCTGACGTCGCTCCGGAGTAGGTCAGCTCCGACTCAGATCGTGTAGAGAGGTGCCGCCTCGGCCTTCCAGCGCTGAAGCGTCTGCCGAGAGTTCTCGCCCCGTCTTTCTTCGCTCGAGAGGTGCAACGGAGCCTATTTTTTGGCCGTGACGGTTCTCGCCGTCGGCACCAATCTTCCGGCTCTCCGGGCGCGGAGGCCATTCAGCGAATGGCAGAACGGATCTCAGTCGTTGAACGGCCCGTGGATCGGGTCTCGAGCTTTCCGCCGTACGCCCAGGGGTTGATTGGTAACAGCCGGCTAGCCCCGTGCGGGTTTCTGTTCGGACCACTGGGGGGCGTGCGGCTCCAAACTCGGCGGCAGGCGATGCGGCGTCTATTACCAAGGAACATCAGCATAGATGAGGCGTTCGGGTCCCAATGCCCCCAACTACGTGCCCTAGGCATTAGCGGCCGCCCGCGGTTGCCAAGCCATAGAGTTCGTCGACGACGGTCTGGCGCGAACGATCGCCGCCCTGGACTCCTTGAGGTTGGGTGATCATTCTCGTCCGACGTCCATGACCCGACATCTAAGTCTGGAATACAGTACCGTACTCGTATCCGTATATAATAGATTACTTCAAGAAGTGATTGACAATATGCGTAATAGGCCTATGATCCTAATTCAAATGGCACCAAGATCCAGCCGCCCCAAGGTCAATCGTAAGAGCCCGGGCCTGACGCACGGCGCTGCCGAACCTCGGACGCAACAGGGTCACGGTCCTAATCAGCTTGGTGAGACCAAGCAGGCCGCTGACAACATCATCGCCTCCTGGGCGCTGCAGGAGTTCGTCGCACAACGAGCCTTGGAGGGAACGCGTGGATAGCAACGGCAACCCCGAGGCACTCGGCAGCCCGTCCGGCCCCATTGCAGCTCAGCATCTGCAGCGGCTCGCAATCGTCTACGTTCGCCAGTCAACTCCCGATCAGGTCCGAGAGAACACAGGTTCGACCGCCGCACAACGCGACCTCGTCGACGTCGCGGTGCGGCTCGGGTGGCCGGAATCGCGGATCCGCATCTACTCGGATCTTGGGCTCTCGGGCACGTCGACCTCTGGGAGGCAGGAGTACCTCAAGGTGCTCATGCTGATGGATCGCGACGAGGTCGGTATCGTCCTGGTCCAGGATCTATCACGTCTGAGCCGTAAACGATCGGATATCGCCTCATTCCTCGAGCTCGCCGAAGACAAAGACACACTCATCTATACGAACGGGAGCATCCACAATCCCGCCTCGGGCGACGTGGCTGCCACGCTCGGCCTCGACATTGCCGGCACCTTCGGCAACTGGGACAACAGGGTACGCGCCCGTCGTATGCGAGAGGCGAAGCTTGCGAAGGCCAAGCGTGGACACGCTGTGAGTCCACCGCCGATCGGCTACGTCCGTACGCCCGGTGGCACCTGGGATAAGGATCCGGATCGCGCTGTGCAGGACGCGATTCAGCGCGCGTTTGACCTGTACCAGAACCTCGGCTCACTCGGGAAGGTCGTCAAGTATTTCCGGAAACATGGCCTGGAGTTCCCCCGGCGCTATCGAGGGCAGGTTCGATGGGGGCCGATCGACGCCGCGTTTCTGCACAGTGTCCTTCGTAACCCTGCCTACTGCGGCAACTACGTCTTTTTGCGCCGACAGACGAAGAAGCGCCCGGACGGTACCGGCATGACCGTGAAGTTCCGCCCGGCCCACGAGCAGATCGAGAAGCCTGGGAATCATCCAGCCTACGTTTCTCGTGAGGTATGGCAGCGAGTTCAAGAGATGCTCGCATCTCGCCGCCCTGGGCTCCGTCCGCTAACCGGCAAGGGATCTGCCGTGCTCCAGGGCCTGCTGCGTTGCGGCGGCGAGGGCTGCGGCCGCTGGATGAAGACGCAGTACTGGGGCCGCGACGGCGTCGCGCGCACTGCGACCTACACGTGTATTCGACAGGATGGCTGGGGTGAGAAGACGCACAAGATCATCCTCCCCGCCCGCTATATCGAACACGCCGTTGTCGAGCACGTGCTCGCGGCCCTGACTACGATCGACGAGGAGACCGCGCGCAGCGTGATCGAACGGAGCCAACTAGAGCACGGCGCCCTCGAACGGGCGAAGCGCCGCCGGCTCCTGGACGCCGAAGAGGACGTCCAAGGCCTTTACCAACTCCTTAGGAATGCTCCCCCCGAAGTTCAGTCTGCTCGTGGTGACCTCTGGACGAAGTACAACGCGGCCGTCCAGCATCAGCTCCAGCTCAAGACCCAACTCGCTTCAGAGACCGCTCCCTCGCTATCGGTGACGACGGCAGACCTCGGGCGTCTGATCCAGCTCACCGGCAACATTCGTCGGCTCTGGGAGGCACCCCAGCGCACCTATGACGAGAAGAAACAGCTCCTGAAGACCGTCATTGCCGAGATCGTCGTGCACCAGGCTGACCGCGACGGGGCCGAAATCGAGATCATGTGGAAAGGTGGCCTCAAGCAGCCACTACGAGTGTATCGGGCGCGCGGTGTCGAGGCGCTCGTCGCTGACCGGACACGAGCGGGCAAGAGTAGCCGAGCGATTGCCGATGAACTAAATGCTGTGGGGGCTGTGACGGCCTCTGGTCAGCCGGTCTCGCCACAACTCGTGGCACGGAAGCAGGGCCACCGAGGCCTTCGCCTGAAAGACGAGCGCCGGCGCGCGCGGCACATCATCCGTCAGGGCGTGATCGAGAACCTGCCGCGGCCCGAGATCCTCCGGCGGCTTGAGGCTGAGGCGCCCCGCCTGGGCCCGTGGACCCCCCAGCGGCTCTCAGACTACATCCGCGTTCTTCGCCGGAATACTTCAGCAGTCGAACCCCTGCCGACGGTACTCCCTGCTGAGCAGGAGAAACAGCGCGCGCTGGCGCTCACGGAGGAGGCCCTCGGCGCGGGGAAGACCTGGAAGGAGATCGCCATCGCGCTCAACAAGACCGGACTCAGGCCGCCCCGCGGCGCGGCGTTTACCCCCGTGCAGGTCCGCCTGCTCTATCTACGAACGCATGGCCTGAACTCCTTCAGGCTCCCGGGGCGGTCTGACTCGAAGGAAGCGGGCGCGTGAGCGAAAAGCCGGCAGGCGGGCGATCCATCGGAGAAGTCCTCGACCTTCTCAAGGACCCAGACTTTTGCGCCGACGCGCACCGCACCATCATGGAGGCCGCCGAGATTACGGCACGGGCAGCGAATGCCAAGGAACGGCAGGCGCGACTCGAGCAGCTAGGGCAACCGTTCTTTGAGCGGTGGGGTGTGGCACCACCGACGTCGGGTGAGCTTCTCGATTCTGATCCTCGACGCCGGTGCTCTGACGTGATTGCCTCCGGGCGCTGGGGCGTTGTGCCCGTATTCCCTTGGACGGCGAATCGGCAGATCTTGAGCAGTCTCAAGACAATCCGATCGGTCATTCGGAAGCAGCACCGGGACGCACTGATCACCCGCCATGCCCAGCTTGTGATTTGGCTCCAGATCCTCGGTTTTGATCGCCCAGCAATCGCTCGAGCGGTTTTTCAGCGCCGCAAGGGGCTACGCCGTCCGACGAAAGCAGAAGCGATTGATCGCATGCCAGAAGATCAAGAGCAGCAATTCTATGAACACTATCGTGGCCTCGGGCTCACGCCGAAGCAGGTCGAGCAGAAGGTGTACAAGAAGCTCCGAGGCTCGGAGGCCCCTGCCAGCGCCGCGGTCCGTATGACAGAACAGCGATATGTGGAACGGCTCGAGCGCCTTAACGAACATCTCGCCACGCCAGTTCGGTCGGAGCCGTTGAGCTGCATGCTCACGACCCTCTACCGCGCGTTGCTCAACGAAAACAGCATCGAGAACAACACTGCGATCAGGCACCATGCGATCGCGGTCAGAGACGCCTTCTTGGCCGCGTCCCGGCCTCCCCGGGCGAGAGCGGATTGCACCGACGTCGCCGTTCAACGTCAGCTACTAGAGGCGCTGATCTCCGACCGGTGGGGCATCGTCCTGGTGTTCCCGTGGACGACAGATCCCGAACTCCGGGTATCGGTCACCAAACTCCGAACCCTGATGCGGGAGCGCCCGCAGGATGGGGCAGGCCATGCCGATGCTACCCGACCGGCCCCGTTCGAGCCGTTGAGTGATGCGCTGATATCGCTCTTCCGAGCGCTGAGTGACCAGGACGACGTCGTGGTGCGGCGATATGCCGCGGGGGCCTGGGCGACGTTCCTGAGGCCTGGTGCGTAGTGACGACCACCCTATCGGGTTTGTGTTCGGATGCCGGCCGGAGGACGCGTGAAATGCTTTGCGCGTGCTTGATGAGACGCTCCTGCCACCTCCTGACGGGCCGAGCCCGCCAACCTCGCCGTCGAGGTTCACGGCCCGTTCTCTTCAGGACCTCCTCGAGCTGCTCAGGCGATTCCAGGACCAATCTGATCACGGGCAATCTGCGCCACCGGCTGGTGCTGACGCCGCCGGCCTGCAGGACTGATCGATGGCCCGCGCGGTCGGGGATACACTGGGCCGTGGTCAGAGGGTTCAGGGGCGTCGGGGGCGGCTGGACATTCTGCCGACCGCCCCGAGCCTCGAGCCACTGTCGCCTACTAAACAGCGGATCGCCCAAGCCTTGGCAGCGTTGTTGGTCGCCCACTACCGGCGCCAGCAGGAACGGGCAGAACGCGAGCGCGTTCCAGGCGCGTGAGGTCGCGTGATGCCGGCCGCCGCGGTCTACGCCCGGAAGTCGACCGAGCAGCACGTCGCTGACGAGGAAAAGTCCGTCACCCGGCAGATCGAGCTCGCGGTCGCCTGCGCGAAGACCCACGGCTTCGAGGTGACGTCGGAGCACATCTACATCGACGACGCGATCTCTGGGGCCGAGTTCGACCGGCGGCCGGGCCTGGTGCGGCTCCTCAACGCGCTCCGCCCACGGGCCCCCTTCACTGCCCTCGTCCTGGCCGACAAGGACCGCCTAGGGCGCGAGCAGTTCGAGACGAACCACATCCTGAAGCAGATCAGCCTGGCGGGCGTCCGCATCTTCGAATACCAGAACGGGGGTCAGGAGGTCCGGCTCGAGAGCCCGATTGACAAGCTCATCATGTCCGTCTCGAACTTCGCCGCCGAGCTGGAGCGCGCCAAGGCCAGCCAGCGCACCCGCGACGCCCTTCAGCGCAAGGCGCAGCGCGGGTATGTCGCGGGCGGCACCGTGTTCGGCTACCGGAACGTCCCCGTCCTGGGCGACGGCGGCCAGCGATCGCATGTCCTTCGGGAGGTCCGTGAGGACGAGGCAACAGTCGTCCGGAGCATTTTCGGCATGGCGGCCCACGGCGTGGGGTTGCGGACGATCGCGCGGACGCTGAATGCCGAGGGCATGCGCTCCCCGCGGGCTCGGCCGGGCCGCCACCACTCGTGGGCACCCTCAAGCGTCCGCGCGATCCTGTTCAACCCGCTCTACAAGGGCGCGGTCGTGTGGGGACGCACGAAGAAGCGTGACGCGTGGGGGCGCAAGAAGGAAAGCGACCGGCCGGTGAACGAGTGGGTCGTCGCCATCGTGGAGCAGCTCCGTGTCGTGAGCGACGAGCTCTGGGCTAACGCGCACGAGGCGCTCCAGAGCAGGCAGAAGGCGTACGGCTTCAAGCGCGGCTCCCCGCGCCCCGCCGGGGCCCTCGACTCGAAGTACTTGCTCACCGGGATGGTCGAATGCGGTGTCTGCGGCGGGACGATCGTTCAGACTTGGCACGGACGGAAGCCCGCGTACCGCTGCTGGTACAACCACAGTCGAGGTCGTGCCGTGTGTGCGAACGCCCTCGTGGTGGACATGCACCTAGCTGACGATACGGTGTTGCAAGCGATCACCCGCGACGTACTCGATCCCGAGGTCGTGGGCGAGGCGCTCGACCTGGCTCTGCGCGAGCTGGAGCAGCCCGCTGCGGCTGGCGCGGCGCGAACCGACGCTTTGAAGACTGAGCTTGCGCGGCTGGAGGGCGAGCTGATTCGTTACGCGGACGCGATCGCCGACGCCGGACCGCTCGCAACGATCCTACAGGCGGTGAAGGTCCGCGAGCAGCGCCGGGACGCCCTCCGCGCGGAGCTCAAGACGCTGGCCACGCCGGGACGTACTACGGCACGGGACGCCTCGAAGATCAGGGCCGAGTTGACAGAATACCTTCAGAACTGGCGTGACATGGCTTGTCAGGGTGTTGCCGAAGCGCGGCGCCTCCTACGTGCGGTCCTCGTCGGGCGCTTCGTGTTCACGCCGGTGACCCCGCCGCCCGGACTGCCGCCGCGGAAAGGGCCTGGCCGGAAGCCACGCCTTATCTACGAGCTGAAGGGCGAGACGTCACTCTCCGGACTTATCGCGGGGTTAATTTGTGCAAGTTCGGTGGTGGCCCCAACGGGATTTGGCAGTCAGACGTGTTTTCGTCGCTCGCGTTCGAAGGGGTAGCGATGAGGTCCTGAAAGGGATTTGACCAGGTGACGAGTTACCTGGAGCTCGACTTCGAGGGTATCGGTTTGGCTGCTTAACCCCGCGGATTCAGGCGTGATCCCAACGGGATTCGCCCGGTCTTTCGGGCGGTCTGGCATCACCTAGGTGATTTGAGCCGCGACGCTCGTCTAAACGCGCCGCAGAGCGCACACACCCGCCGGGTCGCTGCCATGGCCCTCCCAGCCATTTCACCGCCTCGGGCCCCTTCTGCCAGAGTCGGCCCCACTGGGGAGGATAAGCATTCGGACAGCGGCTTGCAGCGCCTCACAGGGATCAAGGTGCTCGTTGTCGAAGACGACGAAACGACGAGATACATTTTCTCTCGGCAGCTCTCCCAGACCGGGGCGATCGTCAGGGCGGTCGAAGATGCCGAAAGTGCCTTGGTTGTACTGGGTGCCGAATCAATTGACGTGCTCGTGGTTGATCTGAAGTTGCCCGGTCTGAATGGCCTCCAACTCTGGAAAAGAGTCCGGTGCGCCCCCTCGTGGCCATCGCCGTCACCGCTTTCGCTGACAACGAGACGCGTCAACGCGCGGCCGCGGCGGGCTTCAAGGTGCTTCTACCGAAGCCAGTCGAGCCAGAGAGCCTAGTGCAGGAGATCGCCCGGCGCGTCGGCTCTCAGGGCTGAACGGAGGGCGTCCCGGAGATCAGAGTAGGACGTCGCGCGACGACGTGAGCAGAAGGCACGTGCAGCCGGTCTCACTCCAGACACGATGATCGACGGTGCCGGCCTCGGCCCGGTTGTAGTCGCCGGGGTACAGCTTCCGATCGCCAATCATCAACTCGCCTTGAAGTAGATGCAGTTCCTCAACGCCGGCATGGCGGTGGGGCGGATACTCGGTGCCCGGCGCGAGGCGCACCAACATGCTGACGCGGTCCTTCTCCGTATCACTCGCCAGCAGCTTGCAAGAGATTCCAGGCGCTGCCTCCATCCATTCCGGCTCCGCCCATCGCTGTAGGGTGGGCAACGCCGGCTCCCCGCCTGTCTCTGACGCGATCCGCTGCGCGAGTCGTTCCCAGAGGGGTACCGGTGGGCGTTGCATGTCGATAGGCCAGGAGACAAAGGAGTCGACGATGGGACGGAGCGTCTCCATTTCTTGTCGGCATTCCGCACATCCCGCGATGTGCGCGCCGACAAGGGCCGCCTCGTTCGAGGAAAGAGCCCCTAAGGCATAGAGGAACACCTGCTCCGCGTAATCCCGGCCGTGCTGGTCCGATGCCCGACTCATAGTCTCTTCATCTCTTGGAGAGCACCGCCGGGGTTTTCACCTGTTGTTCGAACCGCAACCGATCAATCGCCCGAGACCGCGCTTGGTCCATGATCCAGCCGACCACGGACCCGCCCGCGGCATCGTACGTTGAGGCTCGCCGCCACACGTCGTGAAACACGTCGACCGTCAGCTCTTCTGACGTTTCCCGATTGTGGGTGATCAGTGCGATCAACATGAACACCAGTCGGTGCGTCCGTTCATACAGCTCCGCCAGCGCCCGCTGATCGCCTGCCGCGACGCACCGAACCAGCTCAACCCATTCCGCCTCCGGAAACGGAGGTATCGCGTTGGCATAGAGCAATCCGCCGAGAGTGCCCTTCGCGCAGCCATGCAGATCCTGGCGTGGAGAGGGTGTGGAGGCCACTGCGGGCGATCATGCTGCAAGTGAGTGCGTGCCGTCAAGTGGTCGACTGGCTTGCGGAGGTAGGCGTCGAAGCCCGCCTGCTGCACCTGCTCCGAGGTCATGGCGCGGGCGGTCACACACAAGGAGGCCACACCATTCAGCATGCCCCGACTACGCGCCTCGGAGGCCAACCAGCTGCCGTCGCGCTCGGGAAGGCTCATGTCCGAGACGAGGACATCGGGCTTCATGCGTCCCAGTGCGTTCAGCGCGGACTCGGCGTCGGCAGCAGCAACTACAACAGCGCTTTGGTGCTTGATCGCGAACTGAAAGAGCTCCAGGGCGTCGGGGTCATCTTCAACGAGCACGACTACGATGCCCTCGAGAAGTTCCGGCATCCTGATAATCGCGCGCAAGAACGATGCCCGCGAAGCCATACTGCCGCGTCCTCTCGGCTCCAACACTGTGGACGGCGCTGGCGTTGCCGGGTTCTCGCGTGATGCGCTACACTCCCTGGTCGACCGCGCCGAAATCGGCGTCGGCATCCGGTGACAAAGGAGAGGAGTCGTGAGCACCGTTCTGGTGGTCGATGATCGCCCCGATGCCCGCGACAGCATGACTCGCCCGCTTGCGGCGGCCGGCTTCGACGTGCGCGAGACCGCCACGGGGCGAGACGCCCTGCGGCTGGCGCGGCTTCAGGTAGACGCCGTCGTGTTAGACCTCGTCCTGCCAGACATGGTCGGCTACGACGTGCTGCGGAAGCTGAAGGACGACCCGGCGACC
>Ga0163162_10008076_pt1 | contig 10271 bp, 7 predicted proteins | sample S55metaG_FD_115310 | JGI IMG/M metagenome (GOLD analysis project Ga0163162, IMG submission 115310) | Switchgrass rhizosphere microbial communities from Kellogg Biological Station, Michigan, USA - S5-5 metaG | ecosystem: Host-associated > Plants > Roots > Rhizosphere > Soil | place: USA: Michigan...
CTCCGTCATACTTTCTGTTTGCGCTGACTCACGCCCGAGCGACGCCTTTGAAGCTGCCGCTACGGTGTCCAGCGCTTGTTTTAAGTTACGCCCCGCGATCTGCGCCGCACGAGATTATTTCGATCCCGTGCGCCACTCCGCGCCTGGCGCGCCAGAACCGGCCTCCCGGACCGGTTCTTCACCCTGTTTTTATCGCCGGAACTGCGTTAATCCGCGGTCCGGCGAAACGTTCATGCATTTTGGGCGAATCCTGCCGCAGATTCCATATCCACGGCAACAATCCGCGAAACACCCTGCTCCTGCATCGTCACGCCGATCAGTTGCTGCGCCATTTCCATCGCGATCTTGTTGTGCGAGATGAAGAGGAACTGCGTCTTCTCCGACATCGCCCGAACGAGGTTTGCGAAGCGTTCCGTATTGGCGTCGTCGAGTGGTGCGTCGACTTCGTCCAGCAGACAGAACGGCGCCGGATTCAACTGGAACATGGCGAACACGAGCGCGGTCGCCGTCAGCGCCTTTTCACCGCCCGAAAGCAGGTGAATGGTCGAATTTTTCTTGCCCGGTGGTTGCGCGAGCACCTGCACGCCGGCGTCGAGGATTTCGTCGCCGGTCATGACGAGCTTGGCCTGACCGCCGCCAAACAGACGCGGGAACAGTTCGCCGAAATGACGGTTCACTTCGTCGAACGTGCCTTGCAGCAACGAGCGCGTTTCCTGATCGATCTTGTGGATCGCGTCTTCGAGCGTGCCGATGGCATCGTTCAAATCCGCCGACTGCGAATCGAGGAACGACTTGCGCTCGCTCGCCGCGGCGAGTTCGTCGAGCGCCGCCATATTGACCGCGCCGAGCGCCGTGATCGCGTTGTTCAGCCGGGTAACTTCGCCTTGCAGATACGAAGGCTTCATGTCCGGCGTGAGCTTGGCCTGCAAATCGGCTTCGTCGACACCGGCGGCGGCCAGTTGTTCGACGAACTGCTCGCCGCTGATGCGCGCCGCCTGCTCCTTCAACTGCAATTCGCTGATCTTGTCGCGCAACGGCTGCAGCGAACGCTCGGCGATCAGGCGAAGCTCGTCGGCCTGACGCAGGCGCGCGGTGAGATCGTCCAGTTCGATACGCGCCGATTGCAGCGCCTCTTCCTTGGCCGCCCGCAATTCGAGCGCGTCCTGAAGGCCTGTATGCGCGGTCTGTTCATTGATGGTTTCGAGCTCGGCGCGCGCGTCTTCAAGCGCACCTGCCACGCGTTCGCTCTGCTCTTTCGCCGTTTCGATGTTGCGCCGGTATTCCTCGATCTTCGCCGCCAGTCCACGCGCCGCAAAACTGGCGTCAGTGGCCGCGCGCTCCAGATCGCGCGCTTCTTGGCGCGCGTCGGTCAACGCTTCGTCGAGTGCTTCGAATGCGAGCTGATGATCTTCGAAACGCGCCTGCAACTCGGCGAGTTCGCCGTCGTGGCGCTCGAAATTCGCTTCGGATTCGGCACGCAGGGCGCGTTGTTCATCGATCTGATCCGTGATTTCGGAGAGTTCCTCACGAATCTGCGTGCTGCGCTGCATGTAGCGGTCGTGCGCCTGGGTGAGCTTCAGCACGTCCATTTGCAGTGCGTGCACGCGCTGGGTCGCACGTTCGGCGGCCGAACGCGCGTCGCCAAGGGCGCCCGATGCCTGTGTGTGCGCCGCTTCGGCGCGAACGGCGGCGGCTTTGGCTTCGTCGGCGAGCAGCGCCTGGGCCCGGACCTGCTTCGTCAGGTTCTCGATTTCGTGCTGGCGCGCGAGCATGCCGGCCTGTTCGGAATCGGCCGCGTAGAGCTGAACGCCGACCCGCGTCACCACGTGCCCGGCCGTGACTACAAACGCGCCGCCATCGGGCAGTTGCGCGCGGCTTGCAAGCGCCTGGGCGATGTCATCAGCGACGAAAACCCCGCCCAGCCAGTCGGTCAGCACAGCACGCAGACCCGCATCTTCAATCCGGATCAGCGAAAGCAGCGGGCGCAAGCCCGCGGGCGTATCCTGCGGACGCCCGGCGTTGGGCGGCGCGTAGAACGCGAGCTTGGCGGGCGGTGCGTCGGTCGCAAACGCCTTCACCCAATCGAGGTTCGACACCTCCAGCGCCGCGATCCGTTCGCGCAGCACCGATTCGAGCGCCGTTTCCCAACCCGCTTCCACGTGGAGCTTCTTCCACAGACGCGGCAAAGAGCCGAGCTCGTGGCGGTCGAGCCAGGGCTGGATCTTGCCTTCCGTCTGGACGTTTTCCTGCAGCTGCTTGAGCGCTGCAAGCCGCGCCTCGAGCTGGTGGATTTGCGCGCTCTCGGCCTGCACTTTCTCTTGCGCCGCGCGGCGTTCGCCATCCAGACGGGGGACTGTGTCCTGCGCATCGGCGAGACGCGCCTGGGCTTCAAGCAGAATTTCTTCGTGCTCGGCCATCTGCATGCGCAACTCCTCGAGTTGCGCTTCGTCGGGCGCATCCAGCCCGCCCGCCTCACTTTTCAGGCGTTCGTGACGCTGCTGCAACTGCTGCAGTTGCTGGTCGGCGCTGCGCTGATGCGCGGCCTCCAGCTTCAACGCCTGTTCCGTCCGCGCAATCGTTGCGCGTTCGTCGTTCAATCCATTCTGGGCATCGCGAAAACGCGCTTCGAGCGCGGGCAATTCATCCTGCTTCGCCACCGCCGTTTCCTGCGCGATGGCCGCCTTTTCCTCCCCGACAGCCAGCGCTTCCTCAGCGTCGTCGATCTCGCCACGCGCTTTCTCGGCCTGCATCTGCCATTGCTCGCGCTGCGCGCTCAAGGCGGCGATCTGGGCCTGCACACGATTGCGCGATTCCACGATAAAGCGGATCTCCGCCTCGAGTTTGCTGACTTCGGAATTCGCTTCGTAGAGCGCGCCCTGAGCGCCCTGCATGGCGTCGCTCGCGCTGTAATGAGCCACGCGCAGCGTTTCCAGCTGCGCCTCGACTTCCCGCAATTTCGCGGTTTGCGACTCAAGCTCGATCTGCGCGTCGCTGATCGCGCGTTGCTGACGCTCGGACTCGTTGCCCGCCTCGTTCTTGCGCAACAGCCACAAAAGCCGCTGCTTTTCCTCACCTTCGGCCTGCAACGTCTTGTACTTCGTCGCGACGATCGCCTGCGCTTCGAGCTTTTCAAGATTCGCGCTCAATTCGCGGACGATATCTTCGACCCGGGTCAGGTTTTCGCGTGTGTCGTGCAGACGGTTTTCGGTCTCGCGCCGGCGCTCCTTGTACTTCGATACCCCCGCGGCTTCTTCCAGGAACACGCGCAGTTCTTCGGGCTTTGCCTCGATGATCCGCGCGATCATGCCCTGCCCGATGATCGCGTAAGCACGCGGTCCGAGGCCGGTGCCCAGGAAGATGTCCTGAATATCGCGGCGCCGGGCCGGCAAGTTGTTGATGTAGTAGCTGGAGGTGCCGTCGCGCGTCAGCACGCGCTTGACGGCGATTTCGGCGTAGGTGCCCCACTGGCCGGCGGCGCGGCCGTCGGCGTTATCGAAGATCAGTTCGACGCTGGCCCGGCTGCCCGGCTTGCGCGCGGTCGAACCGTTGAAGATCACGTCCTGCATCGACTCGCCGCGCAGTTCAGATGCGCGCGATTCGCCGAGCACCCAGCGCACGGCGTCGATGATGTTGGATTTACCACAGCCATTCGGGCCGACCACGCCGACAAGCTGGCCTGGGACCTGGAAATGGGTGGGATCGACGAAGGACTTGAAGCCAGCGAGTTTTATCGAGGTCAGACGCACGGCGATATCGCTGATTGAAATGAATGCTGGAAACGGGCCGGCGAACCTCGTGTGCACGCATTTCCGTGCAGCGGGAGGCGTAAAACGCCGGTCGAAAACGCTCGGGCGGCGCGGGCTGGACCCCGCGGGCTGGATCCCGCGGGAGGACCCATTGATCAAAACACTGCCCGGCGAACGATGACAATCATACCATCGCCCGGAATGATTTCTTTTAGCTTAAAGCGAGCGCTTTACGTATGTCTTTTATTGGCAATCGACCAGGCCGGCCCGAGGGTGTTTCGCTAGTCCGAATGGCCTCATCATTGAAGTTCCGTGGCCGCCGGCAAAGCGCTCCGGGATATAATCGCAGCCTCGTAGTTTCATTGTCAGCCGCGCCCAGAGGCTTGAACCTGAGGCATGAACCTGAGGCATGAACCAAGCCGTGAATTCACTTCTCCAGAAACTTCAGCCTTATCCGTTTGAAAAGCTGCGTGCGCTGTTTAAAGGCGTCACGCCGCGCGAAGAATTCACGCCAATCAGCTTTGGCATCGGCGAGCCGAAACACGCCACGCCCGCGCTGATCCGCGAAGCCGTGGTCAATGCAATGACGGGCCTCGCGTCCTATCCGGCCACTGCCGGGAGCGAGCCGTTGCGCCAGGCAATTGCGGACTGGACGAAGCAACGTTATTCGCTTCCCGCTGTCAATGCCGCCACGGAAGTCCTGCCGGTCTCGGGTTCGCGCGAAGCCCTGTTTTCGCTGGCGCAAACCGTAATCGACAGCCGCAGCACCGCCGAATCGCCCATTGTGGTGTGCCCCAATCCGTTCTATCAGATCTACGAAGGCGCGGCTTTGCTTGCCGGCGCCGAGCCGTACTTCGTGAATAGCGATCCGGCGCGCAATTTCGCCTGCGATTACTCGGCCGTGCCCGACGCCATTTGGGCGCGCACGCAGTTGCTTTTTGTCTGCTCGCCGGGCAATCCGACTGGCGCCGTGCTCACGCTTGATGACTGGCGTGAATTGTTTGCGCTATCGGACCGTCACGGGTTCGTGATCGCGTCCGACGAATGCTATTCCGAGATCTATTTCAACGAATCTTCACCGCCGCTCGGCGGTCTGGAGGCGGCGCACAGGCTCGGGCGCGGTTTCGAAAAGCTGGTGATGCTGTCGAGTTTGTCGAAGCGCTCGAATGTGCCCGGCATGCGCTCGGGTTTTGTCGCAGGCGACGCATCCATACTCAAGCAATTCCTGCTCTATCGCACGTATCACGGCGCGGCGCTTTCGCCCATGTTCCAGGCGGCAAGCGTTGTTGCGTGGAAGGACGAAGTGCACGTTCGCGAGAACCGCGCGCTCTACCTGAAGAAATTCACGACAGTCACGCCCATGCTTGCGGAGGTTCTGGACGTGCGCCTGCCGGACGCAGCGTTCTACCTCTGGGCGAACGTGGCGCGTACCGGCCTCTCGGACACCGAGTTCGCCGCACGCCTTTACGCCGACTATAATGTGACGGTTTTGCCAGGCTCGTTCCTGGCGCGCGATGCCCACGGCTCGAATCCCGGCAGCGGTTTTATCCGCATAGCGCTGGTCGCGGATGTCGGCGAATGCGTGGAAGGCGCGCGGCGAATCGTCGAATTCTGCCGCTCGTTACGCCGGTAACTCCTCCTTAATCTCAGCACCCACTTTAAGTCACGACCATGTCGCAACAACTTCAGCAAATCATCGATACCGCCTGGGACAACCGCGCCGATCTGTCGCCGAAAGCAGCGCCCGCCGAGGTGCGCGACGCCGTCGCTCACGCAATCGAGCAACTTGACAAAGGCGCGCTGCGCGTCGCCGAAAAGCAGAACGGCGAGTGGGTGGTCAATCAATGGCTGAAGAAAGCGGTGCTGCTGTCGTTCCGCCTTGAAGACAATGCACCGATGCCCGCCGGCGGTTACAGCCAGTTTTACGACAAGGTGCCGTCGAAGTTCGCCAACTACACCGCCGAAGATTTCGCGGCCGGTGGTTTCCGTGTCGTGCCGCCTGCCATCGCGCGCCGCGGTTCCTTTATCGCGAAGAACGTGGTGTTGATGCCGTCGTACACGAACATTGGCGCCTATGTAGATGAGGGCACCATGGTCGATACCTGGGCTACGGTCGGTTCATGTGCGCAGATCGGCAAGAACGTGCATTTGTCGGGCGGCGTGGGCATTGGCGGCGTGCTGGAACCGCTGCAGGCGAATCCGGTAATCATCGAAGACAACTGCTTTATCGGCGCGCGTTCGGAAGTGGTCGAAGGTGTGATCGTCGAAGAGAACTCGGTCATTTCCATGGGCGTGTATCTCGGCCAGAGCACCAAGATTTACGACCGCGAAACGGGCTCGGTGACCTACGGCCGCATTCCTGCGGGTTCCGTGGTTGTCGCGGGCAATCTGCCTTCGAAGGACGGTTCGCACAGCCTGTACTGCGCAGTGATCGTAAAGAAGGTGGATGCAAAGACGCGCGCGAAAGTGGGCTTGAACGAGTTGCTGCGGGGCGATTGATCCATGGCCGCGAAAAAGATCGTCGTATATGGAATTCCAAATTGCGACACCGTGAAAAAAGCACGCGTGTGGCTGGAAGAACATGACGTGCCGTTCGAATTCCACGACTTCAAGAAGGCCGGGGTATCGACGGCGTTGTTGCAGGACTGGTTGAAGGACGTCACGCTCGACGAACTGATCAACCGTCGCGGCACGACGTGGCGCGGCTTGTCGGACACATACAAGGACGAAGCGGGTTCCACCGCCGGCGCAATTGCTTTGATGATCCACAAACCGTCGATCATCAAGCGGCCTGTGCTGGTTGTGAACGGCCGCGTGAAGTCGCTGGGTTTCGACGCCATAAAGTACGAAACGCTGTTTGCTTGAATTCGCGAAGCTCCTTGCGTGACTTATCGCGTGAATCGTCGCGCAAACCCTGATTCCTGCCGGCCGCCGCGCCGGCATTTTTATTGAAAGTGGCTCGAATCCATGTCCGGCACCCTTCTTCTCTCCGAACAACTCATCGCGCGTCCGTCCGTCACGCCCGACGATCAACATTGCCAGAACGTGCTGATCGAGCGCTTGTCAGCGATCGGTTTCGAGTGCGAAACCATCGCGTCGGGCGGCGTTACGAATTTGTGGGCCGTAAAGCGCGGCACGATCGGTACGGACGGCAAGTTGCTGGCGTTCGCCGGCCATACCGACGTGGTGCCCACCGGCCCGCTGGAACAATGGACATCACCGCCGTTCGAGCCGACGCACCGCGACGGAAAGCTCTACGGACGCGGCGCGGCGGACATGAAAACGTCCATAGCGGCCTTCGTGGTGTCGAGCGAAGAATTCGTCGCGGCGCACCCGGCGCATCGCGGCTCGATCGCATTCCTGATCACGAGCGACGAAGAAGGCCCGGCGACCGACGGAACCGTGAAGGTGATCGAAGCGCTGAAAGCACGTGGCGAGCGGCTGGACTACTGCATCGTGGGCGAACCGACGTCCAGCGCCACGCTTGGCGACATGGTGAAGAACGGCCGTCGCGGCTCGATGTCCGGTAAGTTGGTCGTGAAAGGCGTGCAGGGTCACATTGCGTATCCTCATCTCGCCAAGAACCCGATCCATCTGCTCGCGCCGGCGCTGGCCGAACTCGTCGAGACACATTGGGATGACGGCAACGAATATTTCCCGCCGACCACGTGGCAGGTTTCCAACCTGCACAGCGGCACGGGCGCGACAAATGTGATCCCGGGTCACATCGAATTGATGTTCAATTTCCGCTTTTCCACGGCGAGCACGGTGGAAGGCCTGCAAAGCCGCGTCCACGCGATCCTCGACAAACACGCGCTCCACTACGACCTCGCCTGGAGCGTCAGCGGCCTGCCGTTCCTCACGCCGCGTGGCACGTTGTCAGACGCACTGGAACAGGCCATTCTCGACGAAACCGGCGTTCGCACCGAACTGTCGACCACGGGCGGCACGTCGGATGGCCGTTTTATCGCGCAGATCTGCGAGCAAGTGGTTGAATTCGGACCGCCGAACGGCAGCATTCACAAGATCGACGAGCATGTTGAAATCGCGTTTATCGACCCGTTGAAAAACGTGTACCGGCGCGTGCTCGAAACGCTGCTCGCCTGATTCAAACCATTCTTTAAAGGAGCCTGCGATGGCGCTTCCCTTCACCACCGTACGCGATCTGCTGCGCTTTGCCGTTTCCCGGTTCACCGAGGCAAAGTTGTCGTTCGGACACGGTTCGTCGAATGCATTCGATGAAGCGGCATACCTGGTCCTGCACACCTTGCACCTGCCGCTCGACACGCTGGACCCGTTCCTCGATGCACGCCTGCTCGACACAGAAATCGACGCCATCATGAAAGTGATCGAGCGGCGCGCGAAAGACCGCGTGCCGGCCGCGTACATCACGAACGAAGCGTGGATGCACGGACATCGCTTTTATGTGGATGAACGCGTGATCGTGCCGCGCTCGTTCATTGGCGAATTGTTGCAGGACGGCTTGCAGCCCTACGTGCAGGACCCCGACGAGGTTTCACGCGTGCTCGAACTCTGCACGGGCTCCGGTTGCCTCGCGATTCTCGCGGCGCAAGCGTTCCAGAACGCGGATATCGATGCCGTCGATATCTCCGCGCCCGCGCTGGAAGTTGCCCATCAAAATGTGGACGACTACGACCTGGATTCGCGCGTCGCGCTGTATGAAGGCGACCTGTTCGCGCCGCTGCCTGGCGGGCGCTATGAGGTCATCATCACGAACCCGCCGTACGTCAACGCGCTCGCCATGCAGTCGCTGCCGGCCGAGTACCGTCATGAGCCAGAACTGGCGCTTGCCGGCGGTGCGGACGGCATGGATATCGTGAAGCGGATAGTAGGCGAAGCGCGCAAATGGCTGACCGAGGACGGCGTTCTCGTGGTCGAAATCGGCAACGAACGGGCAAATGTGGAAGCGACGTTAGGTGGCCTGGACATGGTCTGGCTCTCGACCAGCGCTGGCGACGACAACGTCTTCCTTATTCAGGCGGCAGACCTGCCGGCCTAGACGCGAACGTAGGACTACTGGCCGACCGCGTACATGCATATCGAATGGCAGGACTGGCTGCACCTTGGCACGTTTGTCATCATCGCCCATTTACTGGGCGTGGTGGCGGCAAGCCATGCGGTACTCAACACACGCACGTCTCAGGGCGCGGTGGCGTGGGCGGTGTCGCTCGTCGCCATGCCCTACTTCACGCTGATTCCGTATCTGTTTCTCGGGCGCAGCAAGTTTGCGGGGTATATAGACGCGCGGCGGCTCGAGAACGAAATCCTGCGCAAGAGCGCGCATCCAACGGAATGGAATTTCCCCGATGAAGCCGCCCGCCTGCGAGGCGTAGCGCCCGGGGACCCAGCCGAGTATCTCGGGCACCCGACCATTCGAGCGCTGACGCGTTTGAGCGGCATGCCGTTTTTGCGCGGCAATTCGGTGCGCGTGCTGATCAATGGCGCCACGACCTTCGATGCGATTTTCGAGGCTATCGAAAAAGCAAAAACCTACGTGATCGTGCAGTTTTTCATCGTTCGCGCCGATGAACTCGGGCTGAAGCTGAAAGACCTGCTGATCAAGAAGGCGCAAGAAGGCGTGCGCGTTTATTTTCTTTACGACAGCATCGGCAGCTTCGATTTACCTCATCGCTATGTGAATGCGCTTCGCGCGGGCGGCGTGCAAACGCATCCGTTCGCGACCAAGCGCAAATTCGTCAATCGCTTCCAGATCAATTTCCGTAATCACAGAAAGATTGTCGTGGTGGACGGCGAATGCGCGTTTGTCGGCGGACATAACGTCGGCGTGGAATATCTCGGCGGTAATCCGCGTTTGTCGCCGTGGCGCGATACGCATATTGAAGTGCGCGGGCCAGCGGTCGCAAGCATCCAGTTCGTGTTCATTGAAGACTGGTATTGGGCGACGCAGCGCATTCCGGAAGTCGAGGCGTCAAAGGTCTCCGACAAAGACATGAGTTGCCTTGTGCTCGCGAGCGGCCCGGCCGACAGACAAGAAACGTGTTCGCTATTTTTTGTCGAAGCCATCAACGCGGCGCGTTCGCGAATCTGGATCACGACGCCCTATCTAATCCCCGATGAAGCCGTGTTTTCTGTATTGCGCCTTGCCGTGCTGCGTGGCGTGGATGTACGCATTTTGATTCCCAGCCGGCGCGATCATCGCGTGGTCTTCGCGGCGTCCAAGCTCTACGCCTACGATGCGCTGCTCGCCGGCGTTCGGATCTTCCGGTACAAACCGGGCTTCCTGCATCAGAAAGTGGTGCTGGTCGACGACATGTCGGCGGCTATTGGCAGCGCAAACCTGGACAACCGCTCGTTTCGCCTCAACTTCGAGATCATGGTGCTGACGGTGGACCATAGTTTCGCCGCTGAGGTCGAAAAAATGCTTCTCGATGACTTCGCGCAATCGTGGGAAATCAGCCGCGACGACTACCTTGGCGCGCCCCCGCTGCGGCGCATGGCAATGCATGTCGCGCGGCTGTTTTCACCGATTCTTTGAAGCGGAAA
>Ga0163162_10008077_pt1 | contig 10271 bp, 7 predicted proteins | sample S55metaG_FD_115310 | JGI IMG/M metagenome (GOLD analysis project Ga0163162, IMG submission 115310) | Switchgrass rhizosphere microbial communities from Kellogg Biological Station, Michigan, USA - S5-5 metaG | ecosystem: Host-associated > Plants > Roots > Rhizosphere > Soil | place: USA: Michigan...
ACCACCGAGGTCTGCCCCAACGTGTTGTTCGAGCTGATCGTCGACAGGCCCGCGATGGTCGAGAACTGCTTCTCCAGCGGCAGCGCCACCGAGCTGGCCATCGTCTCCGGTGCCGCGCCGGGCAAGAACGCGGTCACCTGGATCACCGGGGTGTTGTAGCGCGGCAGCGCCGCCACCGGGATGTCGCGCAGCGCCACCACGCCTGCCATCACGATCGCGATGTTGATCAGCACCGTCATCACCGGACGACGGATGAACACCTCGGTGAAGTTCATGTTCATCACAAGGCTCCTGCGGCGGCGCCGCTGGCCGGCGGCGCGGCTGCACCGGAGGCGCCGGCGCGCGCTGCCTGGGCGCGCCGCGCCGGCACATACGGCGTCTCGCGCACGGACGAACCAGGACGCAGGTTCTGCTTGCCCTCGACCACCACCTTTTCGCCCGTCTCCAGGCCGTCGACGGCGACCACTTCGCCGGCGCTGTAGCGCGGCTGCACCGGGCGCGCTTCGACGGTGGCGTCGGCCTTCACGACATACACCGAGCGTTCGGTGCCGCGGATGATCAGCGCGTTCTGCGGGATCACGATCGCGCCGCGAATCGTGCGCAAGGTCATGCGCACCGTCACGTACTGGCCCGGCCACAAGCGGTGTGCCGCGTTCGGCACCTCGCCCTTGACGCGGATGGTGCCGGTGGTGGTGTCGACCGCGTTGTCGACGAACGTGATGCGGCCGAGCATGTCGTCGCCGTTGTCAGAACGCGTGCGTTCGGCATTGGGCAGCGACACCGCGATGGTGCCCCCCGCCGCTGCCGCTGCCGCCGACGCCGGCGCCGGCGCCGATGCCGCGCGCGCGCCAGTCGGCGTGGGTGCGGCGCGGTTGGCGGTCACGCTCTGCTGCAAGCCGCTGGCGCGCAGCACCGCGCCCAGTTGCGCCTCGGGCAACGTGAAGCTGACGCCGATCGGGTCGATCTGACTGATGGTCACCATCGCATTGCCAGTGGGCTGCACCAGGGTGCCGCGGTAGACCACGACCGCGCCGGCGCGGCCCGACAGTGGCGACGTGATGGTGTCGAAGCTGAGCGCTACCTCGGTGGATCGGATCGCCGCCTGGTCCGCCGCCACCGCGGCGCGCTGCGCCTCGACCTGGGCGATCACCGAATCGACCGCGCTCTGCGCGATGAAGTTCTGTGCGCGCAGATCCTGCGCGCGCGTGAGTTGGCGGTTCAAATCGGCCAGCGTCGCCTGGTCGCGCAGCAGCTGCGCGCGTGCGCGCTCGAGATCGGCGCGGTGCGCCCGGTCGTCGAGCCGGAACAGCACGTCGCCGCGGCGCACGAACTGACCCTCGCGCACCACCACGTCCGACACGCTGCCCGACACCTGGGCGCGCACGTCGACTGTGTCGAGCGACACCACGGTGCCGGCGGCCTCGACCACCACCGGCATGTCGCGCTGCTGCGCAGCGATCACGCTGACGGTTTGCGCGCCAGCGCGCGCGGCCGACGCGGCGGCCGCAGGGTCGGCCACCGCCTGCGCGGTGTCGGCGCGCGGCATCCAGCGATAGGCGGCCAGCGCGGCGACGCACAACAGCACCGCTGCAATACCCAAGGTCCAGCGAGTCTTCATGGTCAAGCGGGTTGTTCGATGGGCTGCGGGTGCGTGTCGCCGGCCACCCGAGCGGACAACTCGGCCAGGCTGCGCTGCAAGGTCTCCAGCTGGCCGATCGGCATCGATTGCAGCCGCGCGCCGAGCGCCTGCACGGTGTGCTCCATGGCGCGCCGCACGACGCGCTCACCCTGCGTCGACAGGTACAGCGTGCGGCGGCGCTGCCCACCGCCCTCGCGCGGGGCCAGCATCAGGCCGCGCGCGGTCAGCTTGTCGACAGCCACCGATGCGGTGGGCAAGGTCACGCCCAGGTGCGCGGCCAGTTCGGTGAGGCTGCTGCCCGGGTTGACGTGAGCAAAGATCAGCGCGCGAAACGACGGCACCGACAACGCCGACGGCGCCGACTGGCGCATCTCGGAGCGGATCTCGCGCATCAGCAGCGGCACCGCGTCGAGCACTTGGCGCGCGCAGGCGAGCGACGCGTTCACCGTGTCGGCGCCGCCGCGCGCACGTCCATTCCCGTTCAAAGCGGACCCCCCGGTAGCCACTTAGGCAATCTAACATGAGGCCGCGGCACGCCGACGCTGGCAAACCCGGGCCGCAGCCGCAGGATTGGAGCCCGTGCTCCGGTTCACGCACCGCCCGGGGCGGCGGGACGCTCGACGCGTCAGAGGTGCAGCAGGGCGGCGCCCCCCAGCGCCACGCCGATGCTGGCCACGCCGAAAACGCCCCACGTGAGCCACTGGCGGCGCGTCAGCAGGGCGATCGCCGCCAGCGCGATCGAGATCTGCAGCGCGGTGGTCGCCTGCGCCCAGCGGTGATGCAGGTGGATCTCGGCATCGGACTTGGCATCCCAATCCTTGGCCTCTGCTTCGAGCTTGTCGGCCGCCAGCTTGATCTCGGCCTTTTCTTTCTTGTAGCGCTCGACCTCGGACTGGTACTGCGCCTTCTTGTCGTCGCTCACCAAGATCACCGCTAGCTCCGACAGGTTCTGCTTGCTGCTCTTGGCCTGGTAGAAATTCCACTGGTCCGACGCTTCGGTCTTCTTGATGGCGGCGTTGTTCTTGTACAGCCCGGCGTTGGCTTGCGTGGCGCCACCCATGTAGGAGAACAGCGCGCCGATCGTCGCCAGCAGCGCGGTCGTCACCGCGATCTTGCCGGAGAAGCGGTCCCCCTCGCCGTGCTGTGCGGCGTGTTCGAGTTCGTGGTCGTGCGGGCCATGGACGTGGAAACCGGCTCCCGACATGGGCAGTCCCTCCTCAGTGCGTTCTGCGATACGTGACGAAGTCGAAGGCCAGACCGTTTTCGGCCGGCTGCGGCATGCGGCTCACTTCATCGAAGCGGCCGCGATCCCAGAACGGGAATTGTGTATCGCCGGCGACATCGGCTTGCACCTCGGTGAGCTCAAGCACGTCGGCCTGCGGCATTGCTTCTCGATAGAGTTGCGCACCGCCGATCACGAACACCCGCTTGCTCGGCCCGAGGCGCATCTGCGCCAGCCGCAGCGCGGCGGGGAGCGACGGCGCGGCCAGTGCACCGTCGCCACTCCAGCCGGCGCGACGACTGACGACGATGTTGCTGCGCCCGGGCAGCGGCCGGTAGCGCGGCGGCAACGAGTCCCACGTGCGGCGCCCCATCACCACCGGGCCTTCGCGCGTCAGCTCGCGAAAGTGCTGCATGTCGGCGCTCAGGTGCCAGGGCAGCACACCCTCGCGGCCGATCACGCCATTGCGTGCCACCGCGGCGATCAGCACCAGGTCGAACGGGCGATCGGACATCGGCGCGCATTGTCGCCGCAAAGCGCGGCGCGTCGACTCAGGGCGTGCTGAAGCGGACCACGGCGGCCTGCGTGAGGACCAGCAGCGCGCCGTCGCTGGCCACCAGCATGCCCACCGGCGAGCCCGGAACGCTGCCGAAGCTGTAGGCGGCGTTGTCGTTGAGCAGGTCGAGGAAGCCGACGAAGCCGCTGCCGAGGTCGCTGAAGAAGTAGCCGCCGCGCCACGGTGCCGGGAACATGCCGCTGTCGGGATAGAACGCGCCGCCGACGATCGCGATGCCGGTGAAGAAGCCGCCGGGCCCCGACGGCACCGCGGTGCCGTGGCGATAGGTGAACAGCGGGCCCGTGATGCCTGCGACGACGTTGTCGGGCCCTTCGGAGCCGGGCCATCCGTAGTTGGCGCCGGCCGCGCCGACGTCGATCTCTTCCCACGTGCTCTGCCCGACGTCGTTGATGTGCATGCGCCCCGTGCCGGGCTGGAATGCGAACGTGAACGGGTTGCGCAGGCCATAGGCCCAGACCGCGCACGCCAGGTTGCCGTTGGTGGTGCAGAACGGGTTGTCCACCGGGATCGTGCCGTCGTCGTTGAAGCGCAGCATCTTGCCCAGCGGCGTGCCGAGGTTCTGCGCATTGGCGCCATTGGCGTTCTCGCCGACCGCGACGTACAGCTTGCCGTCGGGGCCGAAGTGCAGCGCGCCGCCGTTGTGGTTGGTGGCGCTCGACAACGCTGGCAGGTTGACGATCGGCACCTCGCCGCCGGCGCTGTTGCCGCTCACCGTGAAGCGGCTGACGCGGTTGTGCGTGCCGCCCGACGTGGTGGTGTAGTAGACGTAGATGAAGCCGTTGCTCGCGAAGTTCGGGTGCGGCGTCACGCCGAGCAGCCCGCGCTCGCCCTGCGAATCGACCGCCAGGGTCAACATCGTGCCGAGGCTGCTGCCGTTCCACACGCGCAACGTGCCGCCCTGCTCGGTGATCAGCAGGCGCCCGTCGGGCAACTGCGCGATCGCGGTGGCGGCATTGAGCCCGCCCACGTGGTTGACGTTGCGCGTGAAACCGGCCGGCTCGGTGCGCGCGCCGCCGAACTGCACCGTGACGCTGCTCCACGCCGAGGGTTGGCCCGACGCGTCGAGCGCGCGTGCACGCAGCACGTGCTGGCCGGCGGCGTAGGCATTGCTGTCGAGGCTGCTGGCGTACGGTGCACTCGAGTCGGTCGAGAGCGGCGTGCCGTCGATCTGGAACTCGACGCTCGCGACGTTGGCGTCGTTGGCGGTGACCTGCACATTCACCGTGCCGGTCAGCCCGGCGGCGAATGCAGCCGGCTGCGTGAAGGTCAGCGCGCCAGGCGCCGGCGTCGACGGCATCGACATGCCACCGTTGCCACCGCAGGCAGCCAGCATGCACACCAGTGCGAGCGCGAGCCCTGTGCGTCGGAGGAGGGGCGAGGGGGTGGGCGTCATGATGAACCTCGCGTATACCGTTGCGGCGCCAGTCCCATTCCGCGTAACCCAGGACTCGCGCGTCGTGCCGCTAGGGCGACGTGAAGCGCACGATGCCCGATTGCGTCAGCACCAGCAGCGCTCCGTCGGCGGCAACCATCATGCCCACCGGGGAGCCCGACACGCTGCCGAACGCATACGCCGCGTTGCCGTTGGCGAGGTCGACCCGGCCGATCACTGGATTGCACAGGTCGGTGAAGTAGTAGCTGCCGCGGTAGGCCTGCGGAAACGGGCCCGCATCGGGATAGAACGCGCCGCCGATGATCGCGCAGCCGTTGAAGAAGCCGGCCGTGCTGTCGGGCGCGCTGTCGTGGTCGTAGGCGAACAAGGGCGCGGTGATGCCGCCGCTCGCGCTCGTGGGCCCCTCGGTCGACGGCCAGCCGTAGTTCGCACCCGCAGCCCCGAGGTTGATCTCCTCCCACGTGCTCTCGCCGACGTCGTTGATGTGGATGCGCCCGTCGCTGGCGCGCACCGCGAACGTGAACGGGTTGCGCAGGCCACGCGCCCAGACGGCGCAGGCCAGGCTGCCCTGCGTGGTGCAAAACGGGTTGTCGCTGGGGATCGTGCCGTCGTCGTTGAAGCGCAGCATCTTGCCGAAAGGCAGGTTGAGGTTCGGCGCCTGCGCGTTGTTGGCGTTGTCGCCCACCGCGACATACAGCTTGCCGTCGATGCCGAAGTGCAGCGCCCCGCCGTTGTGGTTGGTGGCGCCCGACAGTGCGGGCAGGTTGACGATCGGTACTTCGCTGCTGGCGGTATTGCCGCTCACCGTGAAGCGGCTGATGCGGTTGTGCGTGCCGCCCGACGTCGTGGTGTAGTAGACGTAGATGAAGCCGTTGCTGGCGAAGCCGGGGTGCGCCGCAACGCCCAGCAGGCCGCGTTCGCCAGCTGAGTCGACCGTTAGTGTCAGCATCGTGCCGATCGCGCTGCCATTGGCCTGCAGCGCGCGCAGCGTGCCACCTTGCTGGGTGACGAGCAGGCGGCCATCGGGCAACTGCGCGAATGCGGTGGCCGACGACAGGCCGGTCACGAAATCGGCGTTGCGCGTGAAGGCGCCGGGCATCGCTCGCGAGCCGCCAAAGCGCACGGTGCGCCCGACCCATGCCGACTGGTTGCCCGCGGCGTCGCTGGCGCGCACGCGCAGCACGTGCTGGCCCGATGCGTAGGCGTTGGTGTCGACGTTCGCCGCGAACGGCGAAGCCGCCACATTGGCGACCGTGACGCCGTCGACCTGGAACTCGACATGGCTCACGCCGACGTTGTCGGTCGCGCTGGCGGTGATCTGCAGCGTGCCGGTCAGCCCGTCGGCCAGCGCGGCCGGCGCCGTGAACGCGACCGTGGGCGGCTGCGTGTCGGCGCTGGACGGGTTGATCGTCACCGACACCGCCGCACTGGTGGTGGCGATGCCGCAGTTGTCGGTGGCACGCGCAGTGAGGCTGTGCATGCCGGTGCTGGTCGGCGTCCAGCTGATCGAGTGGGGCGCTGCCGTGTCCTCGCCGATCTTGGTGCTGCCGTCGAAGAACTCGACGCGCGCGATCGTGCCGTCACTGTCGTTCGCGGTGGCGCTCACGGTCAGTGGCGTGCCGACGCTGCCCGTGCCGCCGCCGGCCGGTGCGCTCAACGCGACGCTCGGCGCATTGCCGGCCGGCCCGGTGTCGGTGAACAGCGCCGTGTAGGTGGTGTTGGCCGCCGGCGTGCTGATCGTGTGCGAGGCGGCGCCGCTGTCGCTCCAGCTGCTGAACTGGTAGTTGCGGCAATTGAACGCCTGCGCAGCGGCGCCGACGTCGCGCTCGATGCCGACCACGCCGGTCACCGTCAGCGGAGCCGTGATGGGCTGTCCATCCAGCGTCAGGCGCAGGCCAGCGGGCTGGGATGCCAGGGTCATCTGCGCCTTCCGGGGCTGCACGTCGCGCGTCACTTCGTGGGTGAGCCCACCGCTGTCGGTGGCGCGCAGGTGAAAGCGATAGAAGATGTTGCTCGAGGTCTCGCCGCGCGTCGGGATTGTCGCGTTGCCGCTGGCGCCGGCGGTGGGCTGCACGAACGGGTGCGTGTGCGTGTCGTGGTGCAAGTCGGCCCACCACGTGAGGCTGGTGGCGGGCAGCGCGCCGTCTTGCGCATCGGTGGCGCTGCCGGCAAATGCCAGCGTGTCCCCGGCCTTGAAGCTGGTGCCGCTGATGGGCGACGTGATCGTCGCGCTCGGTGGCGTGTTGCCTGGCACGGGTGCCGGCGCCGGGGCGGGCGCAGGTTCGTCGCTGCCCCCGCAGGCCGACAGCGCTGCGCACAGCGCCATCGAGCGCAGCAGGGCGCTGCGGGGCGCACGTGGTGTCATCGAGGTCTCCCTGGCGTCGGCGCGGGCGCTCGCGCCCGCGGCGAATTGTCAGGCGCACCACGCTGCGCCTGTCACAAGACGTTCGAAAGTCCGCGCCGTCCACCGGGCAAGATTCGACCGCGACCGGTGCGCGGTCAACCAGCACTTCGAAGCCAGCGCTGTGCGAAGGAACCCGAACCCGATCACGGGGTGGCGACGAACCTGTCGATCAGGGCTTGCGACAGCACCAGCAGCGAGCCATCCTTTGCCACCATCAGTCCCACCGTTTGGCCGTGCGACAGGCTGCCGAACGTGTAGGCCGCGTTGTCGTTCTGCAGGTCGATGAAGCCGATGAAGCCGCCGACAAAGTCGGTGAAGAAGTAGCCGCCGCGCCACGGCGCAGGAAAGGGACCGCTGCTGGGGTAGAAGTCACCGCCGATCACGCAGACGTTGCCGCTGAAGAATCCGCCGGGGCCGGTGCCCACGGGCGATGCGGCCGTGTGGTTGTAGGTGAACAGCGGAGCCGTGATGCCGGCACCGAGGTGGTCGGGCCCTTCGGAACCGGGCCAGCCGAAGTTGGCACCGCGGGCGCCGACATTGATCTCTTCCCATGTCGCGTCACCCACGTCATTGATGTGCATGCGGCCGGTGCCGGGCTGAATCGCAAAGGTGAACGGATTGCGAAGCCCGTAGGCCCATACCGCGCACACCAGGTGGCCTTGCGTGGTGCAGAACGGGTTGTCGCTCGGGATCGAGCCGTCGTCGTTGAAGCGCAGGATCTTGCCGAGCGGCGAATTGAGGTCCTGCGCCACGATGCCGAGCGCGTTGTCGCCCGTCGAGACGTACAGCTTTCCATCAGCGCCGAAGTGCAGCGCGCCGGAATTGTGGACGGCCGCCGTCAAGGGCGGCAGATCCGCCAACACGACCTCGCTGCCCGCGGTGTTCCCGCTGACGGTGAAGCGGCTGATGCGGTTGTGGGAGCCGTTCTGCGGCGTCGTGTAGTAGAGGTAGATGAACCCGTTGCTGGTGAAGTTGGGGTGTGCCACCACGCCGATCAGACCCCGTTCCCAGAATGAGTCCACCGTCAGCGTCACCATCGGCTCGCTGAGCAGCGTGCCGTCGCTTTGCACCACGCGCAGCGTGCCGCCTTGTTGCGAGACCAGCAGGCGCCCGTCCGGCAATTGTGTGAACGCCGTAGATGCAAGCAGACCGGTCACCCAGTTCAATTGCCGGGTGATGCCAGCCGGCGTGGGCCGTGTGCCGCCGAAACGCACGGTGACACTGGTCCAATCCGACCGGTTGCCCGCGGTGTCGCTCGCGCGCACGCGCAGCACGTGCTGGCCGGATGCGTGCAAGTTGGTATCGACCGTCGCGCTGTAAGGCGACGTGTTGTCGCTGACGAGCGGCATGCCATCGATCTGGAACTCGACGCTGGCCACACCGACGTTGTCGGTGGCGTTGGCGCTGACGGTGAGGGTTCCGGATAGGTCGTCGGCAAACGGCGCCGGCGCGGTGATCTGCACCGTCGGGGGTAGCACATCGCCCCCCGTCCCCTCACTGACAGTCACCGAGATCGCCGCGCTGGTCGCGGTGCCTCCGCGATCATCGGTGGCGCGCGCCGTCAGGGCGTGCGGTCCAACGGTCGTCGGGGTCCAACTCACCGAGTACGGCGGCGTCGTGTCGGCGCTGCCGATCGGGACGGTGCCGTCGAAGAACTGCACGCTCGCCACCGAGCCGTCGCTGTCGCTCGCCGTGGCCGTCAGCGTGATCGGGACGCCCACGCTGCCGGCGCTGCCGTTGGCGGGTGCTGAAAGCGCCACGGCGGGCGCTGCGTTGACCGCAGGACCGGCGTCGATGAACACCGCGACGTACAGCGTGTTGTTGGCGGGGGTGGCAATGGTGTGCGTGGCGGCGCCGCCGTCGCTCCAGTGGCTGAACTGGTAGGTGCGACCGTTGAACACCTGGTTAGCCGCCCCGACGTCGCGCTCGATGCCCACCACGCCGGTCACGACGCGCGGCGCCGTGAAAGGCTGCCCGTCGAGGGTCAGGCTGAGCCCCGTGGGCTGCGACGCGAGGGAGAGTTGCACCTTCTGCGGCATCACATCGCGCGTCACTTCGGTGGTCAATCCGGCGCTGTCGGTCGCGCGCAGGTGAAAGCGCATCCACACGTTGTCGGAGGTCTCACCACGCGTCGGCACGGTGTCGGTGCCGCTGGCGCCGGCCGTCTCCGGCACCGAGGGGTGCTTGTGCATGTCATGGTGAAAGTCGGCCCACCAGACCAGGTGGCTGCCGTCGAGCGCGCCATCCTGTGCATCGGTCGCACTGCCGGAAAAGGTGAGCGTTTCGCCGGCGCGATAGGTGGCACCTTCCGCGGGCGACGTGATGACGGGTTGAGGGGGAGTGTTCGCGCCGTCGTCGCCACCACCGCTGCAGGCGGCAAGCGCAAGCGCGGTCATGCCGATGAGCGTCGCCGCACGAAATGAGATGGAGCCGATCGCCATGGTGCCTCCGTTCCGCCGCAAGAGCACGACAGCCACACCCTGCCGCGCAAGACCCGCCGGCCACAAACGTCCCACTCGGATGAGAAGTGCGGTCGGCGCGCGGCGGCAGGAGCAAATGGCGTGCCGAGCCGTGCTGACGAGGGGACTGCCCGGCGCGTCACGGGGCCGTGAAGCGGACGATGTTGTGGCGCTGCAGAACCACCAATGCGCCGTCGCGGGCGACCAGCATGCCCACCGGCCCCTCCGGTACGCCCGGCACCGTGCCGAGCGAATAGACGGCGTTGTCGTTTTTCAGATCGACGAAGCCGATGAATTTCGCAGTCAGATCGGTGAAGAAGTAACCGCCGCGCCAGGGAGCGGGGAAGCGGCCGCTGTCGGGATGGAAGTCGCCTCCGATGACACTGCTGCCGACGAAGAAGCCACCCGGGCCGGAGCCCGGCGGAGCAGCCACTGTGTGTTTGTAAGTGAACAGCGGGCCGGTGATGCCGCCCGTGACGCCGCTTGGGCCTTCCGAAGCGGGCCATCCGTAGTTGGCGCCCCTCACCGCCACGTCGATCTCCTCCCAGGTGTCCGAGCCGACATCGTTGATGTGGAT
>Ga0163162_10008078_pt1 | contig 10270 bp, 3 predicted proteins | sample S55metaG_FD_115310 | JGI IMG/M metagenome (GOLD analysis project Ga0163162, IMG submission 115310) | Switchgrass rhizosphere microbial communities from Kellogg Biological Station, Michigan, USA - S5-5 metaG | ecosystem: Host-associated > Plants > Roots > Rhizosphere > Soil | place: USA: Michigan...
ATGGTACTGTGCCCGCTGGTATATTCTGGGAAGGAAGGCGTTTGCAGAAAAGGCTCCCATTTCTTATCAAGCCACATATTGATGATCGTGATGGGACGGATATATTCGTAGTGATACTTGTTGTCCCAGCAGGAAATAAAACCATCCAAAAGTGCCATTGAAGTCAGGGAATAGGCCTGCGCGGTCTTTACCGGATTTGCCGACGTTTTTCTGCAGGCGATGGCGGTAATACCCATCCAGTGACCACCCGGCGTAATTTTTTTGTTCGCAAACATCATATGCCCCTTGTGCTCCATCACAAATGGATTGTCGTCCCAAAACCGCGCGATGATTTTTTGTTCCGGCGTTAAATGAATGCCGGTTTGATAAACTTCTTCGATCATCTTATAAAAACCACTGTTGGTATCCTTGCTGTATGGAGGTGGTGCTTGCGCCCTGAACTGACTGGCGGAATCCATTGCAAAGGGATGGATGGTATGCCAGAAAGGTTCCGCACCCTCATTGTAATCGGGTGAAGTAGGTTGCCATTTACCGTCGTCATGACTGCCCAGGTATTTTGGCATGCCACGCGTTTCTTTGTAGTTGTCTTTTGTAGTCCGCGTCAGCACTGCGTTTCCAACGGCTTCGCCAAAGGCCAATGAGTTTTGGTAGGTTTCTTTATCGAGGGCATCCTGGTATTTGGCCAGCAATGGATTGAGATAAACCAGCAGCGAGTCTTTGTCGAAAATTAATTTTTGCGCCACTGTAAATAAAGCGTTTGTTGCCGCCAGCGTAAAATTGTATTGCTTCCCTTTGTCCGGAACCGGCATTGGTGCAAACCCATTCAGTTTCGCCGCGAAAGAAGGCGCGCTTGAATCCTGGAAGCGAATGGCTTCGTATTGCGCGAGACTGGTATACGCATATATCCGGCTGGCCACCGGCGGATTGAACACGTCGTAAATAATGACCTCGGTGACGCGATTCACATTGTTATGCAGAATGGACGGATCGTCTGTTTCGAATTTTGATTTCTTTTCGCTGCATCCAACAACAAGAAGTACAATGAATACATTAACGGCGGCAATTAATCTTTTCATGCGGGGATCATTTGACCTAAAATAGGGTTCTTTTTTTATTCTTATTATCCGTTACTTCCACCGATTTGATTCCTTCGGTGCGAATTACAAACCGGGCCGATTGAGAAAGATAGGAGGAACCGAAATAAAATTCCTGTTTCCTGGTCTTGCCATTGGAGTAGTGTATTTCCGCGAACTTATCATCTTTCTGTACCGGGTAAATTTTAATGGGTCCGTTTTCGAAGAAAGCTTTTAAGGGCCCCCTGTTTTGTGCCGCTACCATGAGGGGTCGATCGTTATGCCCTCTCAACATCACCATGGCCTTGCCATTGCCGGGCACAAATAATCCACTTTCATGAATTGCGAGAGGCGTAAAATTTCCCTTGCCATCACCCAGCAGCACCAATCCATTCAGTGCGTCGTAGCGACCTACCGACACTTCAGTGCCATAGTCATTGGTACTGATCGCCAGGTCAAGATTTCCATCGCCATTAAAGTCTTCCGCAACCATGGCATTTAGCGTAGAGAATTGTGCTATTGCGGGCAATGGCTTCATTTCAAATTTGCCTCCGCCCAGGTTGTGAAAATAACAACTCGCGAAATTATTGGTCTCGAGGATCAATGCATTTTTCAACTGCTCAGACGAAAGTAAGTCACTCATGGTGGCGTTTGCGAATGACCGGTAATTCAAGAATTTTCTCCTCATCTCAATCATCTGCTTAATCAGGTCATCGCGGCCCTGTGCCGGATATTCCCTTCTAACGCCGTTGCTGTCGGGCAGGTAAATAGAAGGAATGGCATCGAATGCGCCGTTGTTATCGAAATCTTTTGCATAAATCCTAACGGGTTCTTTTTCCGAGGCCCGGTAGAAAGAATTTAATCCCATATTTCCCACCACATAATCCATTTTGCCGTCAGCGTCAAAATCGCCCGCTACGATGCTCGTCCATTGTCCCGTGCTGCCGGCAATACCGGTTTCCTGGGTCACATCCTTCAGTTTGCCATGCTCGTTCCTGAAAAAGCGCAGGGGCTGCCATTCTGAAGCCACAATGAGGTCTATCCATCCATCGTTGTTGAAATCGGTCCACAAGGCATCACATGCCAGTCCGAAATCCTTCAGCTCAGGGGCTACACTGGCCGTTACATCCCTGAAAAGGATGTTGCCATTGGTGGATTCATTTCGGAAAATGAAGCTGCTCACGGGCGCCGGATAGCGTGTGGGATCAACCCGCCCCGCCACGAACAGGTCCAGCCTGCCGTCATTGTCGAAATCAACTCCGCGAACACAGGATTTGCTGGTGTGATTTTGGGGAATCACCGTTGTATCGACACTGAAATGGCCCTTGCCATCATTGATAAAAAATCGGTCCTGGTAGGCGCTCGTTCCGGACGGGCTTTCATAGCTGCCTGCCGCATTGTAAATATCGAGGTCGCCGTCGCCGTCCGCATCGAAAGCCAACAATCCCATGTCTTCCCATCCCTTGGTGATGGAAGAAGCGCCGGGCAAAAGGTCCGATACTGCAAACTGACCGTTGGGTTGCTGAAAGAACAGCCGCGCACTGTTAGCAAAGGACCCTCCCATCACAAAATCATCCAGGCCATCGCCATTCAAATCTCCGGCAGCTAAACCCGGTCCGTATTCCGATAATTTATGCGGTAATAATTTTTGAATATTGAAATCTATGAAGTCACGTTCTTTTTGAACCTCTTTGATGTGGAGCGTATCAGATACTTCAGTGAAGAGCGTGTTTTTCGCGAACACAGGGAGTTCAAATTGAAAATGGTCTTTGGCATCGGACTGCTTAACTGCCAGGACGGAATTCGCAGAAATGTTTTTCAACACCTGCATGGCGCCATCCGGCCACCTGATCCTGACTGAATCCACAAATTTTGCATCGCCCAGTCCAAAATGCAGGGTGTAATCCAGGCTCGACAGGTAGCCACGCACGGGGTTGGTTTCATATACCTGGTGCTGCCCTTTGCCGTAATAGATATCCACCCAGGTTCCAAATCCGTTGATGTTGGGTGGATCTCCATTCAGCTTTACCTGCAGATAATGATTAGGTGCATCTTTCAATTCGTCGCTCAGGTTTTGATACACCATGGCTTCGTCGTTGATATTGTTCACCACATAATCCATATCACCGTCGTTGTCCAGATCGGCATAAGCCGCGCCATTGGAAAAGGATGACTGCTCGATTCCCCAGGCTGCAGTTTCATTCAGGAATTTTATGCCGCCATTATTTTTAAATGCGTAATTGAGAATTTTCACCTGTGGATCCTGCAGTAACAATTGTTTCACGCTGGCTACGCTGTAGGCTTCATTGCGATAGGTAACAAAGTCGTGGTCCATCACATCGCGCGGAAATCCATTGGTGACGATGATATCACGATAACCGTCGTTGTCAAAATCAGTCACCATGGGTGTCCAGCTCCAGTCCGTTTCGGCCATGCCGCTGTAAAAACCGATGTCGCTAAAAATCGGATCGCCCAGTGAGTCATTGGAATTGACGCGCCTGCCCATGTTCAGCTGCAACATGTTCCTTACATACTGATACGTGTAACCGAAATATTCGGTGTTTTGGTAAGTTTGATATTGATTTGGAAAGAGGTTCATCTTCTTCCGGAAATTGCCTTCCGGGTTCATATCCAATTCCACCACATCGGCCAGTCCATCATTGTTTACATCGATGATGTCATTGCCCATTGCGTTGGCACAGGTATGCTTGAAATAAGATCCGAGTTTGTCGGTAAATGTGCCATCGTGGTTGTTGATGTAAAGAATATTATTCGATACATAGTCGTTGGCCACATATATATCTTTCCATCCGTCCTGGTTAATGTCGGCGATGGTTACCTGGTGACCATATCCCTCAACGAGGATGCCGGCTTGTTTTGAAACATTGGTAAACACCGGGTGTTTGAGTGAGTCATTCCAGTCATTCCGGTATAATCTGCCGGTGCTGGGAGAAGAACCGTCAAGGCGACGAGTGGTGAATTTGTTGGGATAATCGCCGTCGGCAATTTCATTTACGCAGATATATACGTCGAGGTCTTTGTCGTTGTCGTAATCGAAGAATGCCGCCTGTGTGCAATATCCGCCATCTTCCAGGCCGTATTCTTTCGCAAGATCCTTGAAATGAGGCACGCCATTTTTATCAGGGCCCTGGTTAATATATAGCATGTTCTTCCGCTGGCTGGAATCGCGAAGAATGGTGGCGCATACATAAATATCAGGCTTGCCATCGTTGTTGATGTCGACGATGGAAACCCCGCGCGACCAACGACCCATGCCATTTACACCGGCAGCATCTGTCACGTCTTCAAATTTCATCTTCCCCTTGTTGAGGTAAAGCTTATTCGGCACCAGGTTGCCGGTAAAATAAATGTCCTGCAAACCATCTCCATTAAAATCACCGAAGCCCACGCCTCCGCCATTGTATACATTTCCCTGGATGAGAACGTTGATGGAATCGGTTTCATCAATCTGATTCCTGAAATGAATGCCGGTATCGTCAGCAGATAATTGTTTGAATAGTGTTTTCCTCTTGCAGGAAGAAAATAGGCAGGTTGAAAACAAAAGCGCAAGGGTAATCAGGCGAAGCGTCATAATCTATGGAATGGATCGAAGCGTTACAAAATCATGTTGTGATGCAAACCTAAATTAAATTAAAAAGAGGTAGAGCAAGCCCTACCTCTTTTAACTATTGCTAATGAAATGATTAATATCCGTTGTTCTGTTTCAATGCGCCACCGCTCTTGTCGATTTCAGTTTGAGGAATGGGGAAGTATTCGTTCACACCAGTCGTAAACTGACCATTAATAAGATAACCGATGATACTCTTTTCTTTTGCGAAGTAGGCCGGAATTTCGGTTGCTGCAACGCCCCATCTAACGAGGTCGAAGAAGCGATGACCTTCCATACCCAGTTCCAACGCTCTTTCAAAGCGAACGGCTTTGCGAGCCAATGTCTGGTTACCAGCCCAGCTAACGGTGTAGAGACCTACTTTATAATTAGCAGCGTCTACATTTGAAAATCCACCTTCGGGTTTGGAATTGTCAAGATATTTTTTCACGTTTCCGGCAGGATTGGCAGCACGGCCTCTCAGCTGGTTAACGTAATCCCTGGCTTTTTCCAAGTCGCCGTTTGTTTCAACTTCAACTTCAGCAGCCCACAACAAAACTTCAGCATAACGGATGAGGTTTACGTTGTTGGCAGTGGTGCCACTTGACCAGAAAGAAGCGTCAGTGAGTTTACCCTGCAGTGAGTTGGAATAAACGTTTTTCAGTGGAGAGTAAGGTCCGCCATCAGATTGTGCACGAATCCAGTCATTACCGGGATTCACACCCCAGTCGAGGTAAGGAATACCGCGACGACCAACGGTCCAGTCAAGCCTTGAATCCAATGTTCCTGCATAAGGAGTGAATGCATCGGTTGACAGTTTACCCTGATCACTGGTAACATCAGTTGCAGCGAAATTGTCCAGGTCAGGCAATCCGGTAGCAGCATCCGTTTTAAAGTGATTTACGAGGTATTGAGAGGGTTGGAAGAATCCGCAGCAGGTGCCGGGAGAACCACCATAAGGGAAGTTCAGCACGTCGCCCCAGTTACCATTGTTACCATTGGCACCATCGTTTACAGAAGCCTGGGCTGCCAGGATTGATTCTGAATTGTTTTTGTTGATGATGTCGAAGTTCTTGTGGAACTGGTCAACGAGAGAATATTTTCCGCTACCGATGATATCGGCCAGCAGGGGTTTTGCAGCATCCCATTTTTGCTGGAAAATATAAATTTTGGCGAGAACTGCTTCAGCAGAATACTTGTTGAAACGACCCACCTCTGATTGAGAAGTAGGAAGATTATCAACTGCATATTGCAGATCGGCTTCGATCAAAGGCCAGGTGTCGGCGTCATTTCCCACTGTCAGGTAGTTACCTGCGCTGTAGGTAATGGTTTCGTCAACAAAAGGAATTTTGTTCCACATCTTCTTGGCATCGAAATGATACCAGCCTCTGAGTGCACGCGCTTCGGCAGAAATCTCAGCAGCTTCGTCAGCAGATACGTCTGTAGCAAGGGCCAGTGTTCTCAACACGTCGTTAGCCCTGGAAATGCCGTCATACAGCATTTGCCATTTGCCCTGGAAGTAGCTGTTTGTAGAAGTGGGGTGGAATGTTTCGATGGGAACGATATCAGGCTGGTCACCCACGCTGGATCCTTTGTGGGCTTCAGTTCCTGAAACGCTACCGTACACCCAGTTGGAACCTGCGGTTCCAAATCCACCACCCGATCCGCCGTAGCCGTCGAGCAGTGAGTAGGCGCCAATCAACAGACCGTTCACGCCATTCTTATTAGCCAGGGCGCTGGGGTCCAACTGTCCCAGGGGGGCCTGGTCCAGGTAGCTCTTCTTACAGGCGTAGTTTATCACACCTGCCAGAGCCAGAATGAAGAATATTTTTAAATATTTCATAGTCGTCAATTTATTGAGTTATGACTTATTCCTGTTTTTGGTTAGAAAGTTACGTTCAAACCTGCCAGGAATTGCTTTTGGTTGGCAGGATAAGTACCATAGTCAAGTCCTTGTACTGAACTTCTGCCTTGTACTTCAGGATCCAATCCACTGTAATTCGTAAAAGTGAACAGATTGGTTGCCTGAATATAGAATCTCAGCCTATCGATACCAACTTTTGAAATAACTGACTTGGGCAGGGTATAACCCAACATAATGCTCTTGTTCCGGAAATAAGAGGCTTTCTCAACATAATAGGAGTTGATAACGGCGTCTGAGCTGAATGTTGATGTAAACTCCTGGATGGGTACAGTATTGCTTGGGCGGGAAGGTGTCCAGCTATCATTCAAAGCACGCTGGCTCTTGTTACCCTCAAAACCCTGGTAGAAGTCAATCCAGTATTTAGTATAGTTGAACGCGTCGTTGCCGAAGGTTCCATAGAAGAAGGTAGAGAAATCAAAGGCCTTCCAGGACACATTGATATTAAAGCCCAAAGAGAATTTGGGGTTGGGGTTACCAATGAATGTTCTGTCGTCAGCTGTGATTGATCCATCCTTGTTCACGTCTTCGTATATGAAGCGGCCGGGTGCCTTACCATCCTGTGCAGGTGCTTTAGCAACATCTGCATCATTCTGGAAGATTCCGATTACATGGTATCCGAAGAAAGAGGAGATCGGGTGACCAACCTGGTTTCTTACAGCATTACCGTTACGCAATCCACCATCTTCGAAATAAGGAATACCGGGGATGTTCACGATGTTGTTATGATAGGTAGTCACAGTAGCAGTTATGTCGTATTTCCAATCTTTGGAAATGCTTCCGCGGCTGCCGAGCAACAGGTCGAAACCAGTATTCTCAACGTCACCAACGTTTACGTTAGGTGGTGTTGAACCTCCGAGAATGGCAGGTAATGCCAGGGGGAACAACAAACCTTCAGACTTCTTGTGATAATAGTCAGCTGAGAATGTCAACCGGCCATTCCACATAATGGCGTCCAAACCAATGTTGGTCTTCTTATCAGTCTGCCATCCTGTTTTGGGGTTACCAATACGTGTAGAACGGAAACCCTGAACAGCACTGGTGCTTGCACCGGTGATATCATAATAGGCATCGCCTGTACCACCGCCAAAGAGTGTGTACTGGTTAAGAGGATCGGTGTTACCCGCAAATCCCATCTTACCCCAGCTACCTCTCAGTTTCAAATCGGTGAGCCAGCTCAGGCCTTTCGCAAATGATTCTTCCGTAATTCTCCACGCAGCACTGAATGAAGGGAAGGTACCATAGCGATTTTCAGGTCCGAAGATGGATGAACCATCACGCCTAACAGTAGCAGTCAACAAATACTTGTCTTTGTAACCATAGTCCAAACGACCAAAGAGTGAGTACAAAGAAGTGTTGTTGTTCGCGTAGCTGTAGTTGCTTTGTCCGGTGGGTGATCCATTGCTCAGAATGCGATAGTTGGGATCATCCAGGAAGAAGTTGATACGGCTACCACCCACGCCACGGCTGTAAGTGCTGATGGCTTCAGAACCTATCAGTACTTTCACATTGTGATCGTTATTGATGATTTTGCTGTATGACAATTGGTTCAGCCAGTCGTACAGGGTGTTGTAACCTGCATTTTCTGCGAAGCTGTTAGAACCATTGTTTTCAGCATTTTCATACTGGTGGTATCCGAAAGAATAGTTGTAGAAGTTATCGTAAGTTCCGCCGAAGCTGGACCTGAAATTGAAGTTCTTCAGGAAGTCAACTTCGCCGTATACGTTACCAAAAACAGCGATATCATATCCTTTGTCGTCCAATGCGCGGAAGGCGTTGGCATAAGGGTTGGTTGCGTTACCCAAACCTTGTGCGCGTGAACCGCCGAAACCGCCGCCTTCGTCATAAACCGGAATGATGGGCTGCTCGCGATAAGTCATACCGATATTGGTTTCACCAATTACACCGGTCTGGGGATTGTCGCGATAGCTCACCTGCAGGTTTTCGCCGAAACGAATGGTTGATTTCAGGTTGAATTCGGTATTGATACGGGCAGTGTATCTTTTCAGATAAGAGCCCACGTAAGTACCTTTTTGATCCAGGTATCCGAGAGAGAACAGGTAACGGCTCTTGTCGCTACCGCCTGAAGCGGTTACCGTGTGGTTCATCTGGAATGCCGGGCGGAACAGTTCATGGAACCAGTCAGTTCCAGTTGGATTTGCGCGGGTGATCTGGTAGATGGCGCCTGCACCGTAGTTATTATTGTATTTGGTGAGGTCGGCGGCGGGATCGTTAGGATCTGTAACGCCGTACTTGGTACCAGCTACAATATAATATGGAATAGTGGCCGTAGGACCAGGACCGTACTGAGGGTTGTTATGTGCGGCACCAGGCGTATTGGCTACAGCCAGGTCGTACAAATCAGCCCTTCCCTTTGTGTCAAGCAAACCCCAACCATCGGGTAACGGTTGTTGTGATCCAAAATAGTTGTCGTAGGTAATAACGGGTCTTCCGCTCCTTCCCCGTTTGGTAGTAATTACAATTACCCCGTTGGCACCGCGTACCCCGTAAATAGAAGCAGAACCGGCGTCTTTCAACACCTGCAAAGATTCTACGTCACCAGGGTTAAGAGAGTTGATGTCTCCCTGCACGCCGTCTATAATATACAATGGCGTGGTGTTACCGAAGTTGCCATAACCACCGAGAGAGATTTGCGCTCCCTGTCCCGGTTGGCCGGTATTCACCACGTTCAGGCCCGCAACCCTACCCTGGAGCATGTTCTCCACTTGTCCGGCAGGTACTGCAGTCAGTTCTTTTGGTTTCACAATGGCTACAGAGCCTGTGATTTCCTTTACTTTCTGGGAGGTGTAACCAGTTACAACCACTTCATCGAGGTTGCTTGTTGCGGTCACCATGGTGGGGTTGATCGCATCCTGGGTTCCTACCCGGACTTCCTGGGTTTTGAAACCGACAGAGGTGATGACAATGGCATCTCCCTGTTTCGCATTGATGGAATAGGTACCGTCAGCTGCAGTTACAGTCACTGCATTGGTTCCTTTCACGGCAATTGTAGCACCGGGAACAGGTTGACCATCGGCACCCGTCACTTTTCCTGTAATTCGTCTTGTTTGAGAAAATACCAAGCTACCGACGCAAAGCAGTAGCAAAATGCAGCATAGCCGCACCAGGCGTGTTGATTTTGGAGTCATAAGCGGAGCGTGTTAGTTAGGGTTTTTAATAAAATCGCACTAAATTAATAAATATTTAACGATACGATCAAAAGTTTTATTCACTTTTTTTCAAAATAGAAAGCGTTTACCTAACGCTTTGTTTTTTTCGATTTTAAAAAATCGCGACATTGATTTATCCCCAGACTTAAACGATTTACTAAACTAGACAAGTGTTAAATTATTTCGCTGCATAATGTGTAAAAGATACACATTCGCGGATGATCTCTTCGGTATTGAAAGGATGCGAGAACCAGCGAATGGGGAACTGCCGCTTAAACCAGGTCATCTGTCGCTTTGCATAATGCCGCGTGTGGGTTTTTATCTGCTCAATGGCCTGCTCCCGGCTCAATAGTCCATCCATTCGGTGGAATAACTCCTGGTAACCTACAGTTTGTAAGGCAGGCAAATGTCTATACTTATATAATTGCCGGGCTTCTTCCTCCAAACCCTTCGCCAGCATGGCATCCACGCGCCTGTTGATTTGCGCGTACAGTTGTTC
>Ga0163162_10008079_pt1 | contig 10269 bp, 6 predicted proteins | sample S55metaG_FD_115310 | JGI IMG/M metagenome (GOLD analysis project Ga0163162, IMG submission 115310) | Switchgrass rhizosphere microbial communities from Kellogg Biological Station, Michigan, USA - S5-5 metaG | ecosystem: Host-associated > Plants > Roots > Rhizosphere > Soil | place: USA: Michigan...
CTGTTCGGCCAGATCCATGAACAGCTTGCCGCGATGACTGACTTCCATCACCGACGCGCGCGCAGTGCCCCATTCGAGCAGTTCCGACTGTGCCTGACGCAGCACAGGATCGGGCACCGCCGCTGGACCGGCAGCGAAATTGTAGGCACGGCTCATTGCGCGCTCCGCAGGACCAAGCGGTATTATGCCGCGGCGCAGCAGGGTCTGCTCACACAAATCCAGGCGGTCGCGACGCCGGCCCTTTGCCGGCAGCGCAAAGTGCCGCGAGCGAAGTGTACTGGATGTACATGAGCGAGCGGCGCTGCGGCGATGCGGGCAAAGGGCCTAGCCCCGGAGGGTTGCCCTTGAGCGGCCGGCATCCAGCGGCGCGCACCTTGGCCATAGAACCACTATGGCCGGCGGCACGCACCTTGTCTGGCAGCCGCTCAAGGGCAACGCGATCCGCCTGGATTTGTGCGAGCAGGCCCTAGGCAACTGCGTCTGCCCTGAAGCTGTCGGAAGGCCCGAGGCCGTGTTCGAGAACGCGTTCCATGGCTTCGACCGGGACCGCCGGCGCATACAGGTATCCCTGGGCCGCCGTGCAACCGAGGTCGCGGAGCAATGCAGCCTGTTCCGTCGTCTCGATGCCCTCGGCGATCAGGCGCAAGCCAAGGTCTTCGGCAAACCCGGTGATCGTCCGGACGATGGCCCGGTGACGGAAATTCGTGACCATGTCGCGCACGAAACTGTGGTCGACCTTGAGCGCGTCGAACGACGACGTCGCAAACGAGTCCAGCGACGAATAGCCCGTCCCGAAGTCGTCGACCACGAGCGATACGCCCAGGCCTTTGAGCTGCTTGAGCGTCGCCTGCGCCTCTTCGCGCGCGCCGCGGAAGATCGTTTCGGTGATCTCCAGCGCAAGGCAGGCCGGATCCAGACCGGTGTGCTTGAGCACGCTGCCGAGAGACGCGAGCAGATCGCGATCGGCGAACTGCCGCTCGTTCATGTTGACGCTCGCGCTGAGCCGCGCATGCGACGGAAAGCGGCGCTGCCAGCGCAACAGGTTGCGGCAGGTCGTTTCGAGCACCCACCAGTCGAGCGCGACGATCAGTCCGGACTCCTCCGCGACACCGAGGAATTGCGCAGGCAGCAACAAGCCGCGCTCGGGATGCTGCCAGCGCACGAGCGCCTCGCATCCCTGCACGAAGCCGCTGCGCATGTCGACGATCGGTTGATAGTAGACGCGGAATTCGCCGCGCTCCAGCGCGAATCGCAGATCCGTTTCGATCTTCAGGCGGGCGCGCGCCGCCGCGTGCATCGCTTCGTCGAAAATCACGTAGGCCGACTTGCCCCTGGCTTTGGCCCGATACATCGCCGTGTCGGCGTCGCGCAGGACCTGGTCCGGCGATTCGTAATCCGGGTGTCCGAGCACGACGCCGAGGCTTGCGCCGGAGAACACCCGATGTCCGTTGAGCTCGAACGATCCGCCAAGCAATGTCAGCACGCGCTGCGCAAGCTGTTCTGCCCGCACACGCGTGCACGACCCGTGCGGCAACAAGGTGAATTCGTCGCCACCGTAACGCGCGACCAAAGCGTCTTCGTCCAGTTCCAACCGCAGCGTGTCGGCAATCTGCACCAGCAGCTGGTCCCCGCTGGCGTGACCGAGGCTGTCGTTGACGACCTTGAAGCCGTCCAGGTCGAGAAACAACACGGCGTAGTCGCTGTTGCTGGAAGCGCGCCGACCGGCGATTGCCGCTGCCAGCTCCTGCTCGAAGTACAGCCGGTTCGGCAGTCCGGTCAGCAGGTCGTGCGTTGCGTTGTGTTCGAGCTGGCGCTGCACCTGGCGCTGCTCGGTGACGTTGCGGATCGTGCCGGTCGTGTAGCACTTGCCGTCCATCTCGATGGTGCCGGCGCTGACCACGACCTCGATCCTGCCGCCGTCCTTGCCCATCAGCGTGACGTCGTAATCGCCGCGCTTGCCCCCGCCGGCGGCCTGGCGCTTGTAGCGTTCTTCCTGGTGCGGCTTGGATTCGGCCGGAACGAGCACGCGGAAGTTCGCGCCGACCAGTTCGTGCTCGGCGTAGCCGAACATTTCGGCGAACGCGTGGTTGACGTAGGTGTAGCAGTCATCGAGCATCATGTAGACGCCGACCTGGCTGTGTTCGACCAGCGTGCGATAGCGCAGTTCGGAGCGCTGCAAGGCGCGCTCAGCGAAGCGCCGCGCGGTGACGTCCTGCGCCGAGCCTTCGATATACAGCACCCGGCCGTGCGGGTCGCGCACGATCTGCGCATTCAGATCGACCAGCACTTCGCTGCCGTCGCGATGCTTCGCCGCGAATTCGAAGCCGGCAACGTGCCCGTCCGTCACTAACCGCTCGACCATCGTCGAACGATCTTCCGGGCGCGCATAAACCTGGTTCATGTGGCGAACCTGCGCCTTCATGTCATCGCCGTTGGCGTAGCCGAGCATGTGCGCAATCGCATCATTCGCTTCGAGCAGTCGGCCATCGGGATGGCTCTGGAACATGCCGGTCACCGCGTTCTGGAACAGCGAGCGGTACTTGTGCTCGGCCGCGGCAATCGCTTCCTGCTCGCGGCGCGCTTCGGTGATGTCGACCGCGGTACCTTCATAAAACGCGATGTTGCCATCGGCATTGCGGATCGCGCGCATGTTCTCCGAAATCCACATGGTGCTTCCGTCGCGCCGGTACACGCGCGAGATTGCGTTGACGACGCGGCCTTCGCGATCGAGCTGCTCGAACAGTTCGCGCGCCTGCGCCGGATCGACGTACCATTCCTCGGGATTCCTTGCCGGCGCGGCCAGCATCTCGGCCGGACTCGCAAAGCCGAACATTTGCGCGAGCGCCGGATTGACGTCGATGAATCCGCCCTCGGGAAAACTGCGGTAGATGCCTTCGACAGTCGCATCGAACAGCGCGCGATAGCTGTCGATCGCCGCCTGTTCGCTCGCGCGCTGCGCGGCGCCGTCGCCTTCGGCGATGTCCTGGATGATGGCAAGGGCGTAGCTGCGGCCGGCGTCTTCGAACAATTCGGCGTAAAGGCGGCCGTTGACGAGGCGGCCGTCGCGAGAGCGCATCGTCACGAGATCGCCGCGCACGTGTTGCTCGCCGCGAATGCGCATCCAGATCGCCGCGCGCGTCTCCGGATGCGGCCACACGTTCAGTTCGAGCGTGCGTTTGCCGATTGCTTCGGCGCGCGAAACTCCCAGCAACCGCTCGAATGTCGGATTCACGTCGACGATCGTGCCGTCGGACGCATCCAGCACTGCAACGAGGCTGGGCGAGAATCGAAAAGCGCTGGCCGGCAACATCTCCGTCCCCTGTCTCAACCGCTTTTGACCACTTCGCGTGAGTCAGTATAGCTCGCGCTGGAATCGAGCGAAATCTTCACCTGTCCTTTCCGGTCTCCTGCAACAATCCAGTCGAGATTGCCACGATGCGCCGCAACCTGCCAACCGTCCGTAGCTCGCAGATTACACCCGAGCCGGTTTACCGCGGCCGCCGCGAGTGCCTCAAGGCGCTGGGCATCGGCGCGATCGCGCTTGCGACCGGCTGCGAGTCAGGCGCAGCGCCAGATGCCGTCGCCGGCAAGGCCGCGGATGAGCCGACCCAAGGCAAGGTCCTGCCGATCGCCGAGCGCGGAAAGTACGCCCCCGCCGACCCGATGACGCGCTACAAGGATGTCACCGGCTACAACAACTTCTACGAATTCGGCAGCGGCAAGGGCGACCCGGCGCAGACGTCGTCCGCATTCCACGCGCACCCGTGGTCCGTCGAGATCGCCGGCCACGCGGAAGTGACCGGACGGTTCTCGCTCGAGGACCTGCTCAAACCGCACCCGCTCGAAGAACGCGTCTATCGCATGCGCTGCGTAGAAGGCTGGTCGATGGTGATACCGTGGGCCGGCGTCGGCCTTGGCGACGTGCTGAAGCGCTTCAAGCCGACATCGAATGCGAAATTCGTCGCGCTGACGACAGTCAATCGCCCCGCGGAGATGCCCGGCATGCGCTCTGCGCTGCTCGATTGGCCGTACCGCGAAGGCCTGCGTATCGACGAGGCGATGCATCCGCTGGCGTTGCTCGCGGTAGGTTTGTACGGCCACGAACTGCCGAACCAGAACGGTGCGCCGCTGCGACTGGTCGTTCCATGGAAGTACGGGTTCAAGGGTGTCAAGTCGATCGTGAAGATCGAATTCGTCGAGGCGCAGCCCGCTACGACGTGGAACGAACTTGCGCCCGAAGAATATGGTTTCTATGCCAACGTGAATCCGGACGTCGACCATCCGCGCTGGAGCCAGAAGACCGAACGCCGCATCGCCGGCGGGGGCTTCAATGTGTTCGGCAACCGCACGCCGACGTTGCCGTTCAACGGTTACTCCGATCAGGTCGCGAGTCTCTACGCCGGAATGGATCTGCGACGGAATTTCTGATGACACTGATCGTGCGCGCATCATGAAGGTTTTTCGCGATCGCATCGCTGCGGTCAAGCCGCTGCTGTTCGCCGCATGCGTGATGCCGCTGGCGTGGCTGATTTGGGATGCGTTGCACGATGGACTCGGCGCCGATCCGGTCGCTGCGCTCGAGCACCGCAGCGGCGACTGGGCGCTGCGCCTGTTGCTCGTGACATTGGCGATCACGCCGCTGCGCCGGCTGGCAGGCCGCGCCGAGCTCGTGCGCTTTCGCCGCATGCTCGGGATGTTTGCATTCTTCTACGCCTGCGTGCACCTGGCGATCTACGTCTTCGTCGATCTGGGCGCCTACTGGTCCGTGCTGTTCGCGGATGTCGTCAAACGCCCGTACATCACGGTAGGGTTCGCAGCCTGGCTGCTCCTGATTCCACTCGCAGTGACTTCGACGCGCGGGATGATGCGCCGGCTTGGACGTCACTGGCAGCGTCTGCATCGGCTCGTCTACGTCATAGCGCTCTTGGCCGTGCTGCACTTCCTGTGGCTGGTCAAGGCCGATCAGCGCGAGCCACTGCTCTACCTCGCGATTTTCGGCGCACTGATGCTGCTGCGTGTGAAGAGCGTTCGGGAGTTAGGAGTGAGATGGGGCACTTCTTATTCCTGACTCCTGGCTCCTCACCCCCTCACGCTCCTAGAACTTGACCAGCAGCAACAGCGCTATGCCCATGCCGATCAACGCAGCCGCGCCGATCAGCCACCAGATGTCATTGCGCGTGGAATTGCCCGCCGCCGCCTTGCGCGGTTGATCGTCCTCGGGCAGGCGCACGGCGCGCATCGTCTGCGTGATGTTCGGCGCGTCGTGTTCCGAAACGATTCCGGCCTGCTCGCGGCTCGGCATGCCAGGCGCCTCGACTAGGAAGCGGTTCTGGTCGAATGCGATCTGGTCGTCTGGATGCAGCACGGCGTCGCGCACCTGCACGCCGTTGACGAACGTTCCGTTTGACGAACCCAGGTCGCGCAAATACATGCCGTCGCCACTGTTCTCGATGACGGCGTGGCGGCGCGACATCTCCGGTTCGTCGAGGACGAGGTCGCAGTCGCTGCCGCGGCCTATCACCAGCCTTCCGCGCAATGGCACGATCTTGCCGAAGTACGAGCCGGATACGCCACGCAGTACCGCTTTCGGCGGCAGGCCGCGCGTGCGGGTTTCCGCATCGCCCGGCGGCCGCGGCGTTGGGGCGGTTGCCGGAACATCCGTGCGACTGCTCGCGTCGCGATCCGGCTTGAGCATGAACTGCAGCGTGTCGAGGCTGACGACGTCGCCGAGCCTCAGAATCGCTTTTTCCCGGACCGGCCGCGCGTTGACATGGGCGCGCGCATTCGGATCGATGACGCTGAGCACATAGCCGCGATCGCCGACACTGATGCTCGCGTGATGCGGCGATATCCCCGGCCGATCGAGCACGAGTGAATTGTCCGATGCCGCGCCGATGCTGGTTTCGCCGTGGGCGACCAGCATATCGTCGTGTTCCTTGTTAGGAAAATGCAGGCGCATGCCCTTCCCGTCAATCCGCTTTCATTCGGTCAAATGTAACACAGCCGCCGGGCCTACCAGCGCGCATAGACATCGAGCAGCACCCGGTTGGTATGCTCCGTTACGCCGTCGCGCAGTTCATGGAATGCCGCCAGGCGCGCGCTCCAGGTCGGATTGAAACCGTACCCGGCCCACGGCATTACGCCGCGCGCCCAGCTGTGGAACCACCAGTCGTCGGAATTGAAAGCCGCCATCGCGGCGTCGCGCTGGATCCGCTGGTCGGCGAATCCGAGTTCCCAGCCCTGCAGGCGGCGGGCATCGCCGAGCACGATGCTGAAGCGCGCACCATCGCGCTGGTCGTCGGCGCCGAGATTGCGCACCAGGTCTACGCGCATCTCGAGCGGCTTGCCCCAGACTTGCGCGCGGCCGAAGAACTGTGCGTCGAGCAGCTGAAAATCACTGACGAGCTGGTTGCCGACGCGCCGATTGGTCCGCGACAGACCCTGCAGCGTCAGCTGCTCCAGATTGGAAAACGCCAGGTACGACACCAGGACGCCGCCATTGACCGGCGCGCCCTCGCGCCAGGTATAGGCGGCCTGGAGCGCGCCGATACGCGAGTCATCGCCATACATCAGGTTGCCGGCGAAGTATCCGGCAATCAATTGCAGCCGATCGAATTCGTTGACTGCGAAGGATACCGCTGCGCTGGCTCCGATCGGACGCAGATCCGGGTCCCAGAGCAGTGGAGCGAGTTGCAGTGGAAAGTCGGTTTTGCCGAGCAACAGGCTCGCATTCTCACCGAAGTGCCAGCGCATGAAGAACTGGTCGATCGCAATGTCGTTGCTGCGCTCGTTGTTGTTGTGCGAGCGATCCAGGTCGTTCGAATTGCTCGCGTCGGCAAGCTTGATCGCGGCGCCGAATTCGAGCGCCGGAATCGGATCGTAGAGAACGCCGAAGCGGCCGCGGCCGAACGTGCGCGTGAACGAGGTATCCGTGGCGCGCGGGATGCCGGAGACGTGATCCTCGCGCAACATCAAGTCGCCGAACCAGATCCAGGGCGTGGCGGCAGCCGGCTCGTCCCCGGCTGGAATGCCCGGTAACTCCTGCGCAAACACGCTGCCGACGGCCAGCAGCGGCAGCAGCAAAGTCCGCAAAGTGCGTTTCGACATGGCCTTCCCCGCTGCTACCGTGCCGCTGCTACACTTCAAGAATATGTCATAACCACATGAATTATCAAGCTCTAAAGGCGGCCAATGCGTGCGCCAAGTCCTCCGCCGACTGGAACCGCCCGGCCGGCAGTTTCTGCAGGCATCGCAGGATGATGTCTTCCAGCGCGGGCGGAATTTCCGGCCAGTATTCCGACGGCCTCGTCGGTGGCTGCTGCATCTGCGCAACATAGATCTCGAGCGTGTTGGCACCGGTGTACGGCAACTTGCCGCAGAACATCTCGCACATCAGCACACCGCTCGCGTAGATGTCGGCGCGCTGGTCGACTTCCTCGCCGGCAAGCTGTTCCGGCGCCGAATACTGTGGCGTGCCGACGAACGTGCCCGGCTGCGTGTGATCCGGCGCATTGCGGTGTATGGACCGCGCGATGCCGAAATCCATCAGCTTCGCATTGCCGGTCTGCTCGAGAATCAGGTTTTCGGGCTTGATGTCACGATGCAGGATTCCGACTTCATGCGCGGCCGTGAGACCGGCGCACAACTGCCGCGCGATGCGCAGCCCGGCTGAATAGGGTATGCGCCGCGTTTCATTGAGCATATAGCGCAGCGTCAGCCCGCGGACGTATTCCATCGAGATATATGCGCGCCCGTCGACCTCGCCGAAATCGAACGTGCGCAGCACGTTGGGATGCGTTATGCGGCGCGCGAGCCGGATCTCGCTCTTCAGGCGATCGAGTTGCTCGGCATCTGCCAGCATGCCGGGCTTGAGCATCTTCAGCGCAACGAGATCACCGAGTTCGAGATCGTGGGCCTTGTAAACGATGCCCATGCCGCCCGAGCCAAGCTCGGAAAGGATTCGATAGCGGCCGCCGAAGATGCTGCCGATGTCCAGTGTCATCGCGATCCGCATCGCCGTGCGCGGCGTGGCTGCCGCGGCGCCGCCGCCCGACACGATCGTCTCATCCATGATCGCACCTGGTAACGACGGCTGCAGCGCCGGCAACCGGTCTAGCGCGCCTTCGGCCAAGGCGTAGAAATTCTTTCCCGTAGCTGCCCCTTGCACGACGCCAACGGCTTCAGCTCCCATGCTCGCCTTGACCTCGTCACCAGCACCGCGCGCCAGAAGCAGTTGACCTGCGGCGGCTTCCGGCAGCAGGCGGTCCATCTGCAGCATGACCGGCCCGAGCATCGCTCGCTGCGCGCCACGGTCGTCGCCGATCGAGCCCTGAATGACCTCGCCTGAAACCAGGGCGGCTGCCGGCAATCCGACGCGTTCGACGCGCAGCCGGTCGCGCAGCGCCGACCACGCCTGCAGGGCCGCGGTTTGCCGCGCCGGACCGGCGAACGTCAGCGCCAAGCGCGGCCCCAGCAGTATTTGCGCGCTTCCGTTTGCCGCGCTGGCAACGTGCGTGACCGATTCAACGACGCCGTCGAAGCGGCACAACGCCAGCTCCGGCGCCAGGTTTTCCTCGCGCTTTCCGAACTGGCGAAACTCGAGCCCGACGACAGCCACGATTTCCAGCTGTGCCGGTTCTCGCGGCGACGGCTCGGGCCTGGCTACAGTTGCCGGGCGGACCGGCTCGGCTCCAGGGTCCGGAAGGAAGCGCGACAGATTGCCGACGTAGCCTTCCATGTCGCTTTTTTCGCGCAAGTCGGACAGCAGCGAATCGAACGCGCGCGACAGGCGCGCCAGTTCATCGCTGCCGCGCAATCCCAGCTGCGTGTTGTAGTTGCCGGCAGCGGCCTGCTCTGCCGCAAGCGCCATTGTCCGCACTGGGCGCAGGATTCCCTTGGCCAGCAGATATGACAACAGCAGCGCGATGAGGATCGATGCGACACCGCCGACGAGAACCCAATTGAGGATGTCGCGATAGCTCGCGGCGATGCGATCGATGGAAGTCAAGGCGAGCAAGCTGCCGAGCTGCGCTTCGCCCTCGGCCGCGGTCGGCGTCAGTTTCGCGATCCAGCGCCGGCCGGAGATCGTCAGCGCAACGCGCGGCAAAAGCTTGCCGCTGCCGATGGCGGAAAGCGATGCATCCGTCGCGACAACTTCCTGCAGCGCCTTGGCACCAGACTCGTCGAACGAACTTGCCGTCAGCAAGAGTCGTTTCGGCGAGGGCACCTTTTGGCCTTCCGTCGTCTCCTTGGTCCCCTGTCGGCCATCCGTCGTCTCCGCGGGCCGCTCCCGGTCATCCATGGCCTCCGCGGCACTTGGGCTCCTGCCCATCGCACTTGTGCCCATCGGTAGCCAGAACGCAATCTGGGCGCCGCTGATCTTCGCGACCTGCTGGCAGAATTCGTTGTTGATAGTCTGCGCCAGCAGGATGAAACCGACCAGATTCTGGTCCTGCTGCAGGGGCATGATCGCAGCCTGATACAGACGATCGCCCTGGCGCCAGTAACCGCTGAAGGGCGCCGCCTTGGCGATTGCCGGACGAACCAGCGGATCATCGGCGAGCGACTCGCGAAAGGCCTCGGTCTGATCGTTGCGTCCGAGCACGTTGCCCTTCGCATCCATGACGATGCCGAGATCGAAAGCGAACTGGCTCTGCCGTTCCTTGAGCAGGTCGGAGATCGATTGCGTGTCGCGGTCGCTGCTCTCACTGAGCCCCGGCAGGTTGCTGGTAGCGCCGCCGATCTGGGCTACGTATTTGGCCGTGGCCGGATCGCTCGCGATCAGCTGGACCTTCAGCTGCAGTTGCTCGAGGCGGTTCTGCTCGAACTCCTTCTGCACCGCGCTGCTCGTCGCGAGCGCGTCGTCGACGGCGCGCTCGGCGATCTGGTCGCCCTTGACGTACGTGACCACGACCGCCGCGCCGACCGCCAGCGCAATCAGGAACGCGCAACCGAGGAAGAACTTTATCGCCAGCGGCAGGCTGAAGCCGCCGGCTGGCCGTTCGTCAATATCCGCCATCGCTCGTCCTGCCATAGGGCTTGCCGAATTTGTTCATGTGTTGAGGCACGCGGCGCTGGCTGAGATCGAGCTGCACGCGTTCGCTGGTTTTTGATTCCGGAGTCAGTTCGCGCAGCCACGGCGTTGCCCGCTCGTGCCACACGACGAGATCGCCAGGGACCTGCGGAACGCCGGACAAGCGGAAGTCGCCGTTCGCATCCGGCTGGGTGAAGTATGGTGTGTCGAGAACGAGGATGTGGCCGATCATCGAA
>Ga0163162_10008080_pt1 | contig 10268 bp, 8 predicted proteins | sample S55metaG_FD_115310 | JGI IMG/M metagenome (GOLD analysis project Ga0163162, IMG submission 115310) | Switchgrass rhizosphere microbial communities from Kellogg Biological Station, Michigan, USA - S5-5 metaG | ecosystem: Host-associated > Plants > Roots > Rhizosphere > Soil | place: USA: Michigan...
CCGACCATCCCGGGGGACAGGCCAAGGCACGGACAGTCACGGGCGGCCACGGGAACACCCGACACCGACGGCGCAGCCGCGGCTGTGCTGCCCGCGGCGATGACCTCTGCTCGACCGCAGCTCACCGGTCCCACTCGGAGGCCGGAGGCAATGACTCTGACTCCAGCGCGACGGGGCACAACGCCACACCGGCACTCCGGACAGGTCACTTCGGGACCATTCACCACTCTGCCTGGGGCACCCGCGGGTGAGGGCTCGGGTCGGCTCCTAGGAGCCGACCCGCTCGGACAGTTCCACGAGCCGGTTGGCGAACCCCCACTCGTTGTCGTACCAAGCGAAGATCTTGACCTGGTTGCCGACCAGCTGCGTCAAGGGGGCGTCGAAGATCGCCGAGTGGGGGTCGCCGACGATGTCGACGGACACCAGCGGCGCCTCGGAGTACGCGAGGTACGGCGACAGCGCCGAGGCACGCGCCGCCTCGCGGAACGCCGCGTTGACGTCGTCGACCGTCGCCTCTCGCGACAGTGTGGCGGTGAGGTCGGTGATCGATCCGACGGGGACAGGTACGCGCAGAGAGAGGCCGGTCAGCCGTCCGTCGAGCTCGGGAATGATGCGCCCGATGGTGCGGGCGGCGCCGGAGGACGTCGGGATCGTGGACAGGGCGGCGGCGCGCGCGCGCCGAAGGTCGCCATGGGGGGCGTCCTGGAGGCGCTGATCGCTGGTGTAGGCGTGAATCGTCGTCATGAGTCCGGTCTGGACTCCGAACGCCTCATGCAGCACCTTCGCCATCGGGGCGAGGCAGTTGGTGGTGCACGAGCCGTTCGAGAACACCTCGCCCGCCAGATCCACCGCATCGTCGTTGACCCCCAGCACCACCGCGGGAACGTCGTCGTCGGCCGGCGCCGAGATGATGACCTTCCGCGCTCCCGTGGCCAGGTGCTGCCGGGCGCTGGCTGTATCGGTGAAGCGGCCGGTCGACTCGATGACGACATCGACCCCCTCGTCGCTCCAGGGGATGCGGGCCGGCTCACGCTCCGACATCACCCTGATCCGCGCGCCGGCAACGAGCAGTGCGTCGCCGACGACCTGCACGCCGTCGAGGTGCCCGGCCAGCGAGTCCCACTCCAGCAGCGAGCCGAGTGTCGCCGCATCGGCGACATCGTTGATCGCTACGACCTCGACATCGGCGGTGCTGCGCAGCGCAGCCCGCAGGTAGCTGCGACCGATGCGGCCGAAGCCGTTGATTCCGATTCGAATGCTCACGCGGTGTCTCCTTCTCAGGTGGTCCGTGGTCAAGGCTCGCAGGCGCTGGGCGTCGTCGCCGCGGAGGATCGGCGCGTCACGTACCGACCCCGGCTGCCGACCGTCTGCCCGCGACCGCTTCCCGAGCCCGGCCTGCGTCGATCGCTTGTCAGGTGAGCGGGAGCAGTCCGCGATCGGCGAAGACCTTCTTTGCGCTGAATGTCGCGTTCAGTGCCCGCGGAAAGCCGCAGTAGACCGCCGAGTGCAGCAGAGCCTCGATGATCTGTTCCGGCGTCAATCCGACGTTCAGTGCGGCGTTGACGTGAACCTCGAGCTGTGGCTCGCAGCCGCCGAGTGCGGTCAACATGCCCAGGGTGACCAGCTGTCGGTCACGCGGCGCGAGGGTGGGCCGGGCATAGATCTCACCGAAGGCCCAGGAGACCACCTGGTGCCCGAGCTCGGGGGCGATGTCCTGGAGGGAGTCGAGGACGGCCCTACCGGCCTCTCCGTCGACCCTCTCCAGCACTCGCATGCCGCGTTCGAGCCGTTGCTCGCGGGTCGTGGAGTCACTCATGCGTCCCGGCTCCCTGAACGCTGCTCATCCGGAGGGCGGCCTCGAGCCTGGCTGCTGCCCCTGGATCGTGGGCCGGCAGGATGACCAGCCCGGGCAGCGCCTGGCGCAGGGCGTTGACCCTGCGCACGGTCTGCCGCATCTGCTTCCTGTCGCCCACGCCCGGGAGCTTCCCGGCGGCCAACAGGGCGTCGTCGTACGTGAGGTCGCCGACCATGAGCAGCGGAGCGTGGCCGGGCCGCCGCACCAGGAGTGACACCGAGCCGGGGGTGTGCCCCGGGGTGGGAAGGATCACGAGGCTTCCATCTGCGAACAGGTCGTGGCCGTGGGTGAAGGGCGCAATGGTCGAGTCGTCCAGGAGCTCGGGGGTGACTCGGCTCCAGTTCAGTCCGGGCAGGTCGATGTGTCGGCGCATCAGGCCGCGCGCCTCAGGTAACGGCTTGCCCAGCGCGTCCCATTCCCCGCGGTCGACCACGATCCTGGCGTGCCCCAGCACCGGGAGACCGCCGATGTGGTCCTGGTGGAGATGGGAGATGACGGCCGTGTCGACGTCGCTCACCCGGTGTCCCCGCGCTGCCAGGCCTGCGGCCAGCGTCTCCTGCGGGCCGATGTCGAAGGTGGCCAGGCGTGAGTACACCAGTCCGTTCAGGCCGCCTGGGAAGTAGTCGGGGTCGGTCACGGAGGCCCGGTCCTGCCCGGTGTCGAAGAGGACCAGTCCGTCGCGATGCTCGATCACGTAGGTGTTGATCGGTCGCGGCTCGGTCCACCGGGTCGAGGTGAACAGCCAGACGTAGAGGTTCTTGCGGGTCGGTCCGACATGTTCGGGGTGGATCGTGACGCTGCCGGTACTGAGCACCGATACGCCGGCGATCGGGTCGATGGGGCTAGTCATGGTGGATGTGCCTTCCTGGTCAGGACTCGTGGGAAGCTGGTGGAGAGGAGAGTCGGACGGTGCGGTCGCGCCGGCTCGCGGCGATCGTCATGGACGGGTGCGCTGCTCGAGAAGTCGTTTCAGGGCGGCGAGGTTCTCGCCGACCGCGGTCTTGACGCGCGGCGCCGCCAGGCGCTGCAGCGTGAGGAGATAGCCCAGGTCGAGCTCCCAGCGGTCGTCGACCCGAGTCCCGCCTCCGACCGGCCGGAGCTCGACGTGGCGATGAAAGGCCGGCCGGTCCCCCGGAAGCGTGGTCACGGCGAGCGCGGAGGGAGCCTGGTAGACGGTGATGGCGAACCGTTGACGATCGGTGCGCCGGGTCTGCTCGTACGTCGTTCCCACCGCGACTGGTCCCGGGGTGATCTGGCGGACGTGCTCGACGTAGTAGTTCCAGGCGGGGATGTTGGTGAAGTCGGCAAGGTAGGCGAAGACCTCCTGGATCGGCCGGTCGATGTCGATGCTCTGCGCGAAGCGGATCTTCCGATCACCATCGAGACCCTGCGAGCCAGGGACATGGTTCTGCGTCTCACCCGGTTGTTGCGCCGCCGGGTCTGGAGTGCGGGTCATGCGGGCCCTTTCTGCGTCTGCCGGGGACCAACCACGGTCGCGGCATGAGGCAGCCGAATCATCCGCCAGGACGCTGATCCTCAATACGCTGTGACTCCGATCCGGTCAGCCGCGGCGAGCTCGAGCCCGCAGCGCTCCCCCGCACGCCGGCTGTCGACGTCCGGTGGGGTTCGTCGGCCATCTCCGCCAAGGAGCGGATGTCTTGCCCCGCCACGCGTGCCAGCGTCTCCGAGCCGGAAGGGCCGACAGGTTCAGTTGCCGAGGAAAGGGACGCCAGCGTGGAGATCACCATCCTCGTCGATTCGACCGACCCCCTGATCGGGCGAGTCGTTGCGAAGGCCGCAGGCGCGGCCACCGATCCCGGGACCGACGCCAGCTTCATGGGCTGGTTGGGCCTGCTGCGCGTCCTCGATGACCTGATCGGGTCGTCACCTCAGCCACCTACCAGCCCATCCGACGGCCCGATGTCGAGTACGCCGGGCAGTCCGCCACGGAGCGTGGAGTGAGCGACCCGGCAGCCCCTGCGTCGAGGTCGCGGCCGGCGCGTAGGATCCCCTCCGTGGTCGACGCCACACCTGCAGCGACGCTGCAGGGGCGCAAGAGTGAGATGGACGTGCTCCTCGGGGCGCTGAACACGCTCGCGACCGGTCGACCTGCTCAGGTCCTCGTCGAGGGCGAAGCCGGCATCGGCAAGACTCGGCTGCTCAACGAGACCCTCACCGAGGCTCGCGCCCGCGGTTTCCAGATCGCCCGAGGGCAGGGCGAGGAACTGGAACGCACCCGGCCGTTCGGCGCGATCGCCGAGGCGCTCGACTGTCAGCCGACCTCACCGGACCCACGGCGCCGCGCGATCGCCGAGCTGCTGGCTGCCCACGGTGGCGGCGGACCTGGCGACCGGGGTACTGGTGGCAGCGGCCCGGTCACCGTGACCAGCGACGCCGGGCTGCAGTTCCGGGTCGTCGACGCGTTCGTCGATCTGGTCGAGGGCCTGACCCTCGAGACGCCCCTGGTCATCGCCGTCGACGACCTGCAGTGGGTCGATCCCTCGAGCCAGCTGGCCATCGGCGCCATCGGCCGGCGGTTCTCCTACATGCCCATCGGCCTGATCGCCTGCTACCGGCCCGGCCCTGCCCGGGAGCACTTTCGCCAGGTCGTTGACGCACTGACCCGGTCCGGAGCCGCCCCGTTGAGCGTGGGCCGGCTCGACGAACCGGCGGTCGAGGCGCTGGTCTCCGAGCTCGTGGCCGGCCAGGCGGGACCGATCCTGCTGGGCGAGATCGCCGGGGCCGGCGGCAACCCGCTGTTCATCACCGAGCTCCTCGCCGCGATCGAGGCCGACGGCATCCTTCGCGAGGCCGACGGGCGGGTCGACCTGACCCAGGTCGCCTTGCCGCCCAGCCTTCGGCTGACGATCCTGCGGCGGCTCGGTTACCTGCCCGACGACGTCATGGAGGTGCTGCGCGCCGCGGCCATCCTGGGTGCCCGGTTCACCATCCAGGACCTCTCGATCAGCACCGGGCTGGCCGCAGTCGCACTCGCCCCGACCGTCACCGAGGCTGTCGGGGTCCGGGTCCTCGAGGAGGACGGCGACCGGCTGCGGTTCCGTCACGATCTGATCCGCGAAGCCCTGTACGCCGACATCCCCACGAGCCTCCGGCTGGCGCTGCACCGCGAGGCCGGACAGCGCCTCGCCGCCGTAGGCGCGCCCGCTCGGCTGGTCGCCGAACAGCTGTCCCGGGGTGCCACGAAGGGCGACCTCGAGGCGGTCACCTGGCTCACCACCGCGGCTCGCGAAGCCGCATCCAGATCACCCGACATCGCCGTCGAGCTCTTCGGGCGTGCCATCGACCTGATGGAGGACTCCGACCGCGAACGCCCTGCGGTCCTGGCCGAGCATGCCAGTGCGCTGATGTCGGCGGGCCGCGTGACCGAGGCAGCGTCGGCATGGCGCAGCTTGCTCCACCCCGACCACGACGCCGCCTCCCGGGCCCTCGCCCACACCGGTCTCGGACTGGTGCTGCTGGCGCTGGGACGGCCCCGCGACGGACTCGACCAGCTGCAGCTGGGCCTCGAGGTGCAGGACGGGGACGAGCTCGGGCGGGCCGGCGGTCTGGGCTGGGCCTGCATCTGCCGCATGTGGCTGGGCGACCTCGACGGCGCCCTCGTCACCGCCGAACAGGCGCGAGCGGCGGCCGCGGCGAGCCAGCACCACACGGCGACGGCGATCGCGACCGCCATGGTCGCGGTCGTCTCGATGCTCCGCGGCGACCTCGACGCCGCGGCGGCGATCATGGACCCGGCGCTGGAGGCGGCCGAGCGCAGCCCGGACGGGGCAGGGCTGCGATACCCCATCTACGCCCCGGCGGGGTTCATCCTGGTCGAGCACGACCGGCTCGACGAGGCACGGTTCGCACTCGAGACCGGAAACCGGCGCAGCGACGCGAAGGGGATCCGCTGGCATCAGCCCAGCTATCAGATGGTCCGCACCGTCGAACGTTTCGTCGCCGGCGAGTGGGACGAGGCCGTCGAGCTGGCTACAGCGAACGTCGAGCTGGCCGACGAGACCGGCGAGTCCTACACCCTCATCGTCAGCCGAGGCGTGCACGCCCTGATCTGCCTGCACCGCAACGACATCGCCACTGCCACCGACCTCGCCGGCACGGCGATCCGGCAGCTGACCCGGACCGAGGGGCGCTACCGCTCCCAATGGGCGACCTGCGCGAGCGCACTGGTCCTGGAAGCGGAAGGACGGCTCGACCAGGCGTACACGACGCTGACCGAGGCATGGGACGAATGCACGCGCCTGGGTCTGCTGCTCGAGTACCGCGTCCTCGCCCCGGACCTGGTCCGGCTGGCGCTGGCCACCGGCCACCGGCCGCGCGCGGTCGAGGCGACCCAGGCCGTCGCCACGCTCGCCGCCGCCAACCGGGTGCCCTCGTTGACCGGGGCCGCGCTGCGCTGCCGCGGGCTGGTGGACGACGACCTCGAAAAGCTTCAGTCAGCCGTCGAGGCCTACACGCCCGGACCGCGCGTCTTCGAGCTCGCCTGCGCCCAAGAGGACCTCGGCGTCGCCTTCCTCCGCCGAGGAGACACGGCGCAGGGCCGGGCGCACCTCGACGAGACGCTGGCGACCTATGAGCTCCTCGACGCTCATCGTGGCATCGCACGCGTCGAGGCGGTCCTGCGTGCGGCCGGTATCCGCAGGGGCACCAGGAAGCCGCGCGGGCGCCCCCAGTTCGGCTGGGAATCCCTCACCCCCGCCGAGGTGACCGTGGCCCGACTCGCGGCCCAGGGACTCACCAACCCCCAGATCGGCGAACGCCTCTTCGTGTCCCGGCGCACCGTGCAGACCCATGTCGCCCATGTCTTCGCCAAGCTCGGCATCTCCTCGCGCACGCTGCTGGCCGCCGAGGTCGCGCGACGGGACACCTCCACGGCCGGCTGAAGGTCTCCCACCGTCGGCCTGGCACGGCCCGGTGCCGACCCTCCGGGGCAGCCTTCGACATCGGCCGGCTGGCGGATGTCTCGAGCGGGCCAGGTCCGCAAGGTGGGATCCGATCACGCCTTACCTGTCTCGAAGGTTTCGCCGATGTACCCATCCCCGGCTCACGCCTCGACACCGGTCCACCGTCGGCCGGCTAGGGGTCTCACACAGCCTCCGATCGCGACCCTGCTCGTGTTCGCTGTGGCCGCAGCGGGCTTCTCCGCGCCCTCCGGGCAGCGGTGGACGGACCCCGCCAGATGACCACCGGCATGGGCAGGCCGTGCGGCCGGTACGACCCGGAGCTGTGGTTCGCCGAGAAGCCCGAGCTGCTCGCCCGCGCCCAGGCGATCTGCGCCGGCTGCCCGGCCCGGGCGAGCTGTCTGGACGATGCGCTGAGCCGTCGTGAACCGTGGGGCGTCTGGGGCGGCGAGATCGTCCTGCGGGGACGCGTGATCGCCCACAAGCGTGGCCGTGGCCGGCCACGCAACGACCTACCGCCCGCGGCATGACCCGCACCGCCCGAACCGGTGCCGCCGACGAACGACCCGCGGGAGGGCCTCCCACCGATGAGCTCGGCGCAGGCCCTTCCGGTGCCGGACGTCTCGAAGCGTTCAGCGACGGCATCATGGCGATCGCCATCACCCTGCTGATCCTGGACGTACGGCTGCCACCGGGACAACCCGACCAGTCGCTGCTGACCCGGCTCGGCCGGCTGTGGCCCTCCTACCTGGCCTACCTGGACTCGTTCGTGACGATCGGGGTCGTCTGGATGTGTCACCACGCCTTCTTCCGACGCATCCAGCACGTCGACGTCTGGCTGATGTGGGCCAACCTCGTCCTGATGTCGGTGATCGCGTTCCTCCCGTTCCCCACGGCCGTCTTGTCGGCGCACATCGGACAGGGCGGTACCTCAGCCAAGGTCGCGACCGCGTTCTTCGGTCTCGTCGCGACCCTCCAAGCCGTCGCCTGGCTCCTGATGTGGGCCGCCGTACGACACCGACCCACTCTGCTCAAGCCGTGCTACGACGCTTCGTTCGCCCGCGTCGAGAACCGACTCGGGTGGATCGGCGTCGCCGTCTTCAGCGGATGCATCGCCCTGGCCCTGGTCGCTCCGTGGCTCGCCCTGGGGGTCTACCTGGCCGCCGTCGTCGGCTTCGGGGCGACCGTCAACGGCTGGCACGCACTCGCGGGCCGACCGCCCTCGGGTGCGTGAGAGCCACCGAGTCGACCTTTGCCCGGGACGGCGCGGAACGGCCGCCACCGAATCGGTCACCTAGCGGATGATTCGAGGCTGCTGCAACCCAACACTTCGAGGGTGAACAGGCTCTCGGGCGCGACGACGCGGCAGGACCGACTGCGGGTGCTGTCGGGGGCGTTCGTGCTGGTGTGGAGCAGCGGCTACGTCGCCGCCGGGCTCGCGGTACGCGACATCGCCCCGCTGGCGATCACGTTCTGGCGGTTCGTCGCCGCAGCCGCCCTCCTCGCGGTCGTCGCGGCCGTACGCCGTGAACGGTGGCCGCGTGGCCGAGCGCTGTGGTCGGCGGCCGGCATCGGGGTGCTGATCTTCGGCGTGCAGTTCGGGCCCTTGTACTACGGCATCGCCCAAGGCGTGCCGGCCGGAACCACGGCGTTGATCGCCTGCTCGGCTCCGCTCCTGGTGGCGGTGTTCTCGGTGCCGCTGGGCTGGGAACGACTGGCACGTCAGCAGTGGGCGGGAGTCGCACTCGGAGTGGTGGGCGTGGCGGTCACACTGGCCGACCGGGTCGGCCGGCCACCGCACGTGCTCGACCTGGCCTGGACGGTGCTCGGCCTCCTCGGTCTGGTCAGCGGCACCATGCTCCAAGGACGCGCCCGGTTCCGAGCCGGCCGGACCTCCATCGCCGCCGTGGAGATCGCGGCGGGGGCCGTGGTCGTCGGTGCCCTGGCACCGTGGGCGGGCTCGATGCGGATTCCCGACTCCTTCTCGGCACTGGCGACGATGACCTGGATCGCCGTTGTCACCGGTGCTGGCGGGCCGTTGCTGATGTTCGCACTCCTGGAACGACGCGGCGCTCTGCGGACCAGCTCGCTGCTGTTCATCGTCCCCGGGATCACGGCCCTCGCGTCGTGGCCGATCCTGCACGCGCCGATCGGAGCACTGGCCGCGGTCGGCCTGGTCGTGGCCGGCATCGGTCTGTGGCTGGCGCTACGCAGCACGTCGGATGCGCCCGAGTCACTCCCAGCCGAGGCCATGGATGAAGGGCAGGGAGATGACGTGCTCGTCGGCTGAGCCAGCCCGAACGCACCGAACCACCCGCGCCCGCCGTCATCGCCCTCCCCTGGCGGACACCGGAGCCGCGCTGGCTGCCGTCGCTCCCCCCGGCACGGCGGCCAGCGCTCCCGGCCGCCGGTGACACATCCGGTGTCGGCGAGGCAAGCGCCACCCGCAGCACCTCGACGTTCGGTCGAACTGGCCACCTACCGCCGAGGAGGCCGAAGGTCCTACGATCCTCCAACCTCCGGAAGCGGCGGACTCGAACGTTGACCCACCGTGACCCGAGCTCTCCACGACGTCCGAGCGACATCGCGCTGACCTGAACGTCCGCGGGAGGCTCCTCTGGCATCGGTGTCGAAAGGCGCGTGCCACGTCCGACGTGGTGGTGAGCCGAAACCGCCCGACGTGCTTCGAAGGAGCCCACCATGTCGTCCGACCTGCACCCCGACACCCGGGAGGAGTGGACCGGCCAGACCTCGCGCAAGGTCGTCGCCGGTCACTTCCTGTCTCTCGACGGAGTGGCCGAGGCACCCGAACGGTTCATCACCGCGTGGGACGACGAGACGGATGCCAGCGGCGCCGATCTCATCGCCACCCAGGACGCCGTCATTCTCGGCCGCCGCACCTATGACGAATGGGCGGAGTTCTGGCCGGGCAGTGAGATCCAGCCCTTCGCCTCCTTCATCAACGCCGTTCCCAAGTACGTCGCAACCTCGACGCGGCTCGACCGCGAGTGGACCAGCTCGCGCGTGATCGACGGCGGGCTGGTCGACTTCGTGCGGCACCTGAAGGGTCAGCCGGGCGGCGACATCGGCGTGCACGGCAGCATCTCCGTCACGCGGACGCTGCTGGCCGCCGACGTCGTCGACGAGCTCCGGCTCGTCATCGCGCCGACGATCGCCGGCAGTGGGCAGCGACTGCTCGACGGGTTGCCGCTGATCCGGCTCGAGACGATCCGCGGCGCTGCCTCGTCCAGCGGCCACGTCCTCGTCGACTACCGTGTTATGGACACGGCGGCCGCCGAGAGCAGGGGACCGTTCGAGCCGGCCGACGTCCACGACTCTGACCGCGCGCTCCGCAATCCGTTTGCCGAAGAGTGGCCGTGCTGGGACGCTCGCGGCATGCCTCCCAGCGCCGTCGAGCCGCCGTTCGACCAGCTCCTGGCGACGGCGGAGGCGGTGGCGCGGGATCGTCCCGAGGTGGACCTCGAGCTGGCTCG
>Ga0163162_10008081_pt1 | contig 10268 bp, 8 predicted proteins | sample S55metaG_FD_115310 | JGI IMG/M metagenome (GOLD analysis project Ga0163162, IMG submission 115310) | Switchgrass rhizosphere microbial communities from Kellogg Biological Station, Michigan, USA - S5-5 metaG | ecosystem: Host-associated > Plants > Roots > Rhizosphere > Soil | place: USA: Michigan...
CTCAAGCGCGACACCCGCTTCCGCTACGTGATGGTGTTCAAGAACGAGGGCTCCTCCGCCGGCGCCACCATCGAGCACTCGCACTCGCAGCTCATCGCGCTGCCGATCGTGCCCGGCTTCGTCGCCGAGGAGATCGACGGCGCCAGGCGGCACTACAAGGCGAAGGAACGCTGCGTCTTCTGCGACATCATTGCGCAGGAGTTGCAGCAAAGCCAACGGGTGATCGAAGTGCGTGGCGACTTCGTCGCGCTTTGCCCGTATGCGCCTCGAGCGCCGTATGAAACATGGATCCTTCCACGCAGCCATGAAGCTGCCTTCGAGCGCTACGGGCTAAGCCGTCCTGCTACCATGCTCGATCTGGCGGCATTGTTGCGGCGCACGCTGCAACGGATTCGCACCGTGACAGGGGAGTTTCATCTGGTGCTGCACACTTCTCCCAATACATTGTTTCGTTCGAAGAGCCTGGATTATTGGAAGACGATCGACGACGACTACCACTGGCATATTGAAATTCTGCCGGTAATCGGTGGACGCGCGAAGTCGTATACCTTCAAAGAGGTTTATTATTCGCCGGTGACCTCAGAGACAGCGGTGAAGCGGTTGCGGGATGCGCGGATCGAAGGGTAGGGCGGGCGTCAGGCGTCGGACGTCAGACCTCGAACTCCGGGCTTAAGCGTCACCGTGATGATGTGAACCTCAGGAGGGTTCAACTCTTGATTCGTTTCCTGTTTTGCTGCCTGCTTCTGGCGACTGCCTGTGCGCAGGACGCTCCGAAGGTCGTCCCGAACGCTGGCCCGAATTTGGCAGTGGCTAAGCAGGAAATCCTGTGGCAGAAGCTTGAATCCAGCATCAACGATGTCGATAACAATCTGGACGGCGTGCTGGGAGTTGCGGTTCTTGACCTGACGAGCGGGAAGAGATTCGTTTTGCATGGCGACGAAATTTTCCCGCAGGCCAGCTCCATCAAGACAGCCGTGCTGGCTGAACTTTATCGTCAGGCGCAAGCCGGCAAGTTGAAGCTTGCTGACATGTACACGGTGCAGGCTTCCGATCTGGTTCCAGACAGTTCCATCATGGGCGGGCTCACTCCCGGAGTGACGCGGATCACGCTGCGCGATCTCGCGACGATGATGATCGCGGTCAGCGACAATAGCGCGACCAATGTCCTGATCGACCGCGTAGGCATGGAGAATGTGAATGCGCTGCTCGATTCGCTCGGCCTGGTCCACACCCGCCTGCGGCGGAAGATGATGGACTTGAAAGCTGCCAGCGAAGGCCGGGAGAACATCTCAACTCCCGCGGAAATGATGGCCTTACTGGAGGATCTCTATCGAGGCAAGGTTTTGAACAAGCCGATGACGGACGATTTCTTCACCATGCTTACTACTCAGAAGCACGGTTTTCTTTCACGCGACTTGCCTGAGGGATTGAAGATCGCAAACAAGCCGGGTGAACTCGAAGGCGTGCGCAACGATTCGGGAGTGGTGTTTGTGGAGAACCGTCCGTATGTGATTTGTGTAATGACGACCTACCTGCGCCGAACGCGCGACGGTGAGGAAGCGATCGGAAATATTTCGGCGGCAGCCTATCGCATGTTCGACCGGTTGGCGCGTGCCAGCGAATACGGGCGTGTGGTCTCGCCCGCAAATGGAAAGTAGTCGTCGGTCGTCAGTCTTCAGTCGTCGGCCAATCCGCGGCTGACGCTGTTTGCTGAAGACTGACGACTGATGACCGACGACTGCTCTTATGACTCTGCGGCGCATGAAGACTTACACCGGCGGCCAGGGATACGTTTATCAATACTACTTCGTGGGCAAGCGGGTGGCGTTGGCGGATGCTCCTGAGGCTCCAGCGAGCGAGTTCATTTTTGATGTGACATCGGATCGCAAGACTACGTTTTCAGTGAGCGTATTTCTGCCCGACGAGTCTTTGCGTGGTTGGGCATCGCGGCATGGGCGCGTGCTTACGGACGCTGAGCAATACGGCGCTGTGAAAATGAGGTTGTTTCAGGCTTTCGACGAGATTGAAGACATGATGGCTCGGGGACGTCGCCTGGTAGTGAGTTCGGAGAGTCTGGAAGCGGCGTTGGAAACGTTGGGAGTGCAGTAGCGGTAACTGGTTACAGCGGGGATTGCTTTACGGTCGGAGGGCGAGACGCCCTCCGGACAGCCGGCGGGACGCCGGCGCTACAAGTGCTGCGGCTGTACGTTGCCCTTCTTATGCTTCTGCACTGGCTGCGGTGCAGACTATAATCACCGTGGCAGGTCTTGAATCTGTTTATGCCCATATTGTGGCTGCGAGTGGCGCTTGGTTTTTATGCTGTGGGATTATTGTATGCGCTTCTGGCACTGACGCGTACGAGTTCGCTTCTGAACCGGGTAGCCTTGCCGGCCATGACTCTGGGCATGGTGTTTCAGTTTGTGTCTTTAACGGAAGCGGTCCTGCTTTCGGGGCAACTTACACTTACTTCGGTACATAACTCCGAGTCGCTGCTGGCGTTGCTGGTGATGGCGGCGTTCATGATCGTGTATCTGGTGTATCGCACGACGTCGCCCGGGATCGTCGTGTTCCCGTTGGTATTTGTGTTGACCTTCGTCGCGGTAACTACGCAGCAACCCTTTCTGCTGGTTTCGCCGGGCATGCGCCGCGGCTGGCTCTTCGTCCACATCGCGATGATTTTTATTGGTTACGCGGCGCTGTTTTTAAGCTTTGCCGCCAGCCTGCTTTATCTGCTGCAGGAGCGCAGCCTGAAGTCGAAGAAGCCAGCCGCCATCCTGCTACGCCTGCCGGCCCTTGAAGTCATCGATCAGATCGGCTATCGGTCGCTGTTGCTGGGATTTCCTTTTATGACGCTTGGGTTGGTGGCGGGCAGTATCGTCGCGCAGGCCACTTACGGACGCCTTGACTTTCTCGATCCCAAGATTTTTCTGTCGCTGCTGATGTGGGCAGTTTACATGGTGATGGTGTTCACCCGCTGGAATGCGGGATGGCGCGGGCGGCGAGCCGCGTACCTCGCCACTGGGGCAGTAGTGGCGGCGGTGGTCGCCTGGTCGGCGAACTACTTCAGTACTATTCACGGGTTCGTCCAATCATGAAGTTTCAACTCATCGGGGTGAACCACAAGACCGCGCCGGTCGAAGTGCGGGAGCGCCTGGCAATCCCCGAAGGACACTTGCCTGATGCCATGAGGCGGCTGGCGGGGCATCCGGGGGTGGAGGAGGGGATCATCCTCTCCACTTGCAACCGGGTGGAAATGCTCACCCAGACGAAGAATGGTGCAGTCGACCTGCGCGGATTTCTGCGCGACTACTTTCAATTGAATCCCACCGACTACGAAGCACACTTGTACGAATACCGCGAGAGCGATGCCGTGCGTCATCTGTTTCGCGTGACCTCAAGCCTGGATTCGATGGTGGTGGGCGAGCCGCAAATTCTGGGACAGGTGAAAGAGGCTTATGCCACAGCGCGCGCAGTGGGCGCGGTGCATTCGCAGCTCGATCTGCTCCTGACCCGGGCGTTCGCCGTGGCGAAACGGGTGCGGACGGAAACGGCCGTGGGTTCGTCTGCTGTGTCCGTGGCGTCCGTTGCGGTTGAACTGGCTAAGAAGATATTCGGATCGCTACAGGGGAAGCACGTGTACCTGGTGGGCGCGGGCAAGATGAGCGAACTGGCGGCCCGTCACCTGATAGCCCACGGGGCCGAATCCATCTTTGTATCGAATCGTACTTTCGATCGTGCGCAGCAACTGGCGGCGCGGTTCGATGGACAAGCCATCCTGTTCGAACAGCTTTACGAGACTTGCGATCGCGCCGATATCGTCATCACCTCGACCGGCGCGCCGCATGCCATCTTCCGCCGGGAGCATGGCGAGTTGTTTCTAGCGCGGCGGAAGAACCGGCCGATGTTTTTTATCGATATTGCGGTTCCGCGAGATGTCGATCCCGGCATGAACAAGCTCGACGGAATTTTTGTTTACGACATCGACGATCTGCAGCAGGCGGTCACGACGCACGTTGCCGATCGACAAAAAGAAGCGGACCGCGCCGAGGCCATTATCAGCGGCGAGGTTGAGCGCTTTCAGCAGCGGCTGCAGACGCTGGATGTGGTGCCCACGATCGTTTCGTTGCAGGACCATCTGGAGACAATTCGCCTGGCCGAGATCGACCGGGTCCGCGGACGGCTGGGGCCTCTCTCTCCCGAGCAGGAACTGGCGGTGGAGACGCTCACGCGCGGGATCATCAGCAAGATTATGCATACTCCGATCACCACTCTGAAGACCGCCGTGCGCGAACCGGAAGCGACCACTGTGGTCGACATTGTGCGGCGGCTTTTTGATCTTCAGGACAAGCAGGGTCTGCAGGACAAGAAAAAAGACGCAAAAGTGGCCAAGACTACGAGCGGAGATTCCGGAGCGGAAAGTTAGTGGCGCTGCTACGAATCGGTTCCCGGGGATCGCAGTTGGCGCTCTGGCAGGCTGGCCACATCAAGACGCTGCTCGAAGCGCGTGGACATCCAGTCGAGATTGAGATCATCAAGACTACCGGCGACCGCATCACCGATGTCGCTCTTGCCCAGGTTGGCACCAAGGGCATGTTCACCAAGGAAATTGAGGAAGCGCTCTTCGATAATCGCGTTGACCTCGCTGTGCACAGCCTGAAAGACCTTCCCACAGAAATTCCTGCAGATTTCGAAATCGTTGCCATTACCACCCGCGAAGATCCGCGAGATGTTTTCTGTTCCCGGAAATTCAACAGCATTGAAGAACTGCCGGCCGGCGCCAGGGTTGGAACCAGCAGTCTGCGACGGCAGGCACAACTCAAGGCGCTGCGCTCTGATCTCGACATTCATCCCTTACGGGGCAACGTGGACACGCGTCTGCGAAAACTGGAGGCAGGCGAGTACGATGCTGTCATTTTGGCTGCTGCCGGGCTGAACCGACTGGGCAAGCGTGAGACCATGAAGCAGGTGCTGCCGGCCAAGCTGATGTGTCCGGCGGCAGGGCAGGGCGCGCTGGCGATCGAGATTCGCAACGGCGACGCCAGAATGCGCCAGCACATTGCTTTTCTGGACGACCATGCGGCTCGTATCACGACCACTTGCGAGCGGGCCTTGCTGAACCAGATGGGTGGAGGCTGCCAGGTGCCGATCGGGGCATCGGCGGCAATCGTCGAAGGCCGGCTGCATCTTGAGGCAGTGGTGGCGCGTCCGGATGGAACGAAGGTGTTGCGGGAATCAGGCGAAGGGGATGACCCAGTGAAGTTAGGGGAATCGGTGGGCCAAGTTTTGTTGAGTCGCGGGGGCGATGCGATTCTGCGAGAGGTGTATGGCCATGGAACGATCGCCCCGGAGCAGCCGTAAGCATTGCGTTGGAGAAGCACACTGTGAACAAAAAGAAGAAGCAAGATGTGCCCATGGCCGCTGCCGAGCTGCGGCGTCACTTTAAGGGACACCGGGTGCATGAACTGGTGACGGCGAATCGGACTTTTCCTGTCACAGCGCGGGTAGACCTGCAACTCGCACTGGAAAAGCTTTTCACTAACTACGTTGGGACTAAGCTCCTCGGTATTCACCATCCCTATTCTCATCATGAAACGCTTACCTTCGCCCATGTTTTAGGCGACCAGCACAATCCGGTCGTGATCAGTCCGCTGCAGCACGAAGAAGTGGACATTGGAGAAACTCTACTTGCCCGGTGCTTACGACAGGCGATATGGCTGGCGCAAGAAGAACGGATGCCGTACGGTCTCCTCGTCAGCGCTGCAACCAACTTCGGCCGTCAAGCTGGGACGCACGTGGAGATTGCCGTGCCGCCAGGTGAGATTGGTTCGGACCTTTCCCGACGCCTGTTTGATCAGATCGAAACCCTAGTCAGAAGCACGGCAACTTACCGGGGGAAGGTCATCTCTCTTGAATCCGCTGACAACTATTCCGGACGAGTCGGTGTCCTCCGCGTACATAAACTGCGCGAGGTAACTCGCGAGCACGTGATTTTGCCAGACAAAACCCTTCAACTGCTGGATCGAAATATTGGAGGTTTTGTCAGACAGCGGGAACAACTAAAAAAGTTGGGGATGCCTGTCAAAAAAGGACTGTTGTTTTATGGGCCCCCCGGAACTGGCAAGACTCACACGATTCATTACTTGGCGAGCCAGTTACCAGACCACACAACGCTTTTAATCACCTCGGAGCAAGTTGCACTACTCGACCACTACTTCCAACTGGCACGGTTCCTTCAACCAGCCATGGTGGTCATTGAAGATGTGGATCTGATCGCTCGCTCGCGGGAGACGATGTATGGGCCCTGCGACGAGAGCATCCTGAACAAACTTCTAAACGAGATGGATGGGTTGCGGGAGGACGCCGAGATCTTGTTCGTGCTGACAACGAACCGGCCGCAGAACCTGGAGGCCGCGCTCGCTTCTCGACCGGGCCGAATCGATCAGGCCATTGAGTTTCCACTTCCAGACGAAGAAGGACGTGCCCAGTTAGTTCGGCTTTACGCCAGCGGTCTCCCACTGGACGACGAAGTTGTGGAAATGATCGTGCGCAAGACTGACAAAGCCAGCGCTGCGTTCATCAAGGAACTGATGAGGCGGTCAGCCCAACTACATATTCAAAGAGGTAGCCGCGGCAAGCTCCGGCCGGAGGACTTGAACGATGCACTGGAGGAGATGTTGTTTGCCGGTGGGTCGCTGAATGCAAAGCTCCTTGGGGCTGAGGGTCTTAGCCGAGTCACGGTGCACTAAAGTTCGCAGGCAAACCACACCAAGTCCGGAATGATGCGTAAGCAACATACAAGCCGCAGACCCAAAGCGCCGAATCTCGTTGGTGTGCGTGTGCTGGTTGGTCGCGCACGCCATCAGGCGAGCGCGCTTTCTGCTGGCCTGCGTGAATTGGGGGCCGATGTTCTCGAAATTCCATTCATTGAAATCCGCAAGCCGCGGTCCTACAAAGCGTTGGATTCGGCACTCAAGAATCTTGCTGAGTATGACTGGCTGATCCTGACCAGCGTCAACGGGGTTGACGCCCTATGGGAGCGGTTGCGCAAACTGCATATTGGTGGGAAGCCGATGCTTCATCTGAAAGTGGCTGCGATTGGGCCAGCGACCGCGCAGGCCATCGAGCGCCACGGAGTCAAAGTGAATGTTGTGCCTAAGGAATACGTCGCGGAATCAGTGGTGGCGAGTCTGCGCCGGACGGTGAAAGCGAAGCGGGTGCTGCTGGCGCGGGCGAAAGTGGCGCGCGACGTGATTCCGCGGGAGTTGCGGAAACTAGGGGCGCGAGTGGATGTGGTGGAGGCTTACGAAACTGTGATCCCACAGGCTTCGCGGCAGAGGCTTCGGGCGGCGTTGCAGTCATCGCAACGGCGTCCTGATGTCATTACGTTTACCAGTTCGTCCACCGTGCGGAATTTTGTGGCACTTTTGGGGCAAAGTCGCGGTCGGGTCGGCCGTGTCCACATGGGCAGGGAAGAGAATCGGGTGCGGTTTGCTTCCATTGGGCCGATTACTTCGTCTACTCTTCGGGAGTTTGGCTTGCCGGTGGATATCGAGGCCGCGGAATACACGATTCCAGGTCTGATCAAGGCTATCGCCAAACACGAGTTGTGACCTTGTGACGCACTCTTATGGAGGCAGGTTTGCAACGAAAGACCGTTCTTATTCTCGCAGGTTTGGTTCTGGTAGTTTCTCTCGCAGTCGCCCAATCCCCCTCGTCTGACTTCCCGCCGGACGAACTTTTACAGCACATTACCGCCGACGGACTACGGGCGCACATGGCGCTTCTGTCGGACGACCTGCTGGAAGGGCGCGGGATCGGTACACGCGGTTATCAATTGGCGGCCAACTATGTGCGGGCGCAATTCGAGCAAATGGGACTAAGGCCCGCGGGAACGAGCGGATCGTACTTCCAGAACGTACGCTTTCGCAAGATTGAGTTGCAGCGGGACAAGAGTTCGGTTTCCGTAAAAAATAACGGCTCCATCCGGACGCTGACGATCGAGAAAGACTACGTAATGGCGGGCGACCCTTTGTCTACTGACGCCAGGGTGGAGGGGCAGGTCGTGTTCGTGGGTTATGGCGTGAGCGCTCCGGAGTTTGGTTACGACGATTACGCAGGGGTTGATGTGCGGGGCAAGATTGTGGCTGCGATCTATGGCGCTCCTCCCAAGCTGCCTTCCGCCCCTGGCGCTCATTTTTCTTCTTCCGAACAGAAATTGCGTATGGCTGCCGAGCATGGAGCGATTGGATTTCTGAGCATCTGGGCGGGCCGGACCGAACAGCGCACGCCGTTTTCTGAATACGTGCGTTTTACGCGAGGCCCGTCGTACCGTTGGCTGGATGCAAATGGTGTACCGAATAACGCGGAACCGAAGATCAAAGGCGGCGCCCGCATAAGTGCCAGCACAGCCGTGGCCCTGTTTCAAGGCGCGCCGAAGTCATGGAAAGAAGCGTTGCAAGCGGCGGAAAACAGCCAGCCGCAGGCGTTTCCGCTGACCGCACACGTATCGATTCATGCAGTCAGCAGCTACTCGGAAGTGGAGAGCCCGAACGTGGCGGCCATTCTGCCGGGCTCCGATCCACAACTGAAGAACGAGTATGTAGTCTTTACCGCGCACCTTGATCATCTCGGGATTGGCGATGCCGTCAAAGGCGACAGCATCTACAACGGGGCGGCGGACAACGCTTCAGGAACTGCGGCGCTGCTGGAAATGGCGCGGGCATTTTCCGAGTTGAAGACGGCTCCGCGGCGTTCGCTTCTTTTTATCGCAGTCACCGGCGAAGAAGAAGGCCTCCTGGGTTCTGACTACTACGCCCACAATCCTACGGTGCCGATCTCGCAGATCGTAGCCAACATCAACATGGATGAAGTTTCATTCCTCTACGATTTCAAGGACATCGTGCCGCTGGGCGGCGAGCATTCCAGCCTGGGCGCGGTAACGGACGATGTGGCGCGGCACATGGGCCTGATAGTCAGTCCTGATCCGTTGCCCGAGGAAGTTTACTTCGTGCGCAGTGACCAGTATTCATTCATCCTGCAGGGCGTTCCGGCGCTGTACATCGAAGAGGGGTTGCAGACGGTCAATCCTGATCTGGATGGCAAAAAGATGCAGTTTGACTGGGAGACGCAACGTTACCATCTGCCCAGCGATGACATGAACCAGCCCTTCGACTTCAACGCGACGGTGAAGTGTACTCGGGTGGATTTGGCAGTCGGATACGAAGTAGCACAGCAGGTCGAGCGTCCGCACTGGAATGCTGGGGATTTCTTTGGGAAGTTCGTGAAGAAGTAACCACCACAGACCACGTGAACTATTCGTTCAGCGAGCAGCCGCAGTTGGCTGGCGGGACTTTCGCCTTGAGGAACTCGGACACGCGTTTGTAGGCATCGATCTGGTTCTCGACGCGGGCGAAACCGTGGCCTTCGTTTTCGTACACTTTCAATTCCGCTATCCCGCCGCGTTTTTTGACTGCATCGACCACCTGCTGGGCTTCTTCTTTCGGACATCGCGGATCATTGCCGCCTGCCAGCAACAGCAATGGCGCTTTGATCTGATCGACGAAGAAAATCGGCGAGCGGTCATGGAATAAATCTTTGTTCTTCTCCAGATCGCCCATGGTGGCCAGATCTGATTGCTGCAGCACCGGATCTTCGTTGGCAATTTCGGTGAACCAGTTGACGAAGGGCACGATGGGAACGCCCGCCGCCCACACCTCTGGAGCTTTGGTCACGCCCATCATGGTCATGTAGCCGCCATAGCTGCCGCCCATCAGAACCAGCTTCTTGGGGTCGAGGTAGCCGGTCTGCTTGATGAAGTCAGCGGCGGCGAGGGCGTCCTGTAGATCGCCTCCGCCCATGTCGAACAGGTTGGCGTGCAGAAATTCTTTTCCGTATCCCGTCGAGCCGCGATAGTTGGGCGCAATCACCATGTATCCCTGGTTGACCATGTGTTGAATGATGCGACTGAACGAGTTCACGCTCTGTGATGCAGGGCCGCCGTGAACGTAGACGACGGCCGCGTTCTGTCCGCTGCGTGCCATGTTGTAGGGCACGTAGACGAGCGCTGAGATGGTCCACTTGCCGTCGCGGCTGGGATAGTGCACCAGAAAAGGTTCGACCATGTCGTCTGGCTGCACGCCTGCGACGAGAGAATTCGTAATCTGCTGTGATTTGCCGTCGGCGATGGAGTAGATCCAGACGTCGTTGGGTGATGTCGGTCCGTTGTGGTAGTAGAGCATCTGTAATCCGTCGCGGGTGAACGCGGAGTC
>Ga0163162_10008082_pt1 | contig 10268 bp, 10 predicted proteins | sample S55metaG_FD_115310 | JGI IMG/M metagenome (GOLD analysis project Ga0163162, IMG submission 115310) | Switchgrass rhizosphere microbial communities from Kellogg Biological Station, Michigan, USA - S5-5 metaG | ecosystem: Host-associated > Plants > Roots > Rhizosphere > Soil | place: USA...
AGCCGAAGGGGGCGATGATCTGTCCGCCCTGCTCCGCGCGCCCCTGCCGCCCGCGCAGGGCGAGGTGGTGGCCCAGGCGATCGGCACGGGGCCAACGGTGGCCTACGGCGCGATGAACGCCTGCTTTGCCGCGCTTATCCACGCCGCGCGGCGCAGCCTGACGATCACCACGCCCTACTTCGTGCCTGGGGAACAGGTTCTTACGGCACTGGTGAGCGCCGCCTTGCGGGGCGTTGCCGTCACCTTGATCGTGCCGCGCCGCAACGACAGCCGGTTCGTGGCCGCTGCCAGCCGCAGCTATTACGCCTCGCTGCTCGAAGCCGGGGTGGCGATCCACGAATTCCTGCCCGGCCTGCTCCACGCCAAGACCATGGTGGCCGACGAGAGCGCGGGCATCCTCGGCTCGGCCAATCTCGATCGCCGCAGTTTCGAACTGAATTTCGAAAACAACATCCTGTTCGCCGATGCGGAGCTGGCCCGCGCACTCTCGGCACGGCAGCGAGAATGGCTGGCGCAGTGCATCGCGATCACCCCGGAAATGGCCGCGCGAACCCCGCTGGCCAAGCGGCTGTGGCGCAACCTGCTGGCGATGATGAGCCCGTTGCTTTGAGTGGCAGCATGCATCGACCCTTGAAATTTATACGGCATTGCCGTATGTAGGTTGAGCATGCATACTGTTGTGGAAACCGCTTCATATCTGTCGGCTGCAGCAGATGCTGGCATGACGGATGCAGAACGGGCCGCTGTCGTGGATATGCTGGCAGCCGATCCAACGGCGGGAACGATCATGCCGGGATGTGGCGGGGCGCGTAAACTGCGTGTTGCCAAACCTGGCAAAGGCAAATCCGGTGGCTATCGGGTGATCACCTATCTCGGTAGCCGCGAACTGCCCGTGTTCCTGCTGACCGTGTTTGGCAAGAACGAGCGGGCCAACCTGACCAAGGCAGAATGCAATGGCCTCTCGGCGCTGACCAAGCGCCTGGAAGACAGTTATAAATTGGGATTTTGAATGCGGCGTTGGCGATGGCCAACCCCGGGCGGTGGAGGCCCAAAAAATGGCTAAGAGTGCTTTCGACAAGATTGCCGCAGGTCTTGAAGACGCCATCGCCTACGTTCAGGGCGATAACACGCGGGCGCACGTGGCGGCGCCGGTGGACGTCAAGGCTGTGCGCAAGCAAGCCCGCAAAACGCAGGCCCAGTTTGCGCAAGCCTATCGCATTCCCGTGGCGACCCTGCGCGACTGGGAACAGGGCCGCCGCCAGCCCGACGCCCCGGCCAGGGCCCTGCTGGCCGTGATTGCCGCCGATCCGGCAACGGTGGAGCGCATATTGGCACAGGCATGAAAAAGGGCCGGGAAGCGGCGTGCTTCCCGGCCCTTTTTCGCTATCGGCAATCCGCGTCGATCAGCCGACGATTTCTTCGGGCTTGAAGAAGAAGGCGATTTCGATCGCGGCGTTTTCTTCGGAGTCCGAACCGTGGACGGTGTTGGCTTCGATCGATTCGGCCAGTTCCTTGCGGATCGTGCCGGCGTCGGCATTGGCCGGGTTGGTGGCGCCCATGATGTCGCGGTTGCGCTTCACGGCGTCTTCGCCTTCCAGGACCTGGACGACCACGGGGCCGCTGGTCATGAACGACACGAGATCACCGAAGAAGGGACGTTCGCGGTGCACGCCGTAGAAACCTTCGGCCTGTTCCTTGGTCATCTGGATGCGCTTGGACGCAACGACGCGCAGGCCGGCTTCTTCCAGCATCTTGGTGACGGCACCGGTCAGGTTGCGGCGCGTGGCGTCGGGCTTGATGATCGAAAAGGTGCGGGTAACCGCCATGATGCGTTCCTTGGTAAAGAAAAAGGCTGGAAATCTTGGGCGCGCCCCTAGCCGGAAAGGGCCGCAACCGCAAGGCGCGCCGGCAAAACTTACGGTCCTTCGCGCCATTTGCCGCCATCCTGGCGCCAATACTTGCGCTCCACCCCCTCGCGCGTGCCGAGCAGGCGCCAGGTTGTGCGCGCCTCGTCGATGCGATCGGGCGGAAACAACAGGAACACGCGCTTGCCTTCGCTTTCACGCCAGCCTCCATCGGCCAGCGCCACGAACTGCGCGCCATTGGCAGGCGCCACATCGGTGGACAGCAGGATCGGCTGGCGCGCATCGTGCGGCCCGCCGGCGCGACCGTTGGCGAGGAACGTCTCGGGCAGCCGCGTCCACAGCGCTTCGCCAATGCGGGCAAGCTGGGCTTCGTCTTCGGAAACCACGAGCAGCCGCTCACCCGCGCCCAGCGTATTGCGCGCGATCAGGGGCACGACCAGTTCGGCCGGGTCTCGGGACAGCTGGTAGAAATCGACGCGCATGGTTTCCTTCGTGATTCGGGCTTGGCTTCCACCACCCCCCTCCCCTGAAGATGAAGGGGCTTTTGGAAGTCTTGCTCCCCCTCCTCTTCAGAGGAGGGGGTCAGGGGGTGGTGGAGGCCTTAAACCGCCCGGCCCCCACCCTTCGCACCCCGGCAGCGGTCGGAACAATACTTCACATTGTCCCAGTCCCGCTCCCATTTCTTGCGCCAGGTGAACGGCAGGCCGCACGCGGCGCAAGTCTTGCTCGGCAGGTCAGACTTGCGCCGCATCCGGGGCATGGATCAGCCTTCCAGCACGTCGCGCACATAGCGGTCGAGCAGGCGCACGCCAAAGCCGGTGGCGCCCTTGTCGTGCGTCGCGCCGGGCTTGTCGATCCACACCGTACCGGCGATGTCGAGGTGCGCCCAGGCCACGCCCTTGTCGATGAAGCGCGCCAGGAACTGCGCCGCCGTGATCGAGCCGCCATAGCGCGGTCCCACGTTCTTCATGTCGGCGATCGGGCTGTCGATCAGCTTGTCATAGGCCGGGCCGATCGGCATGCGCCACAGCTTGTCGCCCACCGCCTTTCCGGCCGCATCGAGCTGGCTGGCGAGCAGATCGTCGTTGGCGAACATGCCGGCGTGTTCATGGCCGAGCGAGATGATGATCGCGCCGGTCAGCGTCGCGAGGTCCACGATCGTGGCGGGCTGGTATTCCTTCTGCACCCAGGTGAGCGCATCGCACAGCACCAGGCGGCCTTCCGCATCGGTGTTGATCACTTCGATGGTCTGACCGTTCATGCTGGTGACGACATCGCCGGGGCGCTGCGCATTGCCGTCGGGCATGTTTTCGACAAGGCCGCACACGCCGATCACATCGGCTTCGGCCTTGCGGCGCGCGAGGGTGAGCATGGTGCCGGCAACGGTTGCGGCGCCGCCCATGTCCCACTTCATGTCTTCCATGCCGGCGGCTGGCTTGATGCTGATGCCGCCGGTGTCGAAGCACACGCCCTTGCCGACGAACGCGGTAGGCTTGGTGCCCGCCTTGCCCTTCCAGCGCATGGCGAGCAGGCGCGGCGCCCGCACCGAACCCTGCGCCACGCCAAGCAGCGCGCCCATGCCCAGTTCGGCCATGTCCTCGTCATCGAGCACGACGATTTCCACGCCGGTGCCGGCAAGGCGTTCCTGGCAGCGTGCGACGAAGCTTTCGGGATAGATCACGTTGGCCGGTTCGGTGACGAGTTCGCGGGTGAATTCCACGCCTTCGGCCACCGCGCTCTCTATGTCCCACAGGCTTTCCGTGCCTTCGGGCGCGGCGAACGCCACGATCGTCTTGAGCGAAGGCTTCTGCTCGTCCTTGAGACGGGTGCGATAGACCAGGTATTGCCAGGCGCGAAGGCGCGCGGCGAGCAGGACGGCCGTGGCATCTTCCGCGCTCAGGTCGCTGTCCGAAAAGTCGATCCCAAGCGCTTCCTCGCCCGAAGTGAGGTACTTGGCGACAAGCGCACCGGCCGCCCGCTCCAGGGTGGCGCGGCGGCCGCTGGCGGCAAGATCGCCGGCCCCGGCAAAGGCGAGGCGCGACAGGCCGGCATCCCCGGCAACGAATGCCTCGAACGTCTGCCCCTGCTTGCCGGAAAAGCGCGCAGCGGCAGCGCTTTCCACCACCAGCGCCGGGGTGCCGGCAGGCAAGGCCCCCTCACCCACGATCCGCCCCACCAGGCGCGGCAGTTCGGATCGGCTGGCGGCAAATACGATGTTCATCGGCAAACTCCTGTCGGAATGCGGCCACAGATCGCCCGCAAGGGAAACGAGGCAGCAATTGTGGGTTTGCAGTTAAGACCGACCAATGCGATAGGCAACCGCATGTCCCCCGCTACGCCGCTTTCCGCCGCCCTCCCTGCTCGAAATCGGCGGCAATTTTCCCATTGCCTGCGCCCCGGTACTGCTCGCCACATCCTGCTGGCTGGCGCGATGGGCCTGGGCACAGCGGGTTGGGCTGTTCCCGCGCTGGCACAGCAAGCCTCGGTCGGCATGGCCCCGCTCGACGAGGATGCGCCGCCGCCGCCACCCGAAACGGGCTCTGCCGCCGCCACGACGGGCACGTCCGACGCCCAGACCGACCAGGTGCGGTTCGAGGCGGACAAGGTGCAATATGCCAGCGATCCCGATCTGGTCACGGCCATGGGCAATGTCGTGCTGCGCCGCGACGAGCAGACCGTGCGCGCCGACACCGTGACCTGGGACCGCAAGACCGGCAAGATCGAGGCGAACGGCAACATCCGCGCCGTCGATGAAAGCGGCAATGTCCTCTATACCGACAAGGTGGAGCTGACCGACGAGTTGAAGGCCGGCGCCATGCAGGACCTGCTGGTGGTGCTGCGCGAAGGGGGGCGCCTGGCCGCGCGCGAGGGCGTGCGCGATGGCAACGGCAACCTGACGCTGCACAACGCGGCCTTCACCGGTTGCGCGGTGGAAAACGACGAAGGCTGCCCCAAGAAGCCGAGCTGGGAAGTGACCGCCGCCAAGGTGGTGTGGAACGAGCGCACCAAGAAAGTGCGCTATACCGGCGCCAAGCTGCGCCTGTTCGGCATTCCGCTGCTGCCCTTGCCCGGCCTTGCCCATACCAGCGATTTCCGGGCCGAGACGGGGCTGCTCATTCCCGATGTGCGCTCCACAGCGGCGAACGGGATCGAATTTGCCGATACGTTCTATTGGCGGCTGGGGGACAACAAGGACCTGTCGATTGCCGGGCACGTGTTTACCGGCGCGCTGCCGATGGTTTCGGGCACCTATCGCCAGTTGACCGGGGTGGGCGCGTTCCAGATCACCGGTTACCTCACGCGGTCTTCGGCCATCCCGGTCTATTCGGCGATCGATGCCGGCTCTGGGGTGGGCACCAGCCAGTGGCGCGGCTACCTGGAAGCCAACGGCAAGCTGCAGTTCAACGAGAACTGGAGCCTGACCGCCTATGGCCGCTATGCCAGCGACCGCACGTTCCTGCGCCGCTATGACATCAGCCGCGATGACCGCCTGCGATCGTCCATCAATCTCGAACGCATCGGCGACAATGGCTATTTCAGCCTTGCAGGCTGGGCCGTCCAGACGCTGCGCGTGGGCGACAGCCAGGGCCAGGTGCCGATCGCCATTCCCGCGCTCGACTGGCGCTATCGCATCGCCACGCCCGGCATCGGCGGCCAGCTGGAACTGGAAGCCAACACGCTGGCCGTGACGCGCACCGCCGGGCAAGACACCCAGCGCGCCTTTGCGCGCGCGCAGTGGGACCTGCGCACGATCACCGGGCTGGGGCAGGAAGTGACGTTGACCGCCATGATGCGCGGCGATGTCTATCACAGCGATGCCAACGCGCTGACCACGGTAGACATCTATCGCGGCGTGGAAGGCTGGCAGGCCCGCGGCATCGCGACCGCTGCGCTGGACGTGAAATGGCCGCTGGTGGGGGCGATGTTCGGCGGCACGCAAGTGCTCACGCCGCGCGTGCAACTGGTGGCCACGCCCCATGTGCGCAACACGTCCATTCCCAACGAGGATTCGCGCGCAGCCGATCTCGATGATTCCAACCTGTTCTCGCTCAACCGCTTCAACGGCTATGACCGCTATGAAGACGGCGTGCGCGTGACATATGGCTTCGACTGGCAGCTGACACGGCCAGGCTGGCGCATTTCCTCCACTGTGGGGCAAAGCTATCGCCTGTCGGACGAGCAGAGCCTGCTGCCCCCCGGCACCGGCTTGTCCGCGCGCCTGTCCGACATCGTCGGCCGCACCGACCTGCGGATCAAGGACATCGTCCAGTTCACGCACCGCTATCGCCTGGACAAGGACAGCTTCGTCCTGCGCCGCAACGAAATCGATGCCACGATCGGCAATCACCGTACTTATGCCGAAATCGGCTATTTGCGGCTCAACCGCGATATCCCGGTCACGTTCGAGGATCTGCGCGACCGCGAGGAACTGCGCGCTGCCGGGCGGGTGGGCTTTGCCCATTACTTCTCGGTCTTCGCATCGGGCGTGGTCAACCTGACGACCAAGGCCGACGATCCGGTCTATGGCTCGGACGGGTTCCAGATGCTGCGCCACCGCGTGGGCGTGGCCTATACCGACGATTGCTTCGATGTCTCGATCACGTGGAAGCGCGACTATGTGACCACGGGCGACGCGACGGCCGGCAACTCGTTCCTGTTCAGCATTTCGCTGCGCGGCCTCGGCTCGCGGTAACGTCCGCGCGAGCCGAGGCGCTGGTCAGGTCGCCGGCTTACGGTGTCGGCTGCTTGCGGTTGATGAACTGGTCGCTGATCGAGCAGGTTGCCGGGCCCAGGATCACGATGAACAGCGTGGGCAGGATGAACAGGATCAACGGGACCGTCATGATCGCGGGCAGGCGCGCGGCCTTTTCCTCGGCACGCATCATGCGTTCGTTGCGGAATTCGGCCGACAGCACCCGCAAGGCCGAGGCCAGCGGCGTACCATAGCGTTCGGTCTGGACCATCGTTGTGGTCACGCCCTTCACCGAATCGAGATTGACGCGATACGCAAGGTTTTCAAAGGCCTGGCGCCGCTCGGTGAGGAACGACAGCTCGATCGCGGTCAGCGCGAATTCGTCGCCAAGTTCGGGATAGGCCCGGCCCAGTTCGCGCGCCACGCGGCCAAAGGCAGCATCGACGGTCAGGCCGGCTTCGGCGCAGATCACCAGCAAGTCCAGCGCGTCGGGCAAGCCCTTGCGGATGGCATGGGTGCGCTTGGACACCAGGTTGGCGATCCAGATATCGGGCGCCTTGTAGCCAAAGATGACCATCACGGCAAAGCCCATGAACCGCTTGAACGCGCCCCATTCGGGGAAGAATTGCAGGACATAGATCCACAGGATCGCCAGGCCGCCCAGCACGATCGGGCCGATCATGCGGCCAAAGATCACGGCAACCGCCCATTCCTTCTTGCGGATGCCGGCCTGGGCCAGCTTTTGCTGGACCACGGCCAACTGGCTGTCTTGCAGCACACGCAGCTTTTCCAGCACGCCGCGGATGTTGTCGGTGGTCTGGTTGCGGCGCACGATCGACGCGCGTTTGCGCGCGGGCGAGGCGATGATCCCCGCTTTCAATTGTTCACGCCGCTCGGTCAGCGCCTTGACGCGCTTGGCCATCGGATCGCGCACGGTAATGGCGGCATAGATTGCCAGCATGATTGCGCCGGCGGCCACCATCATCAGAAGGGAGCCGGCGTAGATGACATTGATGCCGAGCAGCGTGGGCGCGGGATGCTGGTCCATGGTCGTTGCGTCCTTCCGCTCAAATCTCGAAGCTGATCATCTTGGACATGATGAAGGCGCCGATGCCCAGCCAGCACAGCCCGCCCAGACCGGCCACGATCAGACGCTGGTCCACGAAAAACTGGCCCATGTACGAGGGGTTGATCCAATAGATCAGCCCAAAGACGATGAAGGGAAGCGCGCCGATGATATAGGCCGAGGCCTTGGATTCCGAACTCATCGCCCTGATCTTGAGCTTCATCTGCGCGCGCTTGCGCAGCACGTCGGCCAGGTTGGCCAGGGTTTCGGAAAGGTTGCCGCCGGTTTCCCGCTGGATGGCAAGGGTGATGCAGAAAAAGCTGAACTCGGCCATGTCGAGCCGGTCGGCCGTATCCTGGAGCGCTTCCTCCATGGTCTTGCCCACCTTGATCCGGTCGGTCACCAGCTTGAATTCCTCGCCCACCGGGCCGGGCAATTCGCTGGATACCACGCCGAGCGTCTCGGTGATCGGCAGGCCCGAACGCAACCCGCGCACCAGCAATTCCAGGGCATCGGGAAACCGGGTGACGAACGCGGTCGTGCGCTTGTTGATCGCGCGGTTGACCACGAAGTGCGGGATACCGGCGCCCACGAGCAGGCCTGCCGGCAAGGCGAGCAGCACCGAACCGGACTTGAGGAACACCAGCGCCGCCACTGCCGTCCCCAGGCCGAGCGAGGCATAGAGGTATTGCGACAGTGTCCAGCCCTTGCCGGTGCGGTGCAGGCGCAGCGCCAGCGCCTCTGTGCGCGAGGCAGAGCCGGCCACGCGATAGGCCCTGGGCGTGCGCGAGGCGATGGCCTTGCGATATTGCGCCTCAACCTTGTCGACCGCGCGGTCGGAATGGCGAAAGCGCAGCTGTTGCAGGCGGCGCGTGCTTTCCTTGGCCGCATTGGGGCCGGAAAAGGCCGCCAGGCCAAGCAGGACCGCCAAGGTGAACCCACCAAGAATGAGGATCAACTGGGGATTGAACATCGCGCGGTCTGCCTGGTTGAAGCGTTAGGTCTGGACGAACGGGGAACGATCGGGCCGGGCTCAGGCCGGTGCGCCAGCCTTGGCCTTGGCCTTTGCCGGCAGCATCTTCTTGAGATCGAACTTGCCGAGCAGCGAAGCGGGCCGCGCCTTGGGCTTGTCGGCCGTTTCCTCGCTGTCCTGCGCCAAGTTGTCGATCGCCGCGGCCACGTCGCGCATCGCGATGGCCGCCTTGGTGGAACGGTTGGCACCCAGGAATGTTTGCCCCAGCTTGGCCGCATTGGCCGCCGCCTTGGCATCGAAGGGCACGATATAGCCCAGCTTGCGCTCGATCGAGGATTCGAAATCGCCCCGGCTGATCTCGCCCACGCCTTGCTGGACCTTGTTGGCCACCAACTGGATATGGGCATGGCCGGCATTGGCCTTGAGCCAGGCGAGCAGGCGAATGGCATCGCGCGCGCCGGCCAGCGTGAGTTCGGTGGCAAGCACCACCGCGTTCACATCGGCCAGAAGATGCGGGAAATTGATCAGCATGTTGCGCGGCATGTCGATCACGGTCATCTCGAAGGCTTGGCGGAATTCGTCCTGCAACTGCGCAAAGGCGCTGCCATCGGTCATCAGCGGGGCTGTGATCGGGGCTTCGGCCGACAGGATCGCCAGGTTGTCGTTGGCGCGGATCATCGCGCGTTCGATGAACAGCCCGTCGATGCGGCTGGGATTGTCGATCGCGTCGGTCAAGCCGCGCCCCGGCTCCAGATCGAGCGTGAGCGCGCCCGTGCCGAAATGGACATCGAGATCGAGCAACGCCGTCGAACGCTTGAAATCGGTGCTGAATGCCCAGGCGATCGAGGTGGCAAGGGTGGAAGCCCCCACCCCGCCCCGCGTGCCGACAACCGCCGTGGTGACATGGCGCTTGGCGGCGGCGCCGTCCTGGTTCTTGGGCGCGTTGAAAATGGCCTGGGCCTGGCTCAGCGCGTCACGCACCTGGCCGATCGAGAGTGGCTTGAGCAGGTAATCCTGGATGCCCGAGGCCACGAGATCGCGATAGAGCCGCACGTCGTTGACCTGGCCCACCGCGATCACCACGGTTCCCGGCTCGCACACTTCGGCGAGCGCGTTGATATCGTGCAGTGGATCGCCGCTTTCCGACAGATCGACCATCAGGATTGCCGGGCTGGCCGTGATCGAAAGCGATTGCACGGCGTTGCGCAGGCCGCCGCGCGCGCATTTTTCCGGCGCCCAGCCCATGTCGGCGGCAACGGCGCGCACCACATCGAGCGCGGCGTCGTCGCACATATAGGCGGCGAACAGGTCGCGGTTGCCGGATTTCCAGGGTGCGCTCATGTCAGTTGCTCGCCGCTGAAGAGGAAGTGGTCACGCGCTTTACGGCTGCACCGCCGCCGCCGCTGGGCGCGCTCTCGCGATAGGCCTGGATCGCCTTGTTGGAACTCATCACCGCGTTGCGCCCGTCGCCGGTCTGCCCGTGGATCAGGTCTTCCTTGTTGGCGACCATCGCCGCGAAGTTGGAATTCACCGCGCAGCCATAGTTGGTCGAGGTGGCATTGCGGCCGTTGCCATCGTTATGGGTGGACCAGTCCGGGCACCCTGGCACCGATGCCGTGGTGCGCATGATCACGAGCCGTGCCGTGCCCGGCGCCACGTTGCCTGCCGTGA
>Ga0163162_10008084_pt1 | contig 10267 bp, 9 predicted proteins | sample S55metaG_FD_115310 | JGI IMG/M metagenome (GOLD analysis project Ga0163162, IMG submission 115310) | Switchgrass rhizosphere microbial communities from Kellogg Biological Station, Michigan, USA - S5-5 metaG | ecosystem: Host-associated > Plants > Roots > Rhizosphere > Soil | place: USA: Michigan...
CAGAAAAATGATTTCTTTAGTCGCCGGTTTTTTAGCTATCAGCGCCAGTTAAACCAAAATATAGCCTCACAACAAACCTGGCAAAACCTGCCTTCGCGCCTGATGGAAGTGTTTGCCGTTCTGGGCTTTTTTATCCTCATTGCTATAAACAAGCTAACTGGGGATGCTCCGGTGGTTAGTATCCTCACCATCGGCATTTTTGTGGCTGCGGCGTATAAGATCATCCCCGGCATCGTAAAGATCCTGAATAGCAGCGGACAAATGAAGACCTATGAGTTTATCCTGACAGATTTGGTTGTTGAACAAAACAATAAACCACTGGTTAATGAGGTTTTTGATGAACAGATCAATTCATTACGCTTTGAAAACGTAAGTTTCAGCTATGCGAATAAAAATGTTTTGCATGGGCTCTGTTTTGAGATAGCCCCCGGCGATATTACGGGCATTTCGGGCAATTCGGGCCGGGGCAAAACAACTATCATTAATCTGTTGACCGGCTTTTTAGAGCCTGATGAAGGAACAATCTATATTAATGACAAAAGCGCCACTACGGTGATGCGCAGGCTTTATCGAAAAAATATCTCGCTGGTAAAGCAGCAACCGTTTTTTATATACGATACCATTCTTAAAAATATAATACTTGATGATGTGGTGCCCGACGAACAGAGGCTGGCTGAAGTACTGGAGTTCTGCGAATTAAACAGACTGATTGCCGGGTACCCGGAAGGCACAGGCAAAATCATCACCGAAAATGGTAAAAACATCAGCGGTGGCCAGCGCCAGAGGATCATGCTGGCACGGGCATTATATCATGATCATGATCTGCTGATATTGGATGAACCTTTCAGCGAGATGGACGCCGATGCCGAAAATGAGTTGTTAATGAAAATACAGCAACTGGCCCGCCGAGGAAAAATGATCATCCTGATAACCCACAATAAAGCCAGTTTGGCTATTTGTAATAAAGTAATATCCCCCAATGTATAACCGCAAAAAAACATTAGTCATTCTAAGTCCCGGTTTCCCCGAAAATGAAGCCGATACTACCTGCCTGCCCCCTCAACAGGTTTTTGTGCGGGCATTAAAGGCCGAAAATCCGGAGCTGAATATCATAGTATTAAGCTTTCAATATCCATTTTTTGCCGCCAAATACAACTGGCATGGTGTAAAAGTTATGAGTTTTGGGGGGATGGGACGCGGTAAACTATTCAGGCTGAACACATGGATGAAGGTATGGAGGACCTTATCGACTTTGAATAAAAAGTACGAAATAGTGGGTTTATTAAGCTTTTGGCTTGATGAATGTGTTTTTGTTGGCCATTATTTTGCCCGGACAAACAATATTAAACACCGCTGCTGGATGCTGGGGCAGGATGCGAAAGCCGGAAATAGATATGCCAGGCGGATAAAACCGAGAGGAGAGGAATTGATAGCGCTATCTGATTTTATTGTTCGGGAGTTTAATTCAAATTATGGTATAAAGCCGCAAAATGTTATTCCGGTGGGGATTGATACCTCATTGTTTGACTCATTATTCATCGAAAAAGATATCGACATTTTAGGCGCAGGTTCGTTGATCCCCTTAAAGCGGTTTCACCTGTTTGTTGAAGCTGTTGCTATCCTGAAGCAACGCTATCCCAATATAAAAACTGTAATTTGTGGTGATGGCCCGGAAAGAGATAAATTGTTGGTCCTGATAAAATCAAAACATCTTGAAAATAACATTACCCTGGCAGGTGAACTGCAGCATGACGACGTACTTAAAATGATGCAGCGCTCAAGGGTTTTGTTTCATCCGTCAGAATATGAAGGCTTTGGTTCTGTTTGTCTTGAAGCCCTTTACGCCGGTGCCAAAGTGGTAAGTTTTGTTAAGCCCATGGATGCCGATATAACCAACTGGCATATTGTGAATGATATGGCCGGGGTTGAACAGACTATGCACAGCGTGCTTGATGGTACGGATTTGGATAATGACCCGGTATTGGTTTATGATATCAGGGATAACGTGAGGAAGATGAAAGAAGTGTTTGATATCTAAAGCATTGTTTTTATCTCGTTAGTTGCGCACGTTTGCAACGTGCGCTTAATATGGTTTAGCGATTGCATCGCTAGCGGTTTACGTTACAAACGTAAACCCACGTTAAGCGCTCGTTAAAACGATAAATGCTGAGACGATGAAAGTTTCCTGGAAAAACAAACAAAAAAATGTCATTGCGAGCGTAGCGCGGCAATCTCGTAGCTATTCTATCGGATATGCAAAGCCACTGTGCATTAGCTACGAGATTGCCACGTCGCCCCTTACTTTACCCTATGCTGCTCCTCGCAATGACATGGCTTTTTAAACCAACGATCTCTTATCTTCCCAATAGCTAAGGTTAAAAACGAGCGCAAGTATATAAGTAAGGTAATAAAGGTCTAATTTATAGGCTCATGGCTATCTCCTCAATTCTCTCCGCAATAACTTCAAACGATAAATTCTGCTTATAATATTCAATGGATAGGCGGCGTTTTTCCTCCACGTTCATTTGCCTGGTTTGCTTAAGCACTTCAAGCAATGCAGCTTCGTTTCCCGGTTCGTACAATACACCGCATTCGCCGTTGTTGGTGATCATCCTGAATGATAGAATATCAGTAACCAACGGTACGCAGCCGCATGACATGGCTTCGCAAATAGCGGTGCCGCTACCTTCGTAATGGGAACCAGAAAGGATAAAATCGGCGCTGTTATACCAGTACAATAAATCGGCATGGGGCACTTTGCCTATCAGCTCTATTGCTTCTTTATTGGAGGATGAGTTTAGCAATTCTTTGATCTCGGGCAGCAGTTCTTCCGTATGAAAGATCATATAAAGCTTTGCCCCGGGTGAGCTTTGAGCGAATTTTAAAAAGGCCCTGACCACATTGAGCGGATCTTTATTGTCATTCAGTCGGCCTACCCATAAAAATACAGGATTGCCTTTTGCCTTTGTTTTAGCCGTAGCTTCCGAGCGATTAACAGGAAAAAATACAGAGGATACTTCCATCACCTCGTGTATTTTGCCGGGCGACTTCAGGTTGCCGGCAGTTACCCATTCCATACCCATATCGCGAGAGGCAAACAGGTAGGCATCTGCATATTTATCGGCCATTTTTTGCAGGTTCTTTTTTATTCCGGCAGGAAACGGTTTTTCTGCATGATTTTGAACAATAATGCGGGTATGCTTGCCAAGCATTAATCCCAGCTGAATTAATTGAACCGGCTGATGAAGTCCGTGAAATATTACTACATCCGGGTTCAGGCTTTTAATATAGCGGTTGAGCTGGAAATTAAAATGAAGCTTTTTTTTGCTGAAGTTTACAAAATGATAGGCGATGTTATTATGATTAACAATGCCTTCATAGTTGATCTGCTTCACATTGATTACCTCATGCCTTTTACTTAGCTGGTCCATAAGTCCGGTATAGCCCAGGGTGCGGATAAACCATGCCTGCGGGTCATCAAATTCTGGTGTATAGTTATAGCTTACAAAAACGTATCTCATTAAAATAAACCCTCAATACTTGTATAGTTGCTGTTTTGAAATTGCAGGAAACCCACATGATATAGTGATTCCGGGTTGGGCTTCAAGGCTTTGTTGTTGATCACCTTGCCGATCATCAGCATATGGTACCCCATTTTTTTATGTTCAAATACTTCTATCTCCTTATATCCTCCTGAACATGCCGGCACCGGAAAACCGAATATCTCGCTTTTAATAGTGTCAAAAGGCAATTGATCAACCGGAGTAGGGGCAGTACTGGAGTGCTTGCCCAAAGCGTAAACCGAATTGATATCAACAGTATCGGTATCACATACCACCACTTTACCTGCGTTAAGGATTTTATCCAAAGTGATATTGGTTGTGCGCAGGCCCAGCAGGTAAATGCCTTCTTCCTCAATATATCCATGAATATCCATCGGGAAAACATTGCAATACTCATCATCAGCGTAAGAAACGATGATAATACTGCGGGGATAGGAGTATAGGGCACTCACTACTTTGCGACTGTCATAGGTGTTCTTTTTGGAGCGAAGAAAATACCTGAAAAGCATTTCACGCTTCAAGGTGTTAAGCTGATGGTTTCTGACACTTTGTATCCTGAACAAAAGCAGGCTGCCTTTTGTAGTATCTATCTTTTCGATCAACGATACATTTATCGAAGCGCTAAGTATGTCATTTGTCTTAAACTCAATAATCCCGCTTGCAACATCCATATGGCTTATCTCGTTAGCCGGTAACCAGGCAGCCATGCAAAACGGATCAAGGCAGATCATGCTGTTGTTACGGGTGATATCCAAACTTTTGCCTGCAACGTTCAAATAAACCTTCTCCCTGATCTGGCTCTGTTGCAGTCGGGTTATGTAGAAGGTTTTTACCGGACTTCCATTAAACAGAAGTTTTCTGATCGGTTGAGTTATCATATCGCTATTTAAAAAATATCTATATCTGCAAAAGCGAATGCCATTTTATCCAACGGGAATCGTGCCCCAAGGTCTTTAACAATCACCGGGAATGACGGGATAGGCTCTGCATGACTTTTCAAAAATGTATTAAGTGCTGATCGCCTGTCGGCCTGGAATTGTAGTTTTCGCAACCCCAGTTGCCGGGCTATTTTTTTAAGCCTCGGAATAATATCGGGCAGGTCATTATCCGCAAGGTCAATGTCGCCTATCACCATACCGTCGGCTATCCTGAACCAAACTGAAGTATCGCCCGTTTTAATAGTGAAACTTTCGGTATAGGTTTTATGGCCGAGATAATAGTTATCTCTGTGCAGCCCATAAAAGCCTTCGCCGATCAATGTACTTGTTACTCCCTTTTGATGAGCTTTGTGCTTTTTAAGTACGCTCAACACATAAAGCCTGTATAAGCCTTTTAAAAATGGAAACTTGTTTGCCAATCTCTCGAGCGGGAGCGTTTTAACGGGAATGATAAAACACTCCATCTGAGCGGCTACCTGCCAATCAAGCTTGTTCACAAAGCCTGGCAGTGAGTTTTGATTGGGGAAACCAAACAGGATCAGGATCTCTTCGGCATAACAGAGCTCATAGGTCAGTTCGGCCAGTTTAATAAACAATCCTTTGCCACGATGATCAGGATGGGTCATGGTATCAGCCGATTGTGCAGCCAAAACAGGCTTCCCATCACATTCAATAAAACAGGGGATCACACCATAAAATGCCGCGGGTACATCATTTGCATAGGCCAGGTATCCGGTATACATCACCCCGGTAAAGGCTGTGTTATATTTCCGGCTAAAAAAATCGGGCGGTAAAGTTTTTCCATAAACGGCCTTATGCAGGCTGGTCATGTCGGCGAGCCTGTCTTCGGTTAAACGTTCTATCCTGTACCCATCGCTATGCATATTTCCCCCTTATTATGGCGTTTAACTGGTTCGGTGTGGATATAAACGGGTTCACGGTAAAGCGTTCACGCATGGTGTTATCCTGCCCGTCTTCTTGTTTGATAAAATCAGTAGCAAGCAATTGCGTATAGCCGGCTTCTTTAGCATGTGCTAAAACCTGTTCATTATATGAGCCGTAAGGGAAAGCAAAGCTGCTGATCTGCTTGCCGGTTATGTTTTCAAGATATTCCTTGCACATGGTCATTTCGCCCGCCGCATTTGCAGGGTGGATGCGGGCAAGATCATTATGATAACGACTATGCGCACCAATGGTAACATAAGCTGATGTGGCCATGGTTTTGATCTGCGAGGGTGTCATTTGCATCCAGTAGTCTTCATCCTGCCGCTTAGCTTTAAAACTGGTGAGCTGATCAAGAAAACTCATCAGCGAGGCTTTTTCATTAAATCCGGTCGACCTTAGCTTTTCGGCGTACGGCGTGCCTTGTGCGTCTACGTATTTATTGTTCCTGTTTTTACGATAGGTTTGATTTTTATAGATGAATTTTTCGGGGCCGTAGTATCCGGCAATGCTCAGCATATCGTTCCATAAAATATCAAAGCCGGCATCGCTAATGGCTGTAATGAAAAAAGTGGCCGGTATGCGGTATTTGGTTAGCAGGGGCAATGCATAGTGGTAGTTATTGGCCAGCCCGTCATCAAAAGTAAGGCAGATGTTAAACTTGTTGTTACTGAACCGGCCTGCATAATAATCATCGAGCGAAACCACATTGAAGTACTTTTTATAATACTGCAGGTGCTCTTCAAATCTTTCGCAGGTAAGGAACAGGGTATTGAATTTATAAGGATCACTTTTGCAAACATTGTGGTAAAGAATGATCCGGCTTCCGCGGGCATTTTGATACAATTCCTTATCCAGGCCCAAAACATGGCGTGCATCGCCGCTTAAATAAGCTGCCTTGCGCTTTGACCTTGACCATATTTTTTTCAGGATGCTCATGCTGCCGGCTGTGCTGGATAGGGTACAGGAAAACTGGTGTTGGGTTTATACCGTTTTATTTCGGCCATCAACCCGTGGATATCTCCCTGTACGTATTTGAAATGGTTGCCGGTAAAAACCTTGCTATAATGGTGCCCAATAATGCCTGTAAGCTGGTGATAAAGCGATTCATCAAACAGAAGAATTTCGCCTTTATGCATCACTAATAAAATATCCTCGGGGGTTACATCATAAAATGCCTGTAAGCCTGTTTTACGGTTTGCTTTGGCTATCACAACATCAGCATCAAGCCCGTCTGCAATTCTGCCGGTATTCAGCTTCCATATTTTAGCAGGCGATGTGGTAAGGGCTTGATAAAGCTCATGATCAGTAAGCATGTGCGTTTTACGTGCCATACGAATGTGATGCCAGATATCCCAATGCCCGGTAAGGGTGCTATCGGTACCAAATAAAATGGTGGTTTTTGTTTTCAGCTGATTGATGGCAGCTGTTTTATTAAGCAGGAAATAGTTTGACTCAGGGCACCAAACCAGGGCCTTGAAGTGTTTGGCCTGCCCGGGATCCATAGCTACCCCGTGAATGCCAATGAGTTTGCGCCTCAACAGGTTCCATTTGATCAATTCGTCAATTTCAGCATGTGCGGCATCATTTGTCCCTTCGCCCGTATGGATCACGGCGGGTTGGTTAGCTTTGAGCGGGTTATTTAATCGTTTTCTCCAGTTTTTTTCGAACTGAACCGAATGGATACTCTGACAATTATCCAATATGGTGATCAGCGGATCATTTATCACAGCCTTTTCGCCATGGTTTACAACGGTAGTAACACCGCAAAGCAGGTTTTTATAAATGCCCCAGCGTTCGCGAAGGGCAATAGGGATCTTTAGTACAGACGCGATTTCACCGGCATAAACCCGGTGGATATGTTTTCCCCATTCGGTATAGCTTTCATAGGTTTGATCACCAAACTGCGGAAAAAGGTTAAAATCAAGATGGTCGTGCGAATTGATCAGCCCGGGAAAAGCAATGGCATCTACAAAGGTTAGCTGTTCGCGGTCATCTGCAATAGCAGGGGCAACCTGTTTAATTTTACCCTCGCCTATGCTTATGCTCCCCACGGCATCGTTTCCCGGTATTGTCACATTATTCAGTACCATCGGTTCTCCTCAAATGCAGCCCGTAAATAATAGGGAAGCCTTTATATCTGTCATATACATGAAGCGCGTTTTTATCGGCGTAGTAATGCTTCATGCTTTCATCTATTTTAATTTCTTCTTCGGCAATCAGTCTGAACCCGTTATTCAATAGCAAATTTTTAATGGTATTTACCGGGTGTACATAGTTTTCGACAGCAATAAAACTGCTGCCATGTTTAAATGTCCGTTTGCCGCCGTTAGCCAGCGTATGTGGATGGAAATCGGTAATTATAATATCGCCATTCGGTTTCAGGATACGTATCCAGGCTTGTAAAGCAGCCTCAATGTTTTTGATGTGTGCAACGGTAAGCGTTGAAACTATGGTGTCAAAACTCCCCGATGGCATATCGCTGAAAAGGTCATCAGTAATGCGATAGATATTTGCCGAAGGAAACTTTTTCTGTAACCGGCCCAGCATCCCGCCCGAGGTATCGAAGCCGGTTAAAGTGTATGGTGTTAATGTAAACAGCTTTTCCCAGTGCCTGCCGGTTCCGCAGCCGATATCAGCCACGTTTTTACCGGTGATAATCGCACTGTTTACCAATCGTGGGAACAAAACCTCATCCAGGTCAAGCATCAGATTGCCAGGTTGTTCGTCATAGTTTTTGGCCCAGATATCATAAGCATCCACCGAGTTTTTCTCCAGGATATTTGGCGGGAAAAAGCGCTGCTTAATGTAGTTTTTTACAGTTTGGATCACAATTTCAGGGGTGTTTAATTAATAACCTTATATCAACAAATACGGCTGTTAAATAATAATGGTTGCCAGCTATTTTATTTATAAAGACAGGCAACCCGTGTTTAAACGGAGGCGTATTTACTAATGTGAAAGCGATATTGTTGAGGTGGGCTCAGAAATAATTGTTGTATGGGCAATCCCCCGCATTTGTGATTGGGTTTGGCAATGGGTTTTATTTTGGATGTTGGCTTGTATTGGCAGGGGTGCATTTACAGGCTGCATTAAACTGAAGAATAAACCCATTGCCGGGGGATTGAAGGCAAAAGCAAAGTTTTACGACTAACAGATGAACAAAATATTATTATTTAACCCGCGCAGCGCCAATAACAAGTATCGCATACCTAATTCGATACTGAATATAGCGGCATCGGTTGATGGAAAATATGACTGGGTTATTGTTGACGGCAATTGTGAGCACGACCCAATGGTGAAGATCGATAGCTATTTAAGCACTGGCGAGTTCAAATACTTTGGGTTTACGGTTATGCCCGGTCCGCAATTGAGGCAGGCGATCATAGCTGCTAAAACTATCAAGCAAAAATACCCTGAAACTAAAATGATCTGGGGCGGATACTTTCCGTCAAACCAGCCCAACGCGGTTTTATATTCGGGTTACGTTGATTTTATTATCAATGGCCCCGGTGATAACGCTTTCCCGGCTTTAATAGATGCCCTGGAGAAAGATGAGCCTTACGAGTTTATCCGCAATCTGATCTATAAAGCAACGGATGGCAAGATCGTCAAAACCACTAAAGAAGACCTTTTAGACCAGGACAACCTGCCGCCATTACCATACGATAAGCTAAATACTTTTTACCCCATCACCAAGTTTTTAGGTAAAACCTACTTGGGCGAAAAAACGATGGCTTACCATTCCAGCATTGGCTGTCCGTTCACTTGTTCCTTTTGCGCTGTAGTGCCCATTTATGAAGCAAGGTGGAAAGCCAAATCGGCCCAAAATGTTTATAAAGATGTTAAGTATATTAAAGACAAATGGGGAGCAGATGCCATTGAGTTTCATGATAATAACTTTTTTGTATCAGAAAAGCGCGCGGTTGAATTTGCCCGTTTAATAAAACCCGAAAACATGACATGGTGGGGCATGGCCCGTATTGATACCATGTCCAAGTTTAAGGATTCATCGCTGGCGGCTATCCGGGAGTCGGGTTGTAAGATCATCTTTTTTGGGGCAGAGAGCGGTAATAATGCTATCCTCGAGCAAATGGACAAGGGTGGTACCCAAACCGGCGACCAGATCATTGAGTTTGCTGAACGCTTGAAAAAGTTTGATATCATCCCCGAGTATTCATTTGTGCTGGGTACCCCGGCTCCAACCCAGGAGCAGGTACAATCACAGATAGATTTTGAGATAGATTTTATCAAAAAAGTAAAAGCGGTTAACCCTAAAACAGAGATCGTGATTTATACCTATAGTCCGGTACCTACTGAAGGTTCGGAACTGTTTAAACAGGTAATGAAAAGCGGCTTCCGTTTTCCTGAAACGCTGGAAGACTGGATCAGCCCCGCATGGGAAGCCTTTGATCTTCGTAAAAACCCGCTTACGCCATGGCTTACGCCGGAGATGATAGATAAGATCAGGAATTTTGAAACGGTGCTGAACGGGGTATATCCAACGGTAACCGATATCAGGCTCAATATGATCAAACGTATGGCTATTAAGCTTGTAGCTACTATGCGTTACAAGGCGAGCATGTACCAATACCCATACGAGATAAAGCTATTACAAAAAGTTTGGCGCTACAGACAGCCCGAAATACAGGGATTTTAATTCATGGAGATGACCGGCCAATCGTTATATCATACTTTTCAGCGTTTTCGTACCCTGCAAACGCACCGCATTGCTGCGCTGCCCATCGTGATTTTGATGCCGCACAGCGCCTGCAACTGCCGCTGTGTAATGTGCGATATCTGGAAGGATAATAAAAACCTGAA
>Ga0163162_10008086_pt1 | contig 10266 bp, 14 predicted proteins | sample S55metaG_FD_115310 | JGI IMG/M metagenome (GOLD analysis project Ga0163162, IMG submission 115310) | Switchgrass rhizosphere microbial communities from Kellogg Biological Station, Michigan, USA - S5-5 metaG | ecosystem: Host-associated > Plants > Roots > Rhizosphere > Soil | place: USA...
AAACGGTTAACCACATCGGGGTGCATGCCTGCGCGGGGCGGATCGGTAATGATTACATCCGGTTTGCCATGTTCGGCCACAAAACCGGGTTGCAATACGTCCTTCATGTCGCCCGCGTAAAATTTTGTATTGGTGATGTTGTTTATGGCTGAGTTGATCTTAGCATCCTCAATAGCAGTAGGCACGTATTCGATACCCACTACTTCGCGCACATCGGCGGCAATGAAATTGGCAATTGTGCCCGCACCGGTGTAGAGGTCATAAACCAGCTCATCGCCTTTAAAGCCGGCAAAGTCGCGGGTTATTTCGTAGAGTTTTAAAGCCTGGATGGAGTTTGTCTGGTAAAAAGATTTGGGCCCGATGCGGAATTTTATCCCGTTCATTTCCTCATAAATAAATTCGGGGCCTTTGAATGCTATTACTTCCTGGTCGAAAATAGTATCGTTCTTTTTTTGGTTGATGATGTATAGGAGGGACGTTATTTCGGGAAACCTGCTATCAATAAAACTCATCAGCTTATTTACTTCCTCTTCATCCGCGTAAGCAAACACAACGATTACCATTACCTCGCCGGTTGATGAGGTGCGCACAATCAGGTTGCGCAACGCCCCGGTGTGACCTTTCAGATCATAAAAGTTATAGCCATGTTTTATCACAAAGTCGCGGATGCTGTTTCTTAAAGTATTTGAGGGCTCGGCTTGTAAGTAGCAATGGTTAACGTCGAGTATTTTATCAAACCGACCGGGGATGTGAAATCCCAGCGCATTCATATTTAATACTTCATCTTCCCGGTTCTCACCGTCATAAAGCCAGCGTTTGTTGGAAAAAGTGTATTCCAGCTTGTTGCGGTAATACCTGTCGGCAGGAGAGGGGACGATAGGCAGCATGCCATCCACATCTATTTTTGCTATCCGTGTTAATGCATCCGCTACTGATTTCTGCTTGAATTTCAACTGTGCTTCGTACGTCATGTGCTGCCATTTGCAGCCGCCGCAGGTGCCGAAGTGTTCGCAAAAAGGTTGGGTACGGTATTCCGAGGCTTGTTTGAGTTGAAAAATCTTCCCTTCGCCAAAGTTCTTTTTGCTGCGGTAAACCTGCACGTCGGCAATATCGCCGGGCACAGCCTTGTCAACAAAGAGCACAAAGTCGTCCGCTTTGCCTACGCCCTTGCCTTCTTCGGCAATATCAATTATAGTAACATCTTCGAAAAACTTATTCTTAGCAGCTTTATTCATCAGGCCGCAAAGTTAATTGTTTTTTGTTTGTTTCCGGGAGGTTGTAGCAGTTGCAGATGTTGAAGAGGTTATAATAGGTTGGAATATTTTAAAGTTGGAATGTTGCAACGTTGTTATAGTTTAATGGGATGATCAAATTGACCAAATCCGTTTAACATAGTTTAACCGAATTCAAATGTTAAATTATTAAATAATTGATAATCAAATATTTAGAAAAATGAAGGTTAACGCAATTTTTAAGCTTTTTTGCTGCTTGTTTTTGACCATCAGACTTGATGCAGGCAGGCAAGAGTTAAATAATTTCCAGTCGACATGTCAGGCAAAGCAATTTTACTCATCTTTTAAAAGATGAGTACAGTTATAAATGATTTGCGATTAATTAAACAGATTTAATATAGATTCCAGAACGGTTTCTACCTCCACGTCTATCTCAATATCTGTAACATCAAATTGCTCATCTATGCTGTCTGAAAATTCGGTTAATTCACGACTCATGGTTTAAATGCTTAAATTAATGCAATTTAGGTATTTTATATACTAAAAACCAAATCGGTATTTAGAAATAATAGAAATTATAGTACCTATTTTACTTTTACATCGTACCTATCATATTCATATGGAAAAGAGCCTAATTGATTTTGCCTGTTATTTAAAAAGACAATAAAATAATCGCCACCTTGCTCAAAATGCCAATCCCCTCGTTCAACAACTTTATTTTCACTCATTACTTTAAAGCAATTGTTATCAAGTAGTATTATTCTACATGACTTACAATTCGGGTAGTTGGTAAGGTTGTATGTACCAACATTTTCTAATTCGTCTTTTCTTTTGTTTTTCCATTGATTTACTGTAAAATATGTCAAAAATATTCCGCTTAACATCGACAAAATAAAAAGGATTAGACTTTTTTTAAAAATCGAGACGAACAACAGGATTACGGTTAGTGAAATTATAAATGCGTAAATTAGAAAAACAATTAGTTCACCTAAAGCTGCCATAGTCTTTGTGTTATACTGACTAATTTATCATAAATCTCATTTTATCGCACTTTAAATAAAACCGCGATCGAACGTCAAACCTTTATCAATCATAATTCACAGATCGTTTCAAGTTCGTTAACTACCGGCGCGGTTATGGCCTTTATGGTTTTATTGTATTTATAGTCCATCTTTTTAAGATAGCTGCTAAAACTATTTCCTCCGGCTTTAAATAACTGTTTGTGCACAAACCATATCAACAGGGAAGTGGCATAAAAAAAGTGTCTGTAAACCACAATGCGCCAGCTTTTTGCAAAAGGTGTTTTACTTTCAAATATGGCGGCAAGGTGCTCGGTTTGATAGGTGATATGATAGGCTTCATCAATCAGTATATCGGTGCAAATTTCTTTTAGCAAGCCACAGCCGGTGGCATCTTTAAGCGACTGGTAAAAAATCTGGGCAGTACTTTCAACTACGATAACTGCCAGCGTCCACGATTCCATACTGGTGTTTAGGTGCCGCACTGTCCTGAATAAACTGTCGCCCCAGTTTTTCTTTATCCTGGGCTTGCCAATCCTGTCGAGATATGTGCCCAAATTGGCGCCATGTTTTTGTTCCTCTTTTATAAATAGTTGTGTGGCATTAACATAGTCAGGGTCGCCTGTTTTATCCGCGTATCTTTCGGCTGCGGCTATTAATCGCCGCCCTTCCGATGTTTCGCCCAACTGCCAGGCCTGCAATGAATGCAGTATGCATTCGATTTCGGGTTTAGTGATGGATGGTTCTTTACTCCAGTCTATTCTTTTTTTGAGCAGGTTAGCTTTAAAATGCCCGATCCAGTATTGGCTTGTGTGCATGATGATGGAATTTAGTGTTGATGATTTAGAAGAATAGTTGTCATTATGATGGTTTCTCTAACACTATTATTAATGCTTATCCCAGTTAATCTTTCTCGAGAAATACATCAGCATACTTATTATAATAAATAGCGCGATGCTCCCAATCATCAATGCGAAATCTTCCAGTTGAATAATGACGTAGATGAAGATGTAAAACACCGTAAGGATAAAACCGAAGAGCACCGATGCCATCCAGTTTTTGAGCAGCGAGCCGATAAATACGGTAATCAGCCCAATAGTAGCAACGGATGCCAGCAAGTACGCCAGGTTGAAGCCGATCTGTTCTGAAAACGATAGCAACAGCGAATAATAGATGATCATTGCTGCACCTATCAGCAAATAATTAAATATATGAATCCTTTGCTTGCGGATAACTTCGGTAAGGAAAAGCGATATAAAGGTGAGTACAATAATGAGCAGCGCATATTTGCTGGTGCGCATGGTTTTTTGGTATTGGTCAACCGGTAAGCGCAGTTTTACACCAAATGATGCATCGGCCTCATTTTTTTGATTACTTAGCAAGCTATCTTCACCAACCCATTGCTGCGGATAGGGCCGGTTATAATACAACATTTTCCACTTTGCCGAAAATGCGTCATTGTTCACCGTCCGGGTATCCGGCAGGTAGCGACCGTCAAAGCTGGGACTGCCCCAGTTGCCGTTTACTACTACATCGGTGGTTTTGCCGAGGTGCAAAAAGCTAAGTTCCTGGCTTCCTTTTAAGTCGAGCGAAAAGTCAAAAGGAACGTTTCCCGGTTTAGCGGCCAAATTAACTGCGGCCTGTAAACCACTGCTGAAAGGGGAATGTTGGTCAAATATCGGTGCGGCCTGTGGCGACTGACCGGCAACGTTCACAACCGGGTTAGTTTTTAAGCCTTTCATGTCCGAGATACTAAAGGCCACCCTGGCCTTTTCCTGCAGCAACTGATCGGGCGACAAGTTGAGCGCATTCAGGTCTGCGGGCGAAAAGTTCCCCCAAACCCTAACTACGGTGTTATAAACCACCACGTCAAATATACCACGGTGCAAAATATCGGTTTTAAGCTCGGCTTTAATATGCAGGTTATCAGGCAATACATATAGATTTTCGATAACCTCCTTCACTTGGTCCTTTTGCGCGTTATCCACATATTTAACTTGTTTTTTATAGGGAATGGCTAATACCGGCCCACGGATCAGCTGGCTTGCCGACCATTTGTCGGATACATCCTGCATCATTTCCGTTTGGCGCGAGGCGCGTTCGTTAATCAGATTTTGCACCAGCGAGGAGGGGATAAGCAGTACAAGGGTAAGCACTGCAATAAAACCCAGTTTAACGGTTACCGATTCTTTGAACCAGGTCATAAAGCCTTTTTTTTCTTCTTCAAATTGTTCCATCATGATTGTTTAGTTAAAAGTACTTTGTATTTCAAAGTAATTGAATAAAAAAAATAGAATTGATTTTATTGATTTACCGTTTGGTTCTTTAGCGTATAATTAATTAAGAGGAAGCAATTAATGATCAAAAGGCCAACTAAGCCGGCTCCCGAAACCTTCTCCGGCAAAGTGCCGCTAAATCCTTCTTTTATGGCATTGTACGATACCCATAAAATAAATAAAATGTTGCCGGCTATAGCCGCTTGCTTTAGCAAAAGCACGAAATTATTCTTTTTCATTTTTCTGATTTTTAATCGTTAAATATTTATTTTCTGTTGTTTTATTAGTTTTTCCAAAGCATCCAGGTGCTGTTTAAATGCTGCTTTCCCACTTTCAGTAGCCTCGTAATTGGTGTTTGGCTTTCGCCCGAGGAATGATTTATGCACGGCAATATATTCCTCCTTCTCCAGTGCTTTTAAATGAGAGGCCAGGTTACCGTCCGTGGTATCCAGCAACTCCTTCAGCGAGTTAAAATCATAGCGGTCGTTAACCATAAGCACGCTCATAATCTGCAGCCGCAGGCGGTTCTCAAACGCTTTGTCTAATTTTTCGAAGGGGACTTTCACTTATCGTACTTTAAATACATAATGCTGCCGTACACAATGTGCAACACACCAAACCCAATTGCCCAAAATAACAATCCGTAGCCGGGGATACAAGCGGCAATTAGACCTAAAATTATTTCGCAAAGCCCCAGGTATTTAACCATTGTAAAGGTGAAATTACCGGCGCCTACCAATGACAGACCGTAAAAAATAAGCGATGTTGACGCTACAATGCCATAATAGCCCCTGTAAATGAAAATGAGGATTAAAATACCACCAACCAATAACGGCGTAGCCATGTTAAAAATGAGGAGGCGACTGGTATTGCTCCAAATGGGCTGACCTTTGCGTTTTGCTTTACGACTAGTTAATATAAAACCTGTGGCAATGGATAGCATTAAAATGCCAAGGGCTATAAAAAACAAATAATATAACGTTTGCGGATACGTATGAAGGTTTAGTGCATCGTATATCCTTGCTTCCCCTTTGTAAATCAGTGAATAGGCCACGGCGGCGCCCACCAAAGCATAACATCCCGCCAATATCCCCGAAAGGCCGCTAAGGGAGATGAATTTTGAGGATCGCTCCATCAGGCTGCGGATGGAGGCCAGTTCGTCCCCGATTTGTTTTTCTTCCATTTAAAAGTACTTTGTTGTTCAAAGTAAATAATAATAGTTGGATTGTGCAAGAATTATTTCGAGATTAGTTTTGACAACTCGATAATATGATAAAAACAATTTGGAATAAGTTTTTTAACAGGACTGAAGAACCACAATCCAGGAACTATATTGTTGCTCAGCTAAATGACAAACTTGAGCCAATTGGGAGGTATGAGATTTATGAACAGCCATTTGATGAATTCTTAAAAGAAAAAGGGTACGGTAAAGTTTCTGGTGGGGGTACTTTATTAAGTAAAAGCAAAGAAATAGAATACTGTGACATCGAGATAAAACTTCGGGAGAAGGAAGTAAACCGACAGACAATTACCGAAATAATAAATAAACTTGAGGAACTTGGCGCCCCTAAAGACTCTAAGTTGATAATTGAAAGGACAGGCGAAAAAATAGAATTCGGTAAACTTGAAGGACTTGCTCTATATCTGGATGGCGTAAATCTTTCGGATGAAGTTTACAAAAACTCTGATCCGGAAGCGCTTATAAATACTATTAATGAATTGCTCAATATAGAAGGTGAATGGGTGAGGTATTGGGACGGAAATGTAGAAACAGGCTTGTATTTCTATGGACAATCTTTTAATGAAATGAAAAATGCTTTGACAGATCTCATAAATTCTAATCCAGAATGTGAGAATGCTAGAATTGAAAAGATAGCTTAATGAAAGCCCATTATTGAGAACTAAGATTTAATAGAGGTACTTAAAAAATTCTCGACAAAATAAGTATTAGAATAGGAATGCTTATATAAAAGCCAAATCCATACAGCGTCCATTTTACCAGCTCTTTCGCTTTCCTGTCATACCCATCGGCTTTATAAGTTCCTGCGAAGATTATTAGTAATAACCCGGGAAAGATAAAGGCGAAAACTTTTGGAAAAATCGAAAGGGGCGCATTTGACCTCTCTTCATCAACCAATTGTTCCTGTTCAATTTTCTGATGTACGATTGTAACTTGTTCCTGGGACAAATTACGACGATCAAACTCCCTTTTTGCTGCATCAAGTGCAGCTGGTTGGTAGTCATCCGGAGAACTGTCTAAAATTTTGATTAAGTCGGCGTCAGTGCGCTTACGCATTACATTATCAAATTCGTTTTCCATTTGTGATTATTGGTTGCGGTTTTAATGCTTAAATATAGAATTTTTAAATACAAATCGGGTAATCAGTGGTCAGTGCAAATTCTAAAGGGGAAATAACACAAAACGGGTGTCCTGCTGAGGTTCTCGAAGCACGGCGCGCTAGGACCTATGCCGATGCTTAAACAAGTCGGCAGGGCCTTCGCGCTCTCCTTCGAGAACCTCAGGATGACACCCCCGCCAGTCATTATATTTGCCATTGAAATTATAAAAAACCTTTCAACTATCCTTTCGCAGCTGCTACCTCCAAAATAGCCTCTCCAAAATCATAAACTGGAGCAGTCGTTATTTTTCCGCGAATAATACTTGCCGCTGCGGCCGAACGGTATCCACCGGCGCAATGTACAATAATAGGTTTATCAGTTGGGATTTCGTTTAAACGTTCCCGCAGTTCGGGTAGGGGGATGGCAATGGAATTATTAAAAAACGACTTGTCTTCAACTTCGTTTCTGTTACGCACATCTAATATGGTATATCTTTCGGGCCGCAAAGTAAAATCAGCCATATTCAGGACAGGTGTTTGCGAGCTAACATTCCCTATTGACAAAAGCCCCGCCTTAATATTTTGCTCATACCCAATTTTGGCTGATTTTTCTATCATAGCTTCCAGTTCCTCCTCATTAAAGGCAACCAGGTAAAACTGCTCATCCGGGCTTACAATTGACCCTAGCCAGGTTTCAAATTTATCGCCGTCCTGCAGGTTTATGGCACCTTTAATATGGCCATTGTTAAACACATGTTTGGGGCGGGTATCAATTATGGTGAAGTTTTTCTCCAGCACAAGATTATTCCCTGCTCTTGAAACCTTGTCTACACTATTTTTAAAACCCGACGCCCCCTTCTTATTTATTTCCACATCCCACTCAAAATAGTGGGGAATAAAGGGCTGATCAGCCAGGATTGTTTTAACAAATGATAATTCGTCCATCAGCTGCAGGGCGTAATTTTCGCGCAGTTCACGCCCAATGGTGCTTTGCAGGTCGGCGCTGATGCTTTTTCCGCATAACGATCCCGGTCCGTGGGCGGGGTATACAATAATATGCGACGGCAGGATCATTAATTTTTCGCGGGTTGAATGGTACATTTCGTGCGCCAGCTCTTCTTTTTTTGCGGTAATATTGCCTGCATTTTCCCGGAGATCAGGGCGTCCTACGTCACCCACAAATAAGGTGTCGCCGGTAAACAGGGCCTTTTCGTACCCGTTCTCATCCTCAACCAAAATACAAATTGAATCGGGCGAATGGCCCGGTGTATTGATAGCTTTAAGCTTTATGTCGTTAAGTTGAATTACGTCACCGTCATCAAAACTTTCGTGCGGATATTCGGCGCCAGTAAGCTTGCTTACATAAATAACAGCTCCGGTAGTTTTATGGATTTCGAGGTGTGAGCTGATGAAATCGGCATGAGGATGTGTTTCAATCACGCCAACAATATCAGCCTCGTGCATAACTGCAAAATCGTAATAAGGTTGCGGGTTGCGGGCGGGGTCAATTACGATCATTTTACCCGTCCTGATAATGGCATACGAAGCGTGCGCCAGGCCTTTATCATAAAATTGGTGAATTATCATTAGGTTAAAGATAAGGGAATTTTGATTTCGGATATCAGATGTTCGACCCGATAACCATCGGGTTCGGATTTATAGAAGCATAACTAGAGGAGAAATAAGAATAAGTCCGAAATTATTCCTCTCTTTTTACAAGTAAAACTTCGTCTCCATCCAACGGCAGGTATCCGTATTCGTAGCAAAAATGATAGGTTTTTCCGTTTTGTGTCTGATACGTCCGGGTGTGATATTCAAAATCAAATCCTTTCGCTGCTAATTTCTTATTAGTGGTTTTAGTTTTGCCCGACGGGTTCAGTTCCTCCAGTATCCTGCGGTTACGGCGCAATATGTTATTAATGTTGCGTACTAAATTATAACTGCTGCTGTTAAGCTGGTTGTTGTAGTTATTGCGACAAAGGTCGTTACAGAACTTTTTATCTGCCCGTCCGTGCAGCACAGTACCGCAATCCAGGCACGTTTTTTCTTCATTCATTGGTTAAAGGTAAATAATTTATTATCCGTTTGCAAACGGTTACAAACGGGAATTGTCGACTATAAGCGATTAGCAACCGACTAATTTAGAGCGCCCACTACAACTTTGTGTCGTTAATTAAACAATAAAAATTGAACGGCATGAACACATTAAGAAACAGCGTACGCCTGGTAGGTAACCTGGGTATGGATCCCGAAGTAAAAAGTTTTGATAACAACAAAAAGTTAGTTAAGCTTTCATTGGCGACTAATGAAAGCTACAAAAACGACAAAGGTGAAAGGATAACGGAAACGCAATGGCACAACCTGGTTATCTGGGGGACGCAGGCGAAGTTTGCGGAAGATTTTCTAAAAAAAGGCGACGAAGTGGCTATAGAAGGCAAGCTGGCTAACCGCACTTATACCGACAAAGAGGGCATTAAACGCTATTACTGTGAAGTGGTAGTTAATGAATTTATAAAGCTTGGCAGCCGCAGCTAGTAAATGGATGATCGGGTTGGATTAGCGGAGTCCTTTATAAGTAAGTGAACATATATACCTAAACCTGTTCTGCTAACTCCAATCCGATCAGCCAATAGTAAAAAATAAAACCTTTATTATTATATTTGTTATGTACTTAGAAGCAAAAGAAACCGCACGGTTATATAAATTGTTATCCGACAAACTAGGTAGCGACACCACCGAGGCAATGTTTAAATATATCGACAATAAAGCAGAACGATCAGTGGAAGCAACCATTAAAACTTTAGCCACTAAAGAAGACATCGCCGGCACCAAAGACGATATTTCAAGCGTTCGCAGGGAAATTGGTGAAGCTAAAGCCGATACTATTAAATGGATGTTTATTTTTTGGATTGGCCAGGTTGGGGCGACCATGGCAATGCTGCTATTGTACCTAAAAAAATAAAAGGTTATCAGTGGAAGCAACCATTAAAACTTTAGCCACCAAAGATGACATTGTCGCCACCAAAAAAGACATTGCGAGGGTTAAATATGATCTCAGTAAGGAAATCGGAAGTGTTAAGGCCGACACGATTAAGTGGATGTTTATTTTTTGGATAGGTCAGGTAGGGGCCACATTGGCTATCGTGTTTCTGTTTTTGAAAAAATGATTGATAAATTGTGGGAGCAACTATTAAAACATTAGCCACTAAAGATGACATCGCAAGCGTAATTAGTGAAATGCGTGAGGTTAAAGTCGCCACGATTAAATGGATGTTTATCTTTTGGATGGGGCAAGTGGGAGCAACGCTGGCAATCGTTTTTTTTCTAAAATAGTTAGTCATCTATATGTGCGAAGGCGTATAGCTAAACCTTTCAATCACTAGCGCCTAAATTAAACTTT
>Ga0163162_10008087_pt1 | contig 10265 bp, 10 predicted proteins | sample S55metaG_FD_115310 | JGI IMG/M metagenome (GOLD analysis project Ga0163162, IMG submission 115310) | Switchgrass rhizosphere microbial communities from Kellogg Biological Station, Michigan, USA - S5-5 metaG | ecosystem: Host-associated > Plants > Roots > Rhizosphere > Soil | place: USA...
ACAAAGTACAAAGCGCCCGTAAGAAACCCCAGTGACCGATCTACTCTCATATCTCCCGCACCTAAATGCTTGTTTGAATAGCGCGAGCGCGATTCTGCTGCTTTCAGGATACCTGTTCATACGGCGGAATAATGTAAAGGCTCACAGAAACTGCCAGGTCAGCGCATTTGTGGTGTCGACATTGTTTCTGATCTCTTATCTCGTCTATCACTTTAATCACGGAACGACGCGCTTTGCGGGCCAGGGAATCGCGCGCCCAATCTATTTCACCATTCTCACCACTCATACAATTCTCGCTGTTGTGATCGTGCCGCTTATCCTGATTACTTTCTATCGCGCTTTGCGAGCTGACTTCGAGCGTCATCGCCGGATCGCTCGCATCACGTTGCCGCTGTGGCTGTATGTTTCGGTAACCGGTGTGATCGTTTATCTGATGCTCTATCAGATTTATCCATCCTGAGTTCAGTACTAACTCGCATGGACGAAAACGGGAATCAACCTGAGACGACTGTTGTACAAGCGACGAGACGGGTTCGCGCGTCTGGTCCAATTCTCATCCTTGCGTTTCTTTTCCTTGCCGCCACATTCTTAGCCTGGTATTTCACGTGGTTCGGTCGCGGACTCTCCGATGCCGACATCACTAAATACCTCGCTGATGAAAAGAACCCGCGCCACGTACAGCACGCGTTGCTGCAGGTTCAGCAACGCATTGAACGAAACGACAGTAGTGCCCGGAGTTGGTACCCCGACCTGCTGCGATTGAGCAAGAGTCCGGAAACTGAATTTCGTCTCACAGTTGCCTGGTTGATGGGATTTGATAATCACGACAATGACTTTCATGCGGCGCTCAAAGAGCTAATAAATGATCCTGAGCCAATCGTAAGAAGGAATGCCGCACTTGCGCTGATAAGATTCGGAGATGCCAGCGGACGATCCGAATTACTCGCTATACTGAGACCGTATGTTGTTAAGGCTCCTGCTGCAGGAGTCGTGGCGAGCACACTTCACGACGGCGCCACCATTTCAAGGGGCGCACTCCTCGCTCGAATCGAAAACGACTCGAGGTCCCCAGTAGAAGTTCGTTCACCACTACCGGGACGAATTCAGCAGATATTCAGAACAAATGGAACTCAAGTGGGGAACGAGGAACCTCTTCTAAGTCTGAATTCAGACGAAGAAAGCGTCTGGGAAGCGCTTCGTGGCCTTGCTTTGATTGGCAAACAAGCTGATTTAGAGGCAATCAGGACCTACTCGAGATCAGACGACAACTCGGCCCGTGTGAAGAAACAGGCAGGAGTTACCGAGAATGCAATTGTCTCTCGCAGCAATGAAAAGTAGCGTTTAAGTTGGTGGAGCAGGTGGCAAATCCGGCAGGACGATCCCATGAACGGCTTCCCAGTCGTCAGTCGGAACCATCTCAATCGCATCCCAGGGACATCCATCGAGAAAGGCTCCATCCGGTCCCTTGCTCGTGCATTTTTGACACCCAATGCAGAGGTAAGGATCGACTTCTATTCTGCCGAAGGGCGGGTGATCCTCGTCCGGCACCCAAAACATACAAGCTTCGATAGGACAGTATTCAATACACGCCGGAGAACCCGAACAACCAGTACAACAGTCAGTCGTGATGGCGAGAATACGGGGCCGTTTCTTGCGAGTAGCCTTTCCATCTCCCACCGACATTGGCCAGTACTTGTCTACGATATCGAACATTCCTGTCACCTTTGGGGGCCGTGGTCTTGAGTTCGTAAACTGACTCTAACATAGCTCTGCAGATTTCCTCAACTATTTGTGTCGATGGGAGTTGTGGCCCGCCGAATGCTCATAAAACACCGATAGAGAATTGTAAACAGAATGAGGAAGGGGAGTGGCGAATGGAAGGAATAACGGGAGTATTTAAATCGCGAGAAGATGCTGACCGAACAATTCAGGGCTTGAAGGACCTTGGTATCCCAGACAAAAGGATCGGTTTGCTTGTACCTGGGAGTAATCCGCGGCAGATTGAACGAGCAGTGCCAACGATCGACACCGAAGAACCTGGTATGGGTAAGGCAATGGGAGCCGCTGTGGGCGGTGCCATGGGCGCAGCAGGTGGCGCAACTGTGGGTTTGGCGGCCGCGACGCTCGCGGTTCCAGGAGTTGGACCAGTACTCGCTTTTGGTTTGCTTGGTGCCGCATTATTGGGCGCCGGTGGCGCAGTGGCTGGCGCCAAAGTTGGGGAGACGCTTGAAGAGGAGCTGGGAGAAGGTTTGCCTCGTGAAGATGTTTATCTTTACGAAGATGCACTTCGTCGCGGACATACGGTGTTGATCACCTACGCCGAGGACGGCGCGCAAGCCTCCGCGGCGCGCGAGGTGTTTGACCGCAACGGTGCAGAAGATGAAGAGACGTTGCGGGAAAACTGGTGGCAACCAATCCGTGATCGAGAGCGAGAAAGTTATGCCGCAACCGGCCGAAACTTCGATAATGATGAATCAAGTTATCGTCGAGGTTTTCATGCTGCGCAGCATCCCGAAAGACGAGGGAAGGTGTATACAGAGATAGAACCACATTTAAGAGATTCTTATTCTGCTGACGAGCTTGACACAGCGTTTCAACACGGGTATGAACGCGGTCGCGCCTTTTACGTTTCGTCTATGGGGATTCGAAGGGATTGAAGGACTTTCTCCTGAATGCCGCTGTACTCATCTTGATTCTGGGCGGTAGTGCATTCATCACAAACTGGTTTGCGCGCACGATGTACGTTCGCTGCTTATCATGCGGCACTCTCAACGCCAGACGGCGGAGAGAGTGCCGTAGTTGTAATGGCTCGTTGAGATAGGCAACGATTTCTAAGCTCAGTCCCCCTGTCATTGGTCATTTTCCATATATCATTTTCCATTTTCTTCTCTGTGCAACCTTTGTGTCCTCCGTGGCTCTGTGGTGCAAAGTCCTAAAACCTTTACCACAGAGACGCAGAGATCTCAGAGGTTGCACAGAGAAGAAAATGAAAAATGATAAATGGAAAATGATAAATGGAAATGATAGGGACCAATGACCAATGATAGGACCAATAACCAATGACCAATAATACTTCCTCTTCCGATTGGGCCACTCACGCGGAAAGAACCAACTACCGTGAAACTCCCAGCTATGCTGACACAATCGATTTCTGTCGAAGACTAGCTTCCTCTTCGCCAGCTATCGAATTTCAGAGCTTTGGCAAGAGTGGGCAGGGCCGCGATTTGCCCTTGCTGATCGCAAGCGAAACCCAGTCATTCACGCCCACTGCAGCTAAATCAGATGGAAAAGCCGTTGTGCTCATTCAGGCTTGCATCCATTCCGGAGAACCGGATGGTAAGGATGCTGGCTTTGCTTTGCTTCGGGATCTGGCGATCACGAAGACAGTAGCGGGCATACTTGAAAACGTAGTATTGCTTTTTATTCCCATTTACAACACCGACGGTCACGAACGTTCGAGCCCCTATAATCGGATCAATCAGAATGGCCCAGTCTCAATGGGTTGGCGAACTACGCGGACTTATCAAAATCTCAACCGCGATTATGTGAAGGCCGACACTCCGGAGACTAGAGCCTGGCACGCGCTCTGGAATGACTGGCAACCCGATTTGTTTATCGATTGCCACGTGAGCGACGGCGCGGACTATCGCTCGAACATAACCTTTCATTACGAACGACACGCCGGTATCGATCCTGAGATTATTGAGTGGGAGAAAGATGTTTTCAGCAATAGAGTGGCACAGGAGACTGCCGCGGCGGGTAATACCATTTCGTGGTACCTTGAATTCATCGACAACCGGGACTTGCCGTTGGGAATGAAAGACTTTAATGGTCCGCCAAGATTTTCAACCGGCTATGTGCCGCTGAGAAATAGACCAGCGATCTTGATTGAGACGCACATGCTCAAAGACTATCGTTCAAGGGTCAAAGGAACTTACGATTTCCTGCATGCGGCACTGAAAGAGGTCAACAAGGATCCGCAACGGCTGATTGCCCTGGGCCAACGAACTGACGAACGCGCTCACACCTATCAGAATTATCCCCTCAATTTTGAGCTGACAGACAGCGCCACTCCCTTTGAGCTAAAGGCATTTAATTACACTATAGAACAAAGTGAGATTTCAGATGACCTCCGAGTTATCTACGGGGACCAACCCTTAGATCTCACCGTTCCCATGTACGAGACCTTACGCACGACCATTTCCGTTGAGCCGCCAGTTTCCTATGTTGTCCCGGTTGAATGGAATGAGGTTATCGAGGTGCTTACCTCACATGGTCTTCGTATGCAAAAGCTCTCAAGCGCCACGAGTATTCCGGTTGAGAGCTATCGGTTTCTCGATATCGAATGGCCCGGCGCGCCATTTGAAGGCCGACAGATGCCTCGTTTTAACGTGGCCAAAACGAACGAAGTGCGGGAGTTTGCAGCTGGTTCGGCGATCATTCCATTTGCTCAACCGCTCGCACGCTTAGTATTGAACCTGCTTGAGCCTCAAGCTCCGGATTCCTTCGTCCATTGGGGCTTCTTTAACGCTATCTTTGAGGAAAAAGAGTACGGTGAGCCATATGTGCTCGAACAGTTGGCCCGCGACATGATCGAGGCTAACCTAACGTTACATACTGAGTTTGAAGAAGCACTAAAAGAGGATCCGCAACTTGCTGGGAACTCGTATGAGCGGCTGAAATATTTTTATAAGCGTTCGCCCTACTGGGATCCACAAATGAATCTTTATCCAGTAGGGCGAATTAGAAGCGCGCTTGATCTGCCGGGTAATTAGCCTTCCAATCGAAGCTTAGGAGCTTATCAGCTCATCGCAGCGATCCGGCGCGCTCAGCAGGGCAAACAGTGTGACGTTTGCCTAAACGACCGTGCGACGGCCTCCAATGATGTTGATGAGTAATACTACTAACGCCAGCACTAACAGGATGTGGATAAAACCACCAATGGTGTAGCTACTGACCATACCTAACAACCAAAGCACTAGCAAAATCACAAAAATGGTCCAAAGCATTTCGTTCTTCCTCCTTTTGTCGACCAAGCTCCGCTTCCAATTTTCGTTTGGTACAAAAGCAATCACCCTCGCTTCAGCAACGAGCATGCCATCACCGGAAACCTCATAAATTCCACGAAGCTGCCCAATTCCTGATTGCCAACAACAGCAAGTGCGTATGAAAATAGATCACTCGAGGCTTCTACGACGCGATTTAGTTCAACATATTCGCCATTAAGATCGAGTTTGCACTAAGCTCAGGCAACGCATCGCGCTTTGTTATTCTCAAACCCGTTCGAAGCGAGAGTTGCTCGCTAAGAGATAGAGAATAGAGGTTTTGGAAATCTTCTTCTGGACTTATTGTTGCGATGGCTGTTAAATTGTTCACTGGCGTTTGAATTGAGTCCTCGATTCAACTAAAGCGTCATGGCGTTACCGCTTCTCAGTTTTCGCGTGCGGGCCCTTCCTAAGAAGTTCCGTCGCTTTCCTGACCCGATTCTTTTCAGTCTAAATAATCACGAGCTCAGTCGAATTCGGTTTCGATTGGGATCTTTTGGAGGTCTTTATGCCTACCCCCGCGCCAAAGGTATCTCTGCGCAGCCGCAGGGTGGCCCTGGTCTGTCTGTCGGTATTTACTGTTACTGTTATCTTTTCGATAGCCGCCATTAATTATTTCCGTCAGCGCCAACAGGTTCAGACAATCAATTACTCGCAACTCTATGCCTTAGGCAAGGCAGGTAGCGCTCAAGCATTGCAGATTGAGGGCGAGACAGTTTCAGTTACTAAGGCGGACGGTTCCATTGTCGTAGCAACGGTTACCGGTGAAGCGGCGCAGCATGAGTTGGTTCAGATATTCCGCGAAAAGAACGTTCCGGTCGAGTTTCGACCAATGCAGCCTGGACCCCTGACGACTGCCCTGAACTGGATTCTGCCAATCTTCAGTCTCGCGCTTCTTGGTGTTGTTGGTTGGCGAGTGCACGCTAGTATGAACGGACATGGCTCGTTTGAACTGCACGATCAAAACGGCAAACAAGAAGTTGGATTCGGTGACGTGGCAGGCGTCGATGAAGCTCGAGCCGAGCTGACCGAGACGATCGAGTTCTTGCGCAATCCAGAAAAATTCAGCCGGCTTGGCGGACGAGTGCCTCGCGGTATTCTGCTTTATGGCCCGCCAGGAACTGGCAAGACTTTGTTGGCGAGAGCTGCCGCAAAAGAGGCTAGTGTACCTTTTCTCGCAGCGTCAGGTTCTACGTTTCAAGAGAAGTTTGCAGGACTAGGCGCCGCACGGGTTCGTTCTCTGTTTGCAAAAGGAAGAAAGCTTTCGCCCTGCATCATCTTTATCGACGAAATTGATGCGTTAGGTCGTCGCCGTGGAAGAGGTGGCGACTCGGCTTCCGCGGATCAGGATCAAACTCTGAATCAATTGTTGGTTGAAATGGATGGGTTTGATCAAAGTAGCACCGTCATCGTCATTGCTTCGACGAATCGTCCGGACATTCTCGATAAAGCGTTGACTCGTCCCGGCAGATTCGACCGCGAGATCTCAGTTAATCTCGCCGACGCAGCTGGCCGCGAAGAAATTCTGAAGGTCCATTCACGGAAGCTGAAACTCGAAGAAGGGCTTGATTTACAGTGGATCGCTCGTGGCACTCCGGGTTTCTCCGGTGCTGAGCTTGCAAATCTGATGAACGAAGCAGCGATCTGTGCAACTCGCGATGATGCTGAAGCGATCGGCCGCCGGCATATCGAACACGCGCGCGATCGTGTTTTGATGGGTGCTGAGCGGCAGGGCTTCACGATGGACGAAGAGGAACGATATGCAACCGCAGTACACGAGGCTGGTCACGTTGCTGTCGGTCTCTTGGTCGAACATGGGGACCCGATTCATAAGGTTTCGATTCTGCCGCGAGGACGCGCGCTGGGCGTTACTCAATCGCTGCCCGAGCGCGATCGGTTGATGAAGAAGCGGGAGTATCTCGAAGACCAGATTGCGTTACTGCTTGGAGGTCGAGCTGCCGAGCAAGTCATTCTTTCGACGATGACCGCGGGCGCTTCAAATGACATTGAACGTGCTGTGGAGATTGCCCGCAAGATGGTCAGTGAATTCGGCATGAGTAAGCTTGGTCCAATTCACCTGGGACAGTCAGAGCAGCCAGTTAGCCAGACGTTGCTCGATCGGATTGAAGACGCTACGAATGAGTTGATTAATTATCAACTGGCACGTGCTTGCGAGATAGTTGAAGCGGAGCGGGACTCGATTGCTCGTTTGGTGGAGTTACTGATGGATCGGGACACGGTTGACCGGGAAGAGATTCAGGCCTGTTTCGGTTTGGGCACCAGCTCTCGCGCAGCTTAATTTCTTAACTGAATCTTGCTTATTAATGGCGTCCTTGCTTCCGCAAGGGCCCATTATTTTCCATATATCATTTTTCATTTTTCATTTTTCATTTAGTTCACTGTCCAGTCATCAACTTCCAGAACCATGCAGTTGGGAAGGGCGGGCAGAGCAGGTATCACACTCAACTTCTAGAAGCTTCTGGAAGGTGAAAGCAAATGAAAAATGAAAAATGGAAAATGATATATGGAAAATGACCGGGGGCTTCGCTTGCTCAAATCTCTATCTTTGAGAAGCGCCAGGCTCCAATAGTTAAAAGCAACCCGGCCACGCCTATCAGCACTGCAAGATCTACTACTGGTCCGAAATGCGTAACCCCAATCAAAACACTACGCACTCCATCAACTCCATAAGTAAGTGGGTCCAACCGCGTCAGTAAGGCGAGCACCTTAGGGAGATTAGTTAAGGGATACAGTGCTCCAGAAAGAAAGAAAATTGGCATGACGAGAAAATTCATCACGAGCTGCATTCCTTGCATATCTTTCAAGCTCGAGCCGATGACGGTACCAAGTGCGGCAAAGACAATTGCTATCAGCATCATGAAGAGAATTGCAATAGGAATCGCCATGGCACTCGTCGGCCGAAAACCCGCAATCAAGCAGACAATAAAGATCAGTAGACCCTGAATTATCGCTACGGTAGCCCCACCAAGTGTTCGGCCCAGCATGATTGAAAGACGTGACACCGGAGCTACTAAAGTCTCCTTTAAAAAGCCGAACTGCCGGTCCCAGAGTAGTGCAATTCCAGAGAAAATCGAGGTAAAGAGCACAGTCATCCCGATCACGCCAGGCGCCATGAACTGCAGATAACTGCCTTGACCAGCTCGCTGGAAAACCGGACCCAGACCAAAGCCGAGGATACCGAGATACATAATCGGCGATCCCATCGACGCAATGATCTGCGTCCGCGACCGAAGATATTTCTTAACCTCGCGTAACCAAAGAATGTAAATGACGGTCATTTCAGCGCCTCCACATGCGAGCTACCTGACGCAGCGCATCAGTCGAGCTCGCACTTTCGTCTCGTATCGTCGTTCCGGTGAGTTTGAGAAACGCATCTTCAAGCGATTCGGTTTGCGTTTGCTCCTTGAGTTCTCGTGATGAGCCAATGGCAACAATGCGTCCATGATCGATAATAGCGATGCGTTGCGCCACCCGATCGGCTTCATCCATGTAATGCGTTGTTAGAAACACGGTAACTTGATCAGATTCATTAAGACTCTTTACATGGGTCCACATCTGGTTGCGACTCTGCGGGTCCAACCCGAGGGTCGGCTCGTCTAAAAATAGAACCCTCGGTGTATGCAGCAATCCTCTCGCAATTTCGAGCCGGCGCCGCATTCCACCTGAAAAGGTCTTCACGAGAGCGTCGCGTCGATCCCATAACTCAAAGAGCTTTAGAAGAATGCCCGCCCGTTCATGCCGTTCCTTTCGGCCTACTCCGTAGAGAACACCATGTATCTCCATGTTCTCCCATGCCGTCAGATCCTGGTCCAAACTCGGGTCCTGAAATACGACGCCGAAACGCTTTCTAACTTCATCGCGAGCAACTGTCGGATCCAGACCATCAAGTTCAACCGCTCCACTCGTTGGATGAAGGAGTGTGGTCAGCATCTTTATGGTTGTTGTCTTTCCCGCTCCGTTTGGACCAAGGAAAGCGAAGATCTCTCCCTTATTTACTTCGAACGAGATGTTGTCGACAGCAGTAAGATCACCAAACTTCTTTGACAGGTTTTGTACTCGTATCATTCCGTTCCTCTCCGTATGAAGGTTGCAGCGTTATTACTGAGCGCAAAGGCGAGGATTATAGACCCCAGAGTGCCGACTACTCTAAAGCGCAGACAGACTCTGGCTCCGGATCGGAGAAAATTCTGATTGTTTTGGAAGGGATTACGCCGATTGGTACCCGTTACTACTCGTTAGTGCGGACCACGGTCGCATTGTTGTACGCCATCGTTTGGGCTAGAGATGCGATAGCAGGATTAGTGCTGCGGAGCTCAGCGAGGATCGGCTTTAAGCGAGACTGACCCGCACCGCTGCCGATGCCAGCATTGAGAACCTGGTCGATGTCCAGTTTGTTCATCTCGATAGAATTGTTGATTACCAAGAACGGCGAAAGTGTGTAGAGCCGTGGTCCAGCGTACGCAGTCCTCGAGTTTACGTTGTAGGCAAGATACATTTGATTGTCGAACCGTAACCCAACTAACCACCCATCCTTCGAAACAAGGACCTCGCCATAGCCGTTTGGCAGATTTGCAGGCCGCACAATATTGAGATAATTACGTTGCGAGTCGGCGTTTGTGGATTTTTTTGTACTCGATCATTGTCGAGGTCGGGATGCCACTGTGTGGAGAGCGATTAGAACCTGTTTAAATAGTTGACACTCTGGTACTGAGGCCGTTGGAGCTCAGACAAGTATCGTCGATACCTAGATTCGCCCTCTCGAAAATTGATCCAGCCTGAGACTAACCCGGTAACGACAGGTTGCCAGAATGGGAACGTTGGGCCCGTATGAAAATCCAGCTTAATTAGGAGGAATAGCCATTGACAGAAAAGATAGCTGAAAGAGAAGAGGGTCACCGAACTTAGAAGAAACCAGATCAACCCGCGGGATCGTTGATTGACCCAATGGGTCATCCACCTTTCCATCTCTTGTGGAGTCTGCTTTTTCTTCTTGAACGGGTTTCGCACGGGCTGAAATATAGCAGGAACAGTGGACCTACAGCCAGTTTCTTGCCCTAACGTTGCCGCCTCGTAACGGGCGACACCACCGACTTCAGTCGCGTGGTCCTTCAATTTCGACCTAGCCCGGAAGTGTTTAGGTAAAGTTGAACGACCACGCGACTGAAGTAGGTGGTGTCGCCCGTTACCAGGCGGCAACGT
>Ga0163162_10008090_pt1 | contig 10264 bp, 8 predicted proteins | sample S55metaG_FD_115310 | JGI IMG/M metagenome (GOLD analysis project Ga0163162, IMG submission 115310) | Switchgrass rhizosphere microbial communities from Kellogg Biological Station, Michigan, USA - S5-5 metaG | ecosystem: Host-associated > Plants > Roots > Rhizosphere > Soil | place: USA: Michigan...
CCGCTATCGAGTACGTAATACATCACAGAAAGAATGTTGTGGGTCTTTCTCGCCGCGTAGAAATTCCCCAACTGCGACGTGATGTAATTCGCCCGATAAGCCTGCGTTTGCTCCGGACCCGTGTTCCACTCCGTGATCATGAACGGAACACCGTAGCGCGCCTTGCAGTACGTAGGTAGATCGAAGCCCGGGCCTGCGCCGTCAGTGCCGATATTGAAGATGTCGCCATACACTTCGTAGTTGTGCCACGTTGTGATGTCCCAGCGAACTTTCGGATAACCGCGGGTTCCATCTGGTTGCGTGCCTTCCCACAACGCATCGGCCGCGCCGACGTCCGCGACACAGAAGTTGATGCCGCATTTCGCGTTCGACTGTACCGATTTCACCCCGTCTATCATGCCGCGCATGACGCCACGCATGGCGGGCCAATTCGCATTATTGAAATCGACAGCCTTGGTGCCCGCTTCCGTGAAGTTCAGGATAGTGGAGTTTTGTCGCGTCAGCTCGTTGCCGCATTCGTACATCGTCACGCCATATTGCTTGAGCGCATTCGCTACCGTCGATCCAACCATGTACCCCTGGTTGTACGCGACGCTCTCGCCCTTCAGCACATTGCCACTGGCATCGGTCATGCCCTGGTTGATGAGCACCAGCAGCGTCATGCCAGCGGACTGAAACGCAGCTGCGAGTTTTGCCACAGCGGCAAGCTGCTTCGGGTCGTCGCTGCATCCCACACGATAACTCTTGCAGCCCATGCTCTTCAAAATGGAGATGATCTGAGCCGGGGTATAGGTGTAGTCCCAGTGACCGTTCACGCCGAAAAAGCTGCCGGCGGTAGCGGCGACGGGAGTGCGCGGATCCGCAGATGCCAGCCACCCTGCGGCATCGGTCCATACATAGAATTGGCCGCCGGTGTTCTTGTGCCACATCACGCCACCGTACCAAAGCAGCAAAGCCACGTTGTAGTTGACGCCGACGACTGTGCCGTCTCTATAGATGACACCACTGCTTACTGTCCACTTGCGGCCTAGCTTGTCGATCAGCACCGACCCCGACGGAATGGTCGCGCCATCTGCAGAAGTGCCTGCCGTGCGCGGATCGAGACTGGCTGACCATGCGGAACCGGTCCACGAGTAAAACTGGCCGCCAGTGTTCTGGTGATAGATGGTGCCGCCATACCAGAGCACCAAAGCGGCGTTGTAGTTGACGCCTGCAACCGAACCGTTCTTGTAGACCACCCCTCCTGAAAGCGTCCAGACGTTGCCAGAGTTATCTGTGATCGAGGATCCCGAAGGCAAGCTAGCGCCGTTGGCAGATGCCGTGGTTGCGGCATTGGCGACTGCGTTTCCGACTGCGGCGCCGTTCGTTGCGCTGTTTGCGACTGCACCGGCGTTACCGATTCCATCGCTCGAGCCACCGCCACATGCGGTTAGAAGATAGCTGCCACCGACCGCGGTAAGGCAACCAAGAAATTGACGTCGTTTGATCATGGCGAGTTCGTCCACTGTCGAGAAAAGCCCGACAGAAAATAAGCAAATGATTTTTAGTTTTCGACACACGAAATGCTGTTGGGCGCGGGGGCGCCCGAAACGCCTTATTTACTTCGTATATCTAACTAACCCAATGAATTATTTGACCCATTCCGTGCTCAGTAACAGATGGCGCTCTAAACGATTGGGACTGCTTGCGACCTGGGAACACGAATGCGAAGGCATAGCTGACGCTTGCAGTCATCTATGTGACCACACGCCTTCGTCGTGCACTTGGAACACTTGCGTGCGAACCCGACCCCGGTATCGCGGCTGTCAAAGCAGTCGCCGTAATGTCTATTACGCAAACGTTTAACCGAGTATGCCGCTTACTGGAGCGATTCGGCAAAGTCTACCTTTCCCACTGACCACGGGTGTAAATGTACCCGGTATGTGCGCTAGACCACAAACGAATCAGTAATATTCAGTTAAATAGCGAAATTCTTCCCACGACCTGTTGCGACGCAAAAATATTTACTCAAACTGGCCGGACATTAATAGGATGATTTCAGCAAAAATTATATTTCTTCTGACCCTTAACTGAAACTCGCGGTATTAAATTCAGAAATCGCTTTCTAATGAAATGGAATATGGGTTGAATCGGTAAATTATAATTGTATGATGAAATTCATATTCTGTATTAATCTGACAAATCAGCTTCGATGTAATCAAATGCGAAGGATTTTTTTCGTCTTATCTCAAGCAAAGCGGCGCGCATGTAGCACAGAATAGACTTATCTTCATACAATTAAGACGCGCGAGAACCCTTAGACCAATAAGATTTAGCCGTATATATTACCTATACCTCACTGTCATTGACGTACTTATTACTGGACCAATCCGTGCAATTAGTGCCGCAAATTTGCTTTTGCACACATTTTCCAAACGTATTAATTCGGCTTTTCTAAACCAATTGTTCGGCACACGGTGTTACGCGGAGCATGCTCTTCGTTGGAATGATCAGACTATTAATGCGTGTCCGCTGTGTGAAATCGGTAAGCGGCTCAACAAAGTGTTTTATTGGGCCTGATGCACGCATTATCAAGATTACGGATTTTGGGCGTAGGGATTCCTTCGCACGAACTGACGTTCGTGACGCGTGAATCGCAACCGTTTTTCGCCGGCTGGATCTGTTCTTGTCATAAGACGATTAATATCGGATTCCTGATTATTATCTACGCGCATCTTATGAAAGAGGCGCTTGAACGCGCCTCGTCCGTCCGCTCAATCTCCATCGGTCTTGATTCCTAGCTCCGCTGCCATCCTCTCGACCAGCGCGCGCAAGCGCAACACTTCTTCGGCTAACCGCTTCTGCTCCGCCTTCAACATATCGAAGTCGTTGAAAGAAACCGAATCGTCGGTGATTGCGCCAGCCGGCACGTCACTGACCGTAACTTCGCCACACAACAGATGTGCCCATCGGCTTTCGCGCTCTCCAGGCGTACGCGGCAATTTGATCACGCGGGGCGGATCGTTCACAGCGAGTTCATCGAGGAAGGCTTCCACCGACGATATATCGGCAAAACCGTGCAAACGCGCGGCGTTCAGGCGCAACTCGGCGGGCGTCTGCGGACCACGCAATATCAAGGTGGTCAACAATGCCGCTGCCTGGCTCGGAACGCTCAGCGAACGCGTGATGTTGTGCTCGAAGCGCGGTACGCGGCTGCTGCTGCCCTCGAATACGAGGCTCAGGCGCTTGAGCTCGTCGATAGCCGTGAGCACATCGGCTTCCGTTACGTTCATCACCGGCGACCGGGCGGTCTTCTGATTGCAACCAAGCGTCAGTGCATTGACAGACAGCGGATAAGCGTCCGGCACCGTGTGCTGCTTCTCGACAAGCACGCCCAGCACGCGCGCCTCCAGAGGGGTCAGGGAACGCATTGCGGGACGCGAGGGGATATCTGGAGTGGAGTTCATGCGTGACAGAGCCGGTGCTGCTACTTGAATTCTGGTCCGGCGTGAGCCGGGCGAAGAGTCGTCATGTGAGAACGACGACCCATATGATATCCGCCCTGCCGCACCCGCAGGAACCGGCGCCCCGGTTAGCTGATTTCCTGACGGTTCAGGCGCGCATCAATACGCGCGATCAGCCGGTCAGTCCACGCGCGCAGCATTCGATTAGATGGCTCGAGCAGCGTCGAACCAGCAACGATCCTGTACACCTTGTTGCGGCCGATCTTCGAAATTTTCGCGGGGTCGAGCCAGTCATCGTTGTTGACGAGCAGCACGAGTGTTTCCAGCCCGATCAACACCGGCCACAAACAAGAAAGCCTGAGCCGGACCGACAATGCGGGAATGGCGAACGTATAGTCGACAGCCGCGCGATAATGATCCAGCGTCAAGCGCAACAGTTCAAACAACAGCGGTTGCGAACGAAGCGACGCGCCCGGCTTGAGCAGGTCCTCGGGCGTCAGGCCGTATCGATCGAGCATTGGCACTGGAAGATAACAACGGCCGATGCGCAGGTCCTTGCTGCAATCCCGCAGCACATTGGTCATTTGCAGCGCTTTTCCGAAACGAACACCGTTCGCCAGCGTTGTTTCAGGCTTGCCCGTCAATGTGCCCGGCATGTGGGCATAGGTCATCCGGGTCCAGAATTCGCCGACGCAACCCGCGACCAGGTATGTGTACGTATCGAGCTCTTCGAGTGTGCTGAGTGCAGCAATGCGGCCCGACGATTCGTCCGGGAACGTGTGCAGATCGAATTCCATGCCCTGCGTCAGCGTGGTCACGATCCCGCGCACCGCGTCCCGGTCCGGATCGCTCAACTGAGAGAGCACGGTCAACGCGCCGCCAAGCGATTCGAGCAGCACTTTCTCGTCGGAAAGGCTTTGCTGGCCCGCGACTTCTTGCGCGAGACGCTGAGTCAACGTGCCGTCATCAGGCGCGCCGTTCACCAGTTTTCGCAGCGATAACAACAACTCCAGCCGCTGCTTTGGCGCGATCAGCGAAGTATCCGCGATCGTGTCCGCAGCCCGCGCCAGCAAGTAGGCGAGCCCGATCGGATCGCGCATCCCGACAGGCAGCACACGAAGGGTGAGGTAGAAGGACCGCGAAACGCCCTTCAGGAGCGGGCCGAGAAGTACGGCCCGGGATGGATTACGCATTGGATGGAATCTGGACGGTGTTGGACAAATCAGGCGCTGCCGAATTGTATCTGCGTTCCGGCCGGCGCTCCTGATCCCAACAACCCATCGATTCGTGTACGCGACGAAGCCATTGCCGGCATGCGAACCACCACCGGCTTCTAGCCGTTAAACGCGGCCGGTGCGAATTAATGCGCAGCGGCCGCAAGCATCATTCGCCCAATGCGGTCACGGTGATTTCGACCAGCAAGTCAGGTGCGGCGAGCTTCGACTCGACCGTTGCCCGCGTCGGCGCGCAACCCGGCGCGACCCACGCGTCCCACACTTCGTTCATGCCGGCAAAGTCGCGGGCAATATCCGCGAGCCAGATCTGCGCGGAGATCAGCCGCGTCTTGTCAATGCCAGCTTGAGCGAGAAATCCATCGATCTTCGCCAGCACTTGTTGCGTCTGCAGTTTGACATCGGGCGTGCGGTCATTCGATGTCTGGCCGCCGATAAACACGAGCCCCGCTGCTTTCACAACCCGGCTCATGCGTTGATTGGTTTCGATCCTGACGATATCGCTCATAGGGTTCCTTTTGAAATTAAAAATGGCTGCGTTCAACTTACCGCGGCCGGTGCGCTATTTAACCCGTTGAACCGGTCGATGGCAAACGCATCGAGCGGCAACGACGCCGCGCCGTCCAGCACCAGTTCGGATACCAGCTTGCCGCAGCCCGGTCCAAGCTGGAAACCGCTGCCGCAATATCCGAACGAGTACGTGAGGTTCGACGCACGTTTGCTGCGCGAGATCACTGGCAGCGAGTCATCGGTGAATGCTTCCACGCCCGCCCACGCGCGATTGATGCCGAGATGGCGCAGATGTGGAAACAGATCGACGACGGTGTTCGCGCTCTTCACCAGCCGCACGAAATCAACTTCGCCGTGACGTCCCGGCAGATCGGCGATGCCAATCAACTTCCCGCCGATCACGACTGTGCCGTTATCGAATTGCTTGAACGACAACGGCCTGCCCGTTGCACCCAGCGTCGCGCGACAGAACGGCGCCACGCGATGCGTGACCATCAGCATCAGGCCTTCCGGATGGACCGGAACCGGTTCGCCGACTTGCGCCGCGAGTTCACCCGCCCATGCACCCGCCGTGACAACAAGTTGCGCCGCAGAAAAATCACCATGTGGCGTATGCGCGATCCATCGTTCGCCTTGTTGTTCGATACGCGTCACGGGCGTGCCTTCGTGAAACACCGCGCCGTTTCGTTCGGCCCCGATCCGGAACGCGGTCGTCGCGCGAAACGGCAGCGCGTAGCCATCGCGCTCGACCCAGATACCGCCGGTCACGTGCGGCGTGATTGCCGGCTCGAGTTCAAGCAGCGTCTCGCGATCGATGATCTTTTCATGCGTGAAGCCATGCGATTCCAATAGCGCCACGCGTTCGCGGCATTCATCGAGTTCGGCTTCGGTTTCCGCGATCTTAAGCTGGCCCGACGCGACGAAACCGGCGTCATCGCCGACTGTCTCCACGATGTTGTGCCAGATCTCGCGCGACATCAGCGCCAGCGGAATCTCGGGCACCGGGCGGCCGAGCGTGCGCACGCCGCCCGCGTTCACGCCCGACGCATGCCGTCCGATGTAATCCGCCTCCAGCACGGTCACGCTCGCACCACGGCGCGCGAGATGAAACGCACTGCTCGATCCATGCAAGCCGCCGCCGATCACCAGCACGTCCGACTCGTTCGCTGCGGGCTTAGTCACCGGCGAGTTCTCCGAGCGTGAGCGGTTTGATCGGCGGACGGATACGGTAATAGCCAACGGTTTCCGGTGTAACGCTGCGCGCATTGGCGATCACCTCGGTGACCGTCAGGCCGCACATGCGTCCCTGGCACGGACCCATGCCGCATCGGCCGAAAGACTTCGCCTGGTTCGGTCCAAGACAACCCAGTTCCACGAATTGCCTGAGTTGACCCGCTGTCACTTCTTCGCAACGGCACACAATGACCTCGTCTTTCGGCACGCGGTTTTCATCGCGCGGACGATAAAGGCTGTCAAGGAACGGCCGGATGCGCATCACTTCGGCGAGGCGCCGCAAACGCGGCAAGGCGCTTTGATCGCGGGTCTTTTCATCGATGGCGTGGAGTTGCGCCGCGATGGCTAAAGCCGTCACTTCGCCCTGCATTTCCGCGGCCTGCGCGCCGCCGATGCCACCGCCATCGCCCGCGACGAAGATGCCTGGGACATCGAGTTCGCCCCATTTGTCCGTGACTGGCGTGAAGCAGAGTTGCGCATCGTCCCATGTGTGCGATGCCCGCAACGACAACGAAAACTGCGTATTCGGCACCACGCCCTGATGCAGCAGGATCACCTTCGCCTCGATGCGATGCGACACGCCGCGCACCGAAAACGTCAGGGCATTGGCGCGCTCGGCACCGTCTTCACCCATCACGCCTTCCACGCGCAGATCGTCCGCGGCTTCGTGCATGGGCACGCCGGCATCGCGCAATGTGCGCATCAGTTGCAAGCCTTTGCTAAGGTACGGCCATGCGCGCAACGCGGACACCATGTGACGTTTCGCGCGCCAGCGATCCTCGTGGCGAGTGGTATCGATAAGCGCGCGGATCGGAACGCCCGCACGCACGTATTGCCAGCCAAGCAAATACAGAAGCGGCCCGCAGCCGACGAGAACCGGCGGTTCGCTCGGCACTTCGCCCGCGCTTTTCAGCAGGATCTGCGCCGCGCCCGCGGTCAATACCCCGGGCAAGGTCCAGCCCGGAATCGGGAATGGCCGCTCCAGCGCGCCGGTCGCCAGCACCACGCGTTTTGCCTCGAAGCTGCCGACCTTTCCGTCTTTCAGGTAATGCACCGTCTTCTCGCGCGTTACCTGCCAGACGGACGCGTTCGGCACGTAACGCGCGCCGGAACGGGCGAACGCCGTGGCAAGCGCGCTGCCCGCCTGATAGTCCGGACCGAGTATCTCGCGGCGCTGCGCATCGCTGCGTTCTATCGCGCGATAAATCTGGCCGCCGACCGACTCCTGTTCATCGAGCACGACAACGGACAGGCCCGCGCGCGCCGCCTGTGTTGCCGCTGCGAGCCCTGCGGGACCTGCGCCGATCACGGCGACATCGATGGTTTCAGCGGCCATGAACGCTCTCCTTGGTCGTATATGACATTGGAGGAAGATCGCTCGCGCCTTCTTGCGAGTGAATACGCATGCCGTCGCGCACCGAGACGAGACAACTTTGCCGGCTCGGAACCCCGTCGATTTCGACCAGGCATTCGAAGCACGCGCCCATCATGCAGTACGGTGCGCGCGGCGCGCCCGATACCGGCGTCGCGCGGAACCGCTGCACGCCTGCCGCGAGCAATGCAGCGGCGACGGAACGGCCGCTGGGCACGTTAAGCGGCTGGTCGTTGAACCAGATCTGGACGATGTCGTCGGCCATGGCGGGCGCGACCGGTGCAAGCACCCTGAATAGCGGTTTAGATGTCATATCGATGCGAAATGTCGGTGTTCTGGATTGGCTGTTTTGGGCGTCAGCACGCGGCTAATGAGCATTGGCGGCAACGTAGCCCGGTTCGAGAAACCGTCCGCCGCGAAACGCGGGAAGCTCCTCTGGAATCTCGCCACCGGCGACCCACGGCGCGACCCGTCTCGCGTGCGCGGCGGCAAGCGTGACGCCGCTGTGGCAAGTGACGACAAACGCGCCGGGGTATTGCAACGATTGTTCGTAGATGGGAAAACCATCGGGGCTATAGACGCGCAGCGCGGCCCATGTGCGTACCAGCCGCACGTTCTTCAGCATGGGAAAGCTGCGCACGCCGCGGCGCGCAATGGTCGCAAGCACATCCGTCGTGGTGAAGTCGTTGTAGCCAACTTCTTCCATGGAGTCGCCAAATTGCACCGAACCTTCATCGGTCTGGCGCACGTTGATGGTCGGGTAGTGCAGGAAGGGCGCAACGCGTTCGCTCACCAGAACCTGACCACGATTCGGTGCGACCGGCGCATGCAGACCGACCTGCGTGCTGAGCGCGCGGTTACCCAGACCGGCGGACAACACCACGCGCGGCGCACGCCATGTGGAGTTCTTGCCATGCACCGCAAAGCCGCCCGAATCCGGCACGATCCGTCCGATCTCCTCGCCGCTCACAAGCTTCACGCCGCGCCGCTGCATGGCTTCATGAAGTGCGCGCAGCAGCCTGAGCGGGTTCACGTGACCATCCATGGGCGTGTAGCTCGCGCCAATCACATCAGGGCCGACGGCGGGCAAGCGCTCGCGCAACGCTTTCGCATCGAGCAACTCGAACGGGTAATCGCCGCCGAGTTCGGCTTGCAATGTAGACAGGCGCTTTTCCCGTTCGGCGAGTTCATCGTCGGAAAAACAGAGGTGAAAACCGCCCGGCTGTTTCAGCGATACATCGATCCCCGTCTCCTCGAGCAGCGACTTCGCGAGCCCCGGCCATAGTTGCGATGAACTGCGTGACCAGCGTGCGTAGGGCGACAGGCCGTAACCCTTGCCCTGCACCCATACGAGCCCGAAGTTGCCACGCGACGCGCGAAAGCCTCCATCGCCCTGATCCAGCACGGTCACTTTCAAGCCTTCGCACGCGAGCCCGTAGGCCACTGCGGTTCCCACCAGCCCGCCCCCGACCACCAGCACGTCGGGACTGTCGACTGCATTACCTTTCATCGTGTTTCTCCTATCAGGACGCGGTCCAGACCAACCATTCGGTCCAGCACGAGCATCAGGATGACCGTACCCACGATCATTACGGTCGAGACAGACGCGACCAACGGGTCGATGGTCTGAGCGATCTGGTTGTACATTGCAACTGGCAGCGTGGTTGTGCCGGGTGTCGCGACGAAAATGGTCATGGTGAGTTCATCGAAACTCTGGATGAACGACAGTACCCATCCGCCGGCAACGCCGGTACGGATCATCGGCAACACGACGCGGCGAAAGGCCGTGAAGCGGCTCGCTCCGCACGACAGAGCCGCCCGCTCGGCGTCGCGATCAAGCCCGATGGCCGACGACAACGCGAGCCTCAACGCATACGGCAAGACGATGATCACGTGCGTGGCGCACAGCGCCCAGAACGATCCGCCGAGCCCGAGCAGGCTCAGGAAACGCAGGAACGCGATGCCAAGCACGACAGCGGGGATCATCATCGGCGAGAGGAAAAAGCCGGTGAGCGTGCCGCGACCCGGAAAGCGATAACGCGCGATTGCAAGCGCCGCCGGGACGGCAAGCGCCACGCCAATTGTCGATGCAACCAGCGCGAGTTTCAGCGAGAGAAGAAATGCATCGAGGATCTGGTCATTCTCCAGAATTGCCCTGAACCAGCGCAACGAAGCGCCGTCGAAGGGCAGCGAGATAAAGCCTTTGTCGGTGAACGCCACGGCGATCACCACGACCAGCGGCGCGGCGATGAACGTCAGGAACAGCGCATTGAACAGCAGCCCCAGGAATCCGTTTTGTTTCATGACGTCTCCCGGTTCAGTCGAAGATGTGTTTGAAGCGGCGCTCGGCGAGCCGGCTGCAGCCCATCACGATCGCCACGTTCGCAATCAGCAACAACACCGCAATGGTCGCGCCGAGCGGCCAGTTCAGCGTGCCGAGGAATTCATCGTAAGCAGCGGTCGCGACCACTTTC
>Ga0163162_10008091_pt1 | contig 10264 bp, 14 predicted proteins | sample S55metaG_FD_115310 | JGI IMG/M metagenome (GOLD analysis project Ga0163162, IMG submission 115310) | Switchgrass rhizosphere microbial communities from Kellogg Biological Station, Michigan, USA - S5-5 metaG | ecosystem: Host-associated > Plants > Roots > Rhizosphere > Soil | place: USA...
ACGGTGCCCAGGATGGACCCTTCCACCGTCATCGGCGCACTGGCGATGGTGCGGGTGCGATCGTCGGTGGCATCCGGCATCGTACCGCGGTCGGTGAGCTTCGCCAGACCGAAGTCGAGAACCTTGACCAGTCCGGAATCCGTCACCATCGCGTTCGCCGGCTTCAGATCGCGATGCACGATACCCGCGGCGTGTGCGGCGCTCAACGCATCAGCCATCTGAAGTGCGTATTTGATCAGCAGCGGAACGCGCAAGCCGCCCTTGGGAATAAGGTCGTTGAGTGTCTTGACTTGCACGTACTCCATCACCATGAATACTGTGTCGCCGTCGGAGATGACGTCATGAATGGTGATGATGCTGGGATGATTGAGTCCCGAGGCCGCTTGCGCTTCTTGCAGGAAGCGCCGGCGCCGCTCGGGGTCGCCGGATTTCGCGCTGGGCAGTACCTTGATGGCGACCGTGCGGTTCAAGCGCGTGTCCAGGGCTTTATAGATCTCACCCATGCCACCCGCGCCCAACTTTTCGAGCAATTGATATTGCTGAATGGATCGCCCTACCATGCCGCCTCCGGGAAGCTTCCAGTTTGCCACAGTTGGGAGCCTACGGGGAGAGGCACGCGGTCATGTAGCCGAAAGATAGGAACTGATCTCCGGGATCGTCAAAAGTTCGGCGAGCTGATTTCGGACACCCGATCGTCGGTCAGCTTCACGATGCCTGACACCGTGCCCGACCCGGGGACGTCGCCTTTATAAATCAGAGTCTGATGATCGATGACCGATTCCACCGATGTCGCATTCCCCAGAATGTCTTCCACTTGCGCCCGCGACATGCCTTCGCGGATCTGGGCCCAAGCGAAAGGATTGTGCCACGGCGCCTCCGGTTTGATCATCGTCTTGGCCAGTTCCCGTGCGGTCGGTGGTTTGTCGCTGTTCGTGGTGGCCTGGCCTTGCAGCGCTTTAATGATTTTCTCCAGCTCCGCAATTCGGCGATCCTGCTCTTTGACCACGCGCTTCAGAAGGGTGATATCGCTCTCTGTCGCCTCCAGCCGGCGATCCCTGCTCTGATTAGAACTGGTCTGACCAAAGCAGGGCGGCGATAGCGCCCAGCCGATCACGCTTAGCGCGCCGACGGCGAAAATTCGGGACATGATGCAACCTTCGAGCTTTAGTGGAATATCCCCAGCATGTAGGCGATCAGGAGGATCAATAAGATGGTTCCCAAGCCTACACCTGCTCCGCCACCGGGGCCCCAACGCGAATGGCCGTAGTATCCAAAACCACCGCCAAACAACAAAATCAAAACGATCAGGAGTATCAGCATTCTCAAATCCCTTTCTAAGCTGCCCGGAGGCAGCTACTTCTCGAATACCTTCTTGATCTGGCCGACCTTATTTTGAATCTTGCCGGTGACCTTTTCGTCGGTGCCTTCGGCTTCAAGATTCGGATTGTTGGTCAACTGGCCTGCTTTCTCCTTGATCTTGCCTTTGGCTTCATGGAGCTTTCCTTGGACTTCATCTTTTGTGCTTTCTTTCATGGGGTTCCTTTCTCCTTTGATGTGCTAATTGGTTGTGAAATCGCCGGCCAAATGCTCAATGCCGTCCGCGCAGTAATACCTGGCGGCCAGCGGGCTCTGCGGCTGCAATATGGTCCAGGCCAGTTGCTTGCTCTTTTCATTCAGACAATGTGCCGCGACAAATCCCGCGCCATGCTGCGCCCGCTTGAGATCGGCATCGTGGGTCTTCTGTTCGGTGGCGAAGAAGCGGGAAAGCGCCTGCATCACGAAGTTCCCAGGGCCGGTTTCTTCCTTCGCGAGATCCACAAACTCCTGGCCGGCCACCGCGATCGCCTCGTCTTGGGCGAATCCGGCTGTCCACAACTCGTTCACAGCCTGTTGCGCGGCTCTCGAATCACGGAAGACTGCGATTAAATAGTGCTTTGGGTAGAAAACGCCCAGTTGAGTATCGGATTCCTTAAAAAAACCAGTTAACAAGCTCATAACTACCTCCCAATGCTTAATCGGTTAAGCCCAGATCCGTAATTCTCTCGGGACGGAGCGGGCTCCGGCTGCATGTCCAATACCGCTCTTGCGTTGCGCAGCAGGTCGGACTGAGGGAACGGCTTGGCCAGGAAACGGCGTCTCCCCAACTCCAGTTCCGTCCGCAGGGCATCTCCGGGCGAAGAGCCTGAAATATACAGAACGTTCAGGTCCGGGTTGAGGCTGCAGCACTCACGCGCCAGCTCCAGTCCCGTCATGCCCGGCATCCTGTAATCCGTGACCAGCAAGTCAACCGGCGGATCCGCGTCGCGGAACAAACTCAAGGCGTCCGGGCCGTTGCTTGCCGTGAGAACATCAAAGCCGCCCCTTTCGAGGGTTTTACACATCAGGACTCGCAAGATTTCCTGGTCATCCACTACCAGCACCGTCCCCGCGGAGTTTCGTCTTGAATACATGTGACACTCCCTAACCAAATACGGTCACCCCGGTGTCTAGGCCTTCTCTTTTCGTGCCTCTTTGCCGGATTTCTCGGGCCGAAGATTTTCGCTGAGGTTGTCCAGAATCTTCTTCATATCGTCGGCGTGCTCTTCCTCTTTGGCCATAATCTTTTCCAGCATCCGGCGGGTGGTGGGATCGTCGGCGCCCAGGTAGCGGATGATCTCGTTATAGGACTCGACCGCCACACGCTCCGCCACCAGGTCCTCGCGAACCATGTCCAGCAAGGTCTTACCTTCGGAGTACTCCGAGTGGCTGCGGGAGGTCATCCCGTCAGGATTGAAGTTCGGCTCGCCCCCCAATTGCGTGATCCGTTCGGCCACCAGATCGGCGTGCCCCTGCTCTTCTTTGGCGTGTTCGAGGAATTCTTCGGCCACCGATTGCGCATGTATGCCCGTGGCCATGTAGTAGTGGCGTTTATAGCGCAGGACGCAGACGATTTCGGTCGCCAGCACCTCATTCAATATCCGCAGGACCGTCTCCCGGTCAGCCGAATAGGCGCTGGTAACGGCGCCTTCTTCCATATGCTTGCGGGCCCGCCGCCGGAGCTCCTCAACATCGGAAACAAATGGTTGATGTTCTTGTCTGGTAGTTGGCTGGCTCACGCTGCTTCCTCTCGGGTACGAAAACTTGGCAGTCCGGTAAATAACCTCGCACGCATGGGGCCATCCATCTCCGCTCCCGCGGGGGGGCCGCGTGGGATTGTAAATTCTTCCTGTCAACAAGCGCCGCCAAGTCCTGCGGAATATCGCCCTGGCTGGCCGCGGCGGTGTACACTTTGAAGAGATTGGAGGTTTCCCCGTGAAACATGCCCTCCGCTGGATCGCGATCGTGGTGGCATTCCTCCTATTGATTGCGCTCGTCCTGCCTTTACTAATTGATGCCAACCAGTTTCGGCCGCGCCTGGAAGCAGCGCTTACGCAGGCGCTGGCCCGCGAGGTCCGGCTGGGCGATCTGAAACTCTCGATCTTCTCGGGAGGCGTGGCTGCGGCCGACCTCTCTATCGCCGACGATCCGGCGTTCAGCAAGACCCCTTTCATCCAGGCCAAATCGTTGAAGGTAGGCGTGGAACTCCAGCCCCTGATCTTTTCGAAAAAGCTTAATGTAACCGGCATTGAGATTGACGCTCCGCAAATCGACCTGATTCAATCCGATACCGGCACCTGGAATTTCGCCAGTTTAGGAGCGAAGAGTTCGACTCCCGCGCCTGCATCCTCCGCCAATTCGATGCAAGATTTAACCGTCAAGCTGGTAAAGATTACTAATGGGCGATTATCTATAAAAATGGCCGGTGAGGCCCGGCCGAAGGTGCTCGACAAGCTGAATATCGAGGTGAAGGATTTTGCGCCCGACGTATCGTTTCCGGCATCACTATCAGCCGATATTCAAGGCGGCGGCGATGTGAAGCTCGACGGTAAAGCGGGCCCCATCGATACCAAAGATACTTCCGAGACTCCGTTCGATGTATCCCTTAAGCTGAATAAACTCGACATCGCCAAGGCTGGCTTCGTGCGTCCACAGACCGGGTTCGGAGGGCTGCTTTCTATCGATGGGAACGCCGCCTCGACCGGCCGCGAACTGCACCTGAAGGGCGCCATCCAGGCCGCACAGCTTAAGCTGGCCAAGAACGGCAAGCCGGCTACGAAAACGGTGGGCTTCGACTTCGCCATCAACCATAACCTGCGCCAGCGCACCGGCGCGCTCGCCCGCGGCGAAGTGCACATCGGAAAGGCCAAGGCGGATCTGGCGGGAACTTATGCTGAAGCCAACAACGCTACGGTACTCCACATGAAGCTGGCCGCGCCTGCGATGGAAGTGCAAGAGTTGGAGGCGATGTTGCCCGCGCTGGATATCGTGCTGCCGCAGGGATCGTCACTTCAAGGCGGAACTGCCTCGGCGAACTTCACCGTCGACGGCCCCAGCGACAATTTCGTAGCGGATGGCACGCTGGCACTGCGGAAGACACGGCTCGCGGGCTTCGACCTGGGCAGCCGCATGAATACCGTTGCCAAGTTGACCGGCATCAAGATCAGTCCCGATACCGATTTCGACAACATCAGCGCTGGTGTGCATGCGGGCCCGGAAGGCAGGAAGATCGAGAACATCTCGGTGATCGCTCCCGCCATTGGTGAATTGACCGGCGCAGGCACCGTTAGCCCGGCGCATGCGCTAGATTTCAAGATGCGCGTGAAGCTCCATACTGGCGCACTGATGGATATGGTGAATCCTTCCGGTAGCACCTCGGTTCCTTTTTTCATCCAGGGCACGTCGTCGCAACCTAAGTTCATGCCCGACGTCAAAGGTTTGGTGAGTGGAATTGCCCAGCAAAAGCTTGGGCCGCTGACCAATACCGACATCGGGAAACAGGCCACGGGCATCATGGATCTGTTCAAGAAAAAGAAGCCTAATTAAGGACAACCTTGAGCACTAACGTCACACCACCGCTAACACCCCCGCCGTCGGCTTACGATACGATTCGATCCCAGAAGACCCTGCTCGGACAACCCGCCGGGCTGTTCGTATTGTTCTTTACCGAGATGTGGGAGCGCTTCTCCTACTACGGCATGCGCGCGCTGCTGGTGCTCTACATGGTGGACTACCTGCTGAAAAACGTGCGCGCCGGCACCGTGCATGTTCTCGGGTATGGGCCGCTCGAACGGGGCATCGAGGCGATCTTCGGGCCGCAGAACATCCAGCCGATGGCTTCGCAGATTTATGGGATCTACACGGCGCTGGTGTATCTGACTCCTCTATTGGGAGGCATGATCGCGGACCGTCTGCTGGGGCAGCGCAAGACGGTGGTGATCGGCGCGGTCCTGATGGCGATCGGCCAGTTTTTCCTGGTGGCTGAATCGATGTTCCTGGTGGGCCTGTTTTTCCTGATCGTCGGCAATGGATGCTTCAAGCCGAACCTGGCGACGCAGGTGGGCGGTCTTTATCCGCCGGGCGATCCGCGTATGGATCGCGCCTACAGCATCTACTACATGGGCGTGAACCTGGGCGCCTTCTTTGCGCCGCTGGTGTGCGGGACACTGGGACAGAGATTAGGGTGGGGCTACGGTTTTGGGGCCGCCGGAGTGGGCATGGTGTGCGGACTCATTTTTTATCTATGGGGCCAAAAGTTTCTCGCCGAAGATAGTCTGACGCGCAGCAAGAAGACCAACGCGGAAAAGGTTCCGCTTACCTCCCGTGAATGGAAGGTGATCTTCGCTCTGATGGTGCTGGTGATCATCAACGCCTTGTTCTGGGCGGTCTATGAGCAGCAGGGGAACACGCTGCAGATCTTCGCGGACCGCAATGCCGACTGGCACGTCCTGGGCTTCGAAATGCCATCCACCTGGTTCCAGTCCGTGAATCCGATGTTTATTTTCGCGCTCACACCGCTGCTGATTCCCTACTGGGGCTGGCAGTCGAAGCGCGGCAAGGAGCCCGGCAGCATCAGCAAAATGGCTCTGGGATGCACCCTGCTGGGGGTGTCGTTCCTGCCGCTGATCTATATTGCACACGGCATGGGCGAGACCGAACGAATCAGCTTCCTATGGCTGGTGGGGAGCACGTTGATCCTGACTGTCGGCGAGCTGTATCTATCGCCCATCGGCCAATCGCTGGTGGCTCAGGTGGCTCCGCCCAGCCTGGTGAGCATGCTGATGGGTATGTGGTTTCTCTCCAACTTCATCGGCAACTATTTCACGGGATATCTGGGCACCTTCTACGAGAAGATGTCACGGGAAATGTTTTTCGTCATGCTAGGCGGGCTGGGATTGATCGCTGGCGCCGCGATCTTCGCGCTGGGCAAGCCGCTGAGAAACGCCATGGGGAGGAAAGTTTGAAGTTAGCCGCTAGCGTGATTTTCGCGGCGGTGCTGTTCGCGGCGCCGGCCAGCGATCAGGCTGATACTAGCGGTCTGGCGTGGCTGAAACTGCTAGACAGCGGCAAGTACCCAGATAGCTGGCGCGAAGCGAGTACCTATTTCCGTTCGCGGGTTCCTCAAAAGCAGTGGGTGACTACGGTGCAGGGTGTTCGAACGCCGCTAGGCCCCCTCGTATCGCGCTACTTGGCGATTGCAACCTTCACGAAAACGCTGTCAGGTGCGCCGGACGGGAGGTACGCGCTGGTGCAGTTCCAGACCTCCTTCCAAAACAAAGCCAACGCTGCCGAGATACTTACCCTAATTGCCGACGGTGAGAAGTGGCGCGTGGCAGAATATATCATTCGCTAACGGAGACTCATGGCTGACTGGAAAGAACACGGAATTCGCATTGTGCGCGCGGGCGAGCTGGATAGCAACACGCCGCAGACGCCGGGAATGTCGCGCGCGGCGGCGATCACGCACGCTCGCACCGGAGCAAGCAAGCTGTGGGCGGGCACGGTAACGGTTGCGCCGGCAGCACGCACCGGAGCGCATCATCACGGCGAGCTCGAGACTGTCCTTTATATAGTTCGCGGACGCGCGCGTTTTCGCTGGGGCGATCACCTGGAATATGTGGAAGAAGCCGGTCCCGGCGATTTCATCTATGTGCCTCCGTATGTGCCGCACCAGGAGATGAACGCGCGCGCCGATGAGCCGGTGGAAGCGGTCGTGGTGCGCAGCGGCCAGGAGCCCATCGTCGTCAACCTGGACATCGCCAGCGCTGAGCCCGCGCCTCCCGCGGGCGGTGATCCGTTTCACTCGAACGGTGCATGACCATGCATAGAATCGCCGTCATCCCCGGCGATGGCATTGGCAGCGAGGTGGTCCCCGAGGGAATCCGAGTGCTCGACGCGGCGGCGCGCCGGTTCGCGATCGATCTGCGTTACGACGGCTTCGACTTCGCGAGCTGCGATTACTACGCGCGGCACGGGCAGATGATGCCGGACGATTGGAAAGAAAAAGTCGGCAGCCATGACGCGATCTTCTTCGGGGCCGTGGGCTGGCCGGAGAAGGTGCCGGACCACATTTCGCTGTGGGGATCGCTACTGCTCTTCCGCAGGGAGTTCGATCAGTACGTAAACCTGCGGCCGGTGCGCTTGATGCCGGGTGTCGCAAGCCCGTTGGCGAATCGGCGGCCCGGCGACATCGATTTCTACGTGGTGCGTGAGAATACCGAGGGCGAATATTCCTCGGTAGGCGGCAAGATGTTCGCGGGCACGGAGCGCGAGATCGTCATGCAGGAGTCCATCTTCAGCCGCGTCGGCGTCGACCGGGTTCTGCGCTACGCTTTCGAACTGGCGCGGCGGCGGCCGAAAAAGCACTTGACGGCGGCGACCAAATCCAACGGCATCTTCATATCGATGCCCTATTGGGACGAGCGGGTCGCGGAGATGTCGCGGAATTATCCTGACGTCAAAGTGGACAAATTCCATATCGATATCCTGACCGCGCATTTTGTCCGTCACCCAGACTGGTTCGATGTTGTAGTGGCGTCGAATTTGTTTGGCGACATTTTGAGCGACCTGGGTCCGGCCTGCACAGGCACGATCGGTATCGCGCCTTCGGCGAATATTAATCCGGAGCGCAAGTTCCCGTCGCTGTTTGAGCCGGTTCACGGTTCTGCGCCCGATATCGCGGGGCAGGGCATCGCGAATCCGATCGGCCAGATCTGGTCGGGCGCGATGATGCTGGATCACCTGGGCCATCCGGCCGCTCACGACGCCATCGTGCGCGCGATTGAAAAGGTAACGGCTGAAGGGCCGCGCACTCCGGATATGGGCGGGACGGCGTCGACTGCTGACGTCGGAAAAGCCGTGGCGGAAGCGCTGAACGAACTTTCGTGACGGCTCGGTATTCTGTGCATGTGAGCTGCGCCCGCATTAATATCATGGCAGCAACACCGCTCAGGGCGCACGCACGAGAATTGTTATACTGAGTCGAGTTCAATGGATAAGAATCAAATTCTCGTCCTGGCGTTTGCTAACGTGCCGACGATCATTACTGTGCTGATCGGTATTCTTCTCAACAATGGGCGTCTCAATGATCTAAGCTCTCGTTTCGCCGGCATGGAAACACGATTTGAGAGCCGCCTCGCAAGCCTGGAGCACAAGTTCGACACCCGCTTTGACCTGCTGCTGAGCAAGGTGATCGACCTGGACAACCGGCTCACGCGCATCGAAGCTCAGCGTCATTGATTTCCTTCCGTGGAGTTTTTCAACCAGCGCTAGAGCAGGCACGTTCCAAGTGAATATTCAACGAGGGGGCTGCGCCGAGTTCGAACCGACGAACACTCTCGCCGCCCCACTGCATGGGTGGACGCGGTGGGCGGAGCGTAGTCGGGGGGGCTGACCGGATATGCGGCGACAGGTTGGACTACTGATCTTGATCGCCGGAACGCTCCATGCCCAAACGCTCGCGGACTCCATGCTGGCGGCGCACAACTCAGTTCGCCGAAGTGTCGGCGTTCCGCGCCTGGTGTGGTCCGAACGCCTCGCCGGCTTCGCACAGGAGTGGGCCGACTATCTTGCGACCCACCGTCAATTTTTCCATCGCCGCAATTCGCCCTACGGAGAGAATCTTTTTGAGATCACGGGCGCCGGCGCTTCGCCCGCGGAGGTGGTGAACGATTGGGCCGCGGAATCCAGAAACTACCAATACCGCTCCAACGCCTGCCGCGGCGTATGCGGCCACTATACGCAAATCGTGTGGCGCGACACCAAGCGGGTGGGCTGCGCCGCCGCCCGTAGAGGGCGAACCGAAGTGTGGGTTTGCAACTACGATCCGCCGGGCAACTACATCGGCAAGCGGCCTTACTGAGGCTACTGCTTCGGCCCCATCTGCATCACCTTCAGCCGCTGCGCTTGGGCGCATTCGTCGCTGACTGTGAAGTAGCGCGCAACGGCGTCTTTGCCGATTTCATAAGGATGCGGCTCGCCGGGCTTCCGTGCGGCCATTAACTTGATCTTCGTCGTCGCGTAATCAAACTCGGAATGGTTCGACATCAGGATGGTTGCGTTGGCGGCCGCCGCTGCCGCGGCCATTTTCCTTTGCGACTGAATATAGATGTCGAAGTTCGGTACAGTGCTCGGGAAGTTAAACGCTGTGCCACCCGAATAGGCCACATTGAGCGTTCGGCCACGGTCCTTTACCGGGAAGATCATCGAAAGAGTCCCCGGAGTGTGTCCCGGCGTGGTCAAGATCGTCACCGTGGTATCGCCAAGTGTGAGCTTCTGTCCGTCATCCGCGACGATATCGCGCTTCGGTTTGCCCTCCGGGTAGCCGTTGACCGACTTCTCAATCGAGTCCCAATCCGGGCCGCCCATGATTATGTGCGACTTGAAGCGATCCTGCATCAGCTTCGCTCCGCCGACATGATCGCTGTGGGCGTGCGTGATGATCACGTATTTTACTTTGGCGGGATCGAGGCCTAGCTTCTTTAGGCCACCGACAATTTCTTCCTCGGAGTTGTAGGTGAACAGGGTGTCGATCAAGATGATGCCGTCACTGGTGGTGAGCGCCCAGGAGGAATGGATTTTCGAGCCTACGAAATAGAGATTGTCGAAGACCTTCGCCGGTTCAGTGAACCAGGTTTCGCGGGCTGGCGGTTTGCCAGGCGCGACGTCGCGAATGCCGGTGGTAAACCCGGGGGCGACACACAAGCGCGCGAGCGTGCCGGTGAAATCAAACCCCGCGGCGTTGCGGGCGGCGGTTAGATGCGCGTCAATTTCATTCTCAACGCTTTGCGCGTAGGCGACGTTCGAGAGCATGGCGAGCGCAACAAGGCTGAAAACTTTCATTGCTGGAGCTTACAGGATGGTTTGCAGAAGGTCAAGACGAGAGGCTGGCCGGTAATGGCTACTTTCA